>OGOG01004313.1_pt1 | contig 9985 bp, 10 predicted proteins | sample 1552581 | NCBI WGS metagenome assembly OGOG01 (sample SAMEA2580152, study PRJEB22360) | human gut metagenome | biome: human gut; feature: human-associated habitat; material: faeces | place: Denmark | collected 2008/2010 | reverse complement strand
GAGGCGAGACAAGGAAACGATAGCGAATTTCTTCTCTGGCCGTGAGTCAGGGGGGGGGGCCGATTCTCCTGACTCCCAACGCCTACTACTCTGACCAGCGGTACAGGACGTTCCCGGCGCCTATCTCGAAGTGGCACTGGGCGATACCGAGATCCATCTGGGTGAATGCGCCGCGCCTGGTGGATGCGCGCACCATCGGCACGTCCTCCTCGTCGGCCAGCGCGAAGGAGAACTTCTGCTGGTTTAAGGCCGTGGGAGCGAGCAGGGCCGCGTCCACCCCGCGCTTGAACCATTCCGGCGCCCCGTCGTAGCCCGGAGCCACTTCCTGGCGAGCCTTCGACCGGTGCGGCACCCCCTGCGTGGTCCCGTATCCGAGCGCTACCACGGCGGCCAACTTCTGGCCCAGATCCACATTGTAGGCGCGGTTCACTACCTTGTAGGTGCCCCCGACCCAACAGCTGTTCAGCCCGAGCGACTGGGCCAGCAGCACCAGCTGCTCGCCATAGTAGCCGACGATACCGTCGAGTTCCTTGCATTCAGGCCCCACAAGCGCCAGGTAGTTGCGCACGTTTGTGAAGTTCACAAGCCGCGCCTTAAAGCCAGTGAAAGCCCGCGGCTCGTCAAGTACGAGCTGAATATTCAGGTTCGCTTCCTCGTTCACCAGGGCGATGGCCTTCTGCAACACCTCCACCGCCTCGGGCGCGAGGGGCTCGTCGGTATAGCTGCGCACAGCATGGCGCGCCTCGATCGCCTGCATCGGCGTGAGCTGTCCGGCGGAAAAGGGAAGGAGCGCATAGGGATCAGGTTGCAGAGCGGCCATGGAAATCCTTTCAGCGAAGTTGCCACGCTCAGCATAGCACAAGAGAACCGTTCCCTTGTCCACCCGCATCCTTCGCGCATGGCTGGTATCAGGGAATGCATCAGTGCATCACGGCGCGGGAGCCATGGTGAGTGATGTCCGCTTCGCAAGTGATTGCGTCAGGTGCGGAGCCCGCCTTGATAGCATATCAAGATCCCGGACAAGCTGGCATCAGTTGAACGGCATCTCTAGGCTCCTGGTCTCCCCGCTCTGGTCAAACTCGGAGTAAGGATGATGAGCCGTTAGCGATGATGCGGCGCGAAAGCATGGCCGCCTGCGAGCTGGCAGCCGTACACCACATCGTGGAAGCTTGTGCGGCGAGCCTCGGTGGAATCTTAGAAGAGGTCTAGGTAAATCGGTGGCGACCTCCGATTGTCTTTTTTCAGCGAGAAGGTGTTTATACTGATTAACGTTATTATCAGGCAAGAGAAGCCTAAATGTAACCAAGATGCATCTTATTGCAAGTAAGACTTTTTAGCATGCTTGACGTTGTGCATCTTTCTTTGTAAATGAAGTGCTTAGCATCAGTAGCAAGGTTTCATTGACGAGTCGGCCCCTCATATTAACGATGGAAACATGCTGAAAAAGATTCAAAGTTGCCATATCTCTAGACCCAATGATGATCCCAGGTTTAGCATAAACAAGAATTCCGCAGTCAGGATTTTTGTTAGATACGATTCTCAGCACATCATCGTTTCCAAGATACTCGTAATCAAGAATGACAAGACGAGCATGGTTGAGATCCCCCGTCTGCCCTTTAGTTTTTGTTAGGATATTCTTGGGTTTGATAAGCCCTGATCGCTCTAAATCACACTGTATTTCTTTTCCCGTCTCGCCATCAGCTACAATAAATACTTTCTTCCATGCTATCCCTTTGCCAAACCTAAAAGCTGGCCTAACGAGCCCCATAATAGCCAGCACGACAAACCCGATTGCCAAAGCCCAAGAGACAATCGTCCCTACCATGCCGAAAAAACCGACAAAAGAGCTAATGGCAGCTACTATCTGGCTAATGTCTTCCATTGTCGTCCCTTTCTAAATAGTGGCAAAGCCCATTCCTTATTAAAACAACCGATATGTATTGTGTTGGGTTATCTCTTCCTACCACGAGCAGAATCGGTTCCGGACAGCTGTAACAAGACGATTTCGAGATGTCTTGCATCTGGTGGATATCTTGGGGGCTTGGTGTATGGTTTCTTCCTGGATGGCAGTGCCATTCACCCAGATAGTATCTGCCTAGTTTGAATTCTTTATCTAGTTCCTCCTGCAGTCCAGATGTCCTCCTTGTAAACGAAAGCAACCCGAGCAAGGATTGTTTTCCAGGGCCGGAAGCACTCAACACTTTGGCAGTCAAATGATCTGGCGAATACTGTCCGATAAGAATGCCACCCGTTTCGCCCCTCTTGCGGATTGCAACATGCTTCGTTATAGCGCCGAAAGTCTCTTCGGCGATTTCTACACGCAAGCCTTCCATCGATTTCCAGATCACAATTCAACTCTTTCTATTGCCATCAAGATGCCATCGGCATCGCGCTTGGTTATATATGCGTAATTCGCTTTCGTCTTCCTTTTCTCGACTAAGTGATCAATGCAGTCGACAACGATAGAGGCGGCTCTGCTGACATCTGAATTCTTGGCCGGGAAGACAGGAGACCAACACCCTATGCCCTCCCAAGGCAACTCTTTTTCCCGTATAAAAGCTGCCTCCTTGCGCATCAGTTCCCCAAAAGTATCCCTATAGCTTTCCGAGGAGAAGGAGCTCAGAGTGTTCAACGAAATATAGACCTTCTCTGCGGCATACCCGAACGAACAAACAAAGAGTGCCTGGCCGCCTTCTAGGCTGGTGAGAGCAGCAAGAACAGACGGGGAGGAGCTGCAGTCGATAATGATGTCGAACCCTTTGAGGGTTGCCGCATTGTCCTTATCTATTGCGCTTCTTCCTTTGACTTCCGCCACGGGACTCGTTGCGTTCAGTACAGCAGCTAGCGTAGCTGCCTTGTCGGCACCGGCGTCGCAAGCGCGAAGATGATGTCTGGCAATGTTACCAATACCGAAGCTATCTGAATCGAAAATACAGAGGTCGGTTACGCCGCCCCTAATTAAGCTATTGGCGATCATGCTCCCCAAAGAGCCTGCGCCTATAAGGGCTATTCGGGAATCAGCTAGTTCTTCGCAAAGGCCACCGCGCGAAAATATCTGATCTTTAGAGCAGTTGGTGCTGCCAATCCAATCAACTAGTACGTTGGAAGCAAAGGTTTTACATCTATCGACAGTCCTTAGAACCTTATGATTATGGACTCCTCCTTTTCCGAATTCATTCTCGTCGGCAAGAGTCGGCATTATCGCGACAAACCATGATAGCGATATCGGGTCCTCTCCAGCCTTGCTTGAGCACGGAACCCCAATTGCAAGATAATGCCTCAACCCGTCCCTTAACGCAGATGCGTTCCGACCGATAATATCGTCCAGATCAAGATCTTCCCCCTTTGCCCATTCTCGAAGCTCTCCGTATGTATTGGGTGATTGCCAGCAGCGAACATGGGGGACTGAAGAGGCAAGGAGCCATATCCCCCGATCCGTCTTCTTTTTCCTGTCCCCCTCGAATATCGTCCCCCAACCAACGTCTCGCACGAGGCTGCCATCTGCTTCGTAGAAAGTGGACAGGCATGTTTGCCCGAGGTTATTTTCGATCACCTCGACAACTCCATCGCGGCAAGAGGGATGACTGTCCCAAATCAATTTTGAGAGCTCGTCTTCGCAATAGAGCACGAGATCTCTTCGCCTGATATTCTGCATGGGAAACTCAACGTGATCTCCGTCTTTTATCAGACTCCCCTCGTTTGCCGATTCGAGCCATTGGAGAAATCGCGTCGCATGAGAAAGAAGCGTGAAATCGGGACTTCCCCTCAGCCCCCACTCCGTGTTCTCGGGAAAAAGGCAGACATTGCCCGAGCGGCAGTATTTGCCATGAGCTTTCAGTCCATTATTGGATTGATGGGGGTGCGTATCTTCGATCCCGCCATCTAGCGCTGGATATATCTTAATCTTGCAGTCGGGATAAGCAGATGAGACCGTGAAGATCCATGATGTCGTTTCGGGAATCCTGTGTGAATGCTTCAAATGTGCCGTGAAGGGCAGGCACCATTCGGCAATCACACCATCCCAAATAAAATCCTCGACTGTTATGAACGAAGCGAGTTCTTCAAGGGATCTACGAGCGCGACAAAGCGGCTCTGGAACCTCCTGGTTCATGCGAAATTCGCCTCAGACAGGGTTGTTACCGCTCCCGCTCTTGCTGTAAACGCAACTTTGGCCTCTGGCTTAGGGGCTAATGGGAACTCGTTTCCAAAAAGATCTTGCCACTTCTTAGAGGCAGTATATGCGTCTTCGGCGTCAAACGCTTCTCGTGCCAACATGGCGGCGTCAACGATACATCTATGGAAAACAGCGTAGTCTGCTTGAGATATCCTCGCCATAACATCGTTTGAAAGACCTCGGTCTGGTAAAACCGGCTTTGAAGGCCCCATCTTCGCGATAGCTTCAAACGTAGTTACTACACCTTCGGCAACTGACTCTATTCCATCAGGACAGCAATCCCCAATAAGATGCTCCAAAGGATACCCTTTCGGGTACTTCTTGTCTGGGTGCTGTGTTCGCCACCACCATTTTATTGCCTTCACGACGTTTATATAATGACCAGAGCACTTTGCATTTTTCTCAATCGTCCAACTGATTTGACTTAGTGGATCCGTCGATTCCCAGACGTTTGCCTCGCGATCCGGTATGCGCAACGGCTCGCCTCTCCAATCATCGCTTTCAATAAGCGCATCAAGGGTCGATACAGTTCTTGACCCATACGCCTTTGAAAGAGCATCTGGGTTTGACAAGGTCTCAATATCAAGTGACGAGAACACCGCATTCCTTATCGCCGCAGACTCCGATAGGGCTTCACTCGGTGCTGAAGTGGGAACCAAATCGATGTCGGCTTTGCCAAGATGTATGCCCCAAGATCTACCTTGGCGTTCATATTGATCAGGGTAGTGTTCTTTGAGGAAACCAAGAAAAAGGTCGAGGGCTTCTGCAGGCGTATATTCTTCCTCGCTTATGTTTGTGACTACAACGACGTCGACGTCGGAGCTTTGTCCGGCAGCTGGCTTAATAATGGTCGACCGCCTATAACTACCCTGGAGAAACGTACTCACCAATAAGTTGCTAAGGCTAGCATCAGCATTGAGGTTATCCCGTAACTCAGTATGAGCATCTACTAGCGCTTTCTTCTGTTCTTCGCTAAGCCTGATATTTTTGAGAAAATCATCAAAATAGGTTTTCATATGTAGCGTGTTGGACATTATCTCTCCCTTCGATTGAAAGCCTCTCAGTTAGGTTTGCTTGGATGTTTAGGGACACTCCTGCTACCTCAAGTAGTCTTGCAAAGTGTTCACAATTTCATATAGATGGGTACCTGGGTTCATTACTGAGGGATTTGTCATGCATCGCTCCTCATGCCATCCGTTGAGACGTTCCGCGTTCGGGATGGCATCAATGAGCTGACCGGAAAGGTTCTCGAAAAGTTTTGTGTCGCTCTTCTTATATGGCCTTTTCAGATACTTGCGAAATGCATCATCCGTTTTAGCAATAGCCTCGGCTGATGTCATCTCGGCAGTCGTGTACCCGAAATGTAGCAACATCCAGACTTCGAAGCATGGGTTCGACCACAAAGCGTGGAATGCCGTCGTTTCATCGGAGCTTTGAGCGCATTTGCCCACCACGGAGTCGAACTCGCGAAGGTCGAAGTCGTCCCGATCGTAAGCCAGCCAGACATGATCGTAGCCGCCCGACAACCTGCTCTCTCTGAGCGCGTAGTCGAACAAGTCGACGGTATGGAGGCCGGTTCCCTTCACTACAATGTGAATGCGATTCCTGAATTCCGGTTTCAATGCGTCACGCATGCCCTTGAAGTAAAACGGCTCCGTCTTCTCTCCCTCGCATACAATGAGATGCCGTTCGGGCGCCAAGACTCGATAGCCTTGACGCCGTCCCGGCGTCCGCCATTCTCTTTTCGTCCGACTTTGCGTCATGCCTAAGCCTCCTCCCAGTAGAGGAGCCGATCGAGTATGGGGTCGGCTCCGTATCTACCCGAGAGGTACTGCCTGTCGAAGGCTGCGTTCTTGTTTACAAGGTTGCCATTGGGCTCGTGGATGTCGGACAGCGACCAAAGAGTGCTCGCTTCATCCTCGTCGCGGGCAGCAAACCATATCTCGTCCCGGCGGAACACGTCGTTTTTCATGATGCTAACGTCCTGGGAGGTGAATATGAGCTGTGCGCCGTTCTTGTTGATGTCGGGGTTCTGGAAGAGCATGATGATGAACCTGAGCAGCTTCGGGTGCAACTTGGAATCCAGCTCGTCGATGACGAGCAAGCTCCCCCTTTTTAGCGCATCGTCGAGCGCCACCGCCATGCTCATCATCTTGCGCGTCCCCGCGGATTCTTTGCCGAGGCGCAGCTCGTAGGGTTTGCCATTCACGACATGGCGAACCCAGACGCGTCTGTTTTCGAAGTCGTCTTCGTCGCCCTCGACCCTAAACCCATCGATGTTGATTCCTGCCGCTTTGAGGATGCCTACGACGGTGCTCTCGTCCTCTTGCTCGAGCATCTTTTCGAGAATGAGCTCCTCGAAGCGAAAGTCGAATTCGATGAACTGAGCAGAGGTGATCCACTCTGTAGCCATGTTGATGAACTCGAGGTCGTAGTTCAACGCAAGGAATGACAGGTAGGGTATGTCGGTGTTGAAAGAAGTGTTCGCCCTAGCGCGCTTGAGCACGGATCCCAGCTCCACCTCATCCCCTGTGCGCTCAAATAGCATAGCGGTTCTTGTTCCGCCGACGTTCTTTCTGGTCAAGCTCTCAGATGTTATCCCCTCGGCGTCGAAGGAGAGCGTGTAGCGAAACTCCTGACCCTTCGTCCTGAAGTAGATCTCGAAGTCTGAAGGCTTACTCGGGTGCACATCATCGAATTGGAACGCATCGGTCCCCTTAACTTTAGGACGCGGAACATCTTTGGTTGCCTCGTCTTTTCGGGAGAGAAGATAGATAGGATACGAGACGGCATAGAACATCCTGTTCATTGCCAGGAACATATTGGATTTACCCCCCGCGTTCGGTCCGAATATAACGGACACAGGGAGAAAGGCCTGCCCGTCCTTATCGTCCACGATCAAGGACTCCCGAAACTCCTTCATGGAAGATGCCTGCATGTCGAACGTCGTCTCATCGCGATACGAGCGGAAGTTGTCGAATGTGAACTGGCAGAGCATGAGGTCACTCCTTTTGCCCAAATATGCATTATTTACTATACAAATCAGAGATTTCTTCTGATTTTGCTGGATTATACAACCATATTCTGCACTATTCAAGGCTGAATAGCGCTCTGAGGCAACAGTCGACATTCGTTGTTATTCCTGAGCACATGAAAGCGACTGCAGCACAACAGCTACTTGCCAGCACATCCGCGCGATGGGATAATCCCCGTGTCTGCAAACATCGATAGGAACAGCCATGAAACTCTGCATTGGAATGGCTTCGGGAGCATACGGACGAGACGCTGACCGGAGCAGACCCTGAAAAATCGTCGGCCGTGAAAACCCGCTACGGGTTGTTTCGGCTTGCGCAGACGACCGATGGGCACGAGAACGGACAGGCGTCCGTTCTCTTTTTGTTTTCACCCCCATCGAAAGGCTTTCCATGTCAGAATCCACAGATCATGCGCCATCTCTTCTGGAAGGGAGCGCCCCGAAGCGCTTGGCCGCATTCTCCGCCCCGCTCGTCGCGGCGAACCTCCTCCAGTATGTCTACCAGTTTGTCGATATGGGCGTCGTGGGTAACGTCGTCGGCGAGTCGGGGCTCGTCGCGGTCAGCAACGCCTCCACCATCGTCTTCATCATCAGCTCGATAGCCATAGGGCTCATGTCGGGCTGCACCGTCGCGGTCGGCAACCGCGTAGGCGCCCGCGATGAGCAGGGGCAGCGGCGCGCTTTCGTCGCATCTCTCGGGGTCGCCCTGCTGGGCGTGGCAGCGATAACTCTAGCAGGAACGACGCTCGCACGCCCCGTCTTCCTGCTCATGGACGTTCCGGACGCGTCGCTCGCCCAAACGACTGCATACCTCGAAGTGGTCTCCCTGGGAGCGGTTGGTCTCTTCCTGCTGAACGCCGCGTGCGCGTTCTTGCGAGCGCAGGGAGATTCCGCCGGCCCTCTCGCCATCATGGCCGTCTCCGCCGTCGCGAACGTGATACTCGACCTCGTCCTCATAGCCGGTGTGGGGCTCGGCGTGGTCGGAGCCGCTGTCGCCACCGTGTCCGCCCAGGGCGCAGGAGCGATCTTCGCCCTGTGGCTCGCGCGTCGCAGATACCCCTCTGCCCGCGACCTGCTTCGCTCCGCGCGAGATGCCCAAGAGCGAGGAGAAGCGCTTACGGCCGCACGGGGCGTGCTTTGCGTCGGCGTCCCCATGGCTGTGCAGCAGGCCGTCATCAACCTCTCCTACGTCTTCGTGACCGCGTGGCTCAACTTCTACGGCCCGACCATCGCCGCCGCCTCCGGCGTAGGCCTCAAGATAAGCACCGTCGCAGGGCTTCCCTGCTGGGGAATCGGGCAGGCCGTCTCCGCATCGGTGTCCCAGAGCATCGGGGCCGGGATGCCGAAGCGGGCGGTTGAGTTCGCCAGGTCGGGCCTCCTCGTGTCCATCGTTGTCACCGTGGGCATCCAAATCGCCGTGCAGTTCGGCGCGGAATGGCTCGTCTCCCTTTTCGGGGAATCGGGCAAGGACCTCACTGAGGCGGCGGTCCTCTACCTTCGCATCACCTGCAGCGTAAACGGGATCTTCTACGCGTCGATGTACGCCCTCGATTCATTCGCCCTGGCCTCGGGCGCACCGAAGCTGGCCCTTGCCAACTCGCTCATCGACGCCTTCGTCATGCGAGCGGGGCTTGCGTGGTTCCTATCCGTTCCCCTAAGCTGCGGATTCATCGGCATCTATGCGGCGCAAGCGGCTGCGCCGGTTCTGCCCGCCATCATCGGCTTCGCGTATCTCCGGCTATGGTCGAAGAGAAACTTGCCCGAGTAGGGATTGCCCTAGGCACTGAGAGCTTCAACCTATGCCTATAGCAAGAAGTCGGGAGGTTGCCGTCTTCATTGAATCGAAGCGACAGCAAAGAGGTATCAGCATCGCCGAGCTTGCACGCCGCATCGGAGCTGACAAAAAGAGGCTCTGGTACGTCTTGAACGGGCAGCGCGAGATGCGTGTGGACGAGTTCATCAAGCTGTGCGCCTTCTTCGATATAGGCTTGGGCCGTTTCATAGACAAGGCTGCCGTCGAGCGCTTGCGTGCTCCACACCCGTTTCGCCAAGACTGATTTTGCTCGTCGGCCATCCGGTCGACGGGTTTTCTCTTTGCCTCTCTCGCCCTAGCCTTCGAGAAGCCGCTCTCCTACGCTGCCCTTCATCCCGCATGGCCGACCTCCGCATCCGGTCAGCCCCTCCCGCCTCCAGTCCCGCATGCTCGCCGAGAACCGCGCGCCCGCGCAAGGGCCGCGAAAACTTTTCCGCAGGGAGCATCACCTTCCAAGACCTCCGGAAAACTCAAGCCCTTGCAGGTTTCGCTTCCTCCCTTGCGCGGGTGCCCGAACCTCGGACGGCAGACGGGTCACGAGGCGGGGCAAAGGGCCCGGCCGAATAGACTTAGGAGGTCTACCATGAACAATCTGAACGACAAGGCGGCGAAGGCGGCGAGCCGCTACCTGGAGCACCGCGGGTACACCGTGCTGGAAACCGCCTGGAAGTGCCCGGCCGGGACGTGTGACGTGATCGCCGAGGACGGAGACGCCATCGTGTTCGTGGACGTGAGCGCACGTCGCGACACCGATAAGGGGTTCCCGACCGAGCAGTGCAGCGCAGGTGTGCGGGAGCGTCGAGAGATGGTCGCGCTTGCATGGTTCGCCGAGCACGAGGAAGCCGTGGACATGGCGGTGCGCTTCGACAACATCGCGATGCTCGTCATGGGCGACAGCCGGGCGATGATGCGCCATCACCTGAACGCCCTCGGCGGAGCAGTCGAGGAGTTGCAGCCGCGAGCC
>OGOG01004311.1_pt1 | contig 9990 bp, 10 predicted proteins | sample 1552581 | NCBI WGS metagenome assembly OGOG01 (sample SAMEA2580152, study PRJEB22360) | human gut metagenome | biome: human gut; feature: human-associated habitat; material: faeces | place: Denmark | collected 2008/2010 | reverse complement strand
CCATATTGGATTTTAGATGTCTGATAAATAGAACGGCAACATTCCCTAATAAATGCTTGTACCTGATTTTTGATAGATTGGTAGATGGAGCATAGATACCTGCTCCTAAACTTGTTATCAAACTCCACTTTTCGCTTAAAGGACGCATATAGGACAATCCTAATGCGATATTCATCATTTCATTAATAACCATTCCGTCATAGTCACCAGTAAAATTCTTGTTGTTAAGTGATGCATATGCTCCATTAATACCAACACTCCATATAGTTGGACGGTCATATTTTGTGTTTTTTACCAATAAAGGAATATTAATACTACCTTGATAAACAACAGCACTCCCTTTGCAATTTCCTATTTTTTCTCGTGAGTCTTCTCCTGTTTCATGCCAATAGCTTGATGTTCCAAAGTATTCTGCCTTAAAAGAAACTTGTGCATCTATATTCTTACTGGCAAGTAAGAATAATACTGTCCAAAATAATGTTGATTTCATATTTTCTTTGTTTTTAAGTAAATGTTCGTCTGCAAATATCAGTATATTACGATGTAGTGAATAATTTTTTTGATAACTGGGCTTTAGCTTATGATGACTGGACAAGTGCTTATTGAGTAATTATCATATCTTTGTCACATGAAAAATGACTATTCAAAGAGATACGACCGTTTTGTTCTTCTTTTATGGGTCGTGATTGCTTTTTTTGTGTGGATGAAGCTTTTGAATAAAGCGCCATTCTTAGAAGTATTATCTATAACGGTGTGTTATATTACCCCCATGCTGATTATAAATATCTTATTGAGTGTGTATTTATTGCCAAGAGCAATGAAAAGAAAGAGAATGGATTGTTTTGCATTACAGTTCATCTTTCTGTCTTTCATTTCGGCATCTATATTAACTTCTGTTTTTTGGATATTTAGATACTTTGAACAAACAGGTGTGTTTTTGCCATCTAATTTAATCTCTACGGATGATACATTGCTATCTGATTTTGTAGACCAATTACTAACTGCATTTGTCGTAAATATAGCTTTTTGCGGCATGCGTTTTTACTATGAACATAACAAATTGGAAAAGATACATTTAGAGTCACAATTACACACACTCCAAGCACAGATAAATCCCCACTTTATGTTTAATGTACTCAATCATATTTATTATTACATTGAGAAAAAGGACGATTTAGCAACTACTCTATTATTAAAATATACAGATATACTTCGTTACCAATTATATAGTGGCAAAAAGGAGAGTGTCTGTATAGAAGAAGAAATAGGCTTTTTGAAAAATTTTATAGATATTGAAAAGATAAGGTGGGAAGATAAGTTAAATGTAAATTGTTCATGGGAAATACAGAATAAGCAAACTAAATTTCCCCCTTTATTACTAATCCCATTGATAGAAAATGCTTTTAAGCATGTTTCTCGAAGTTCTAACGTCAAAGGTTATATTAGTATAGTCTTTGAAGAGAAAGCGGAAATGATTTCCCTTGAAGTAGAAAATTCAAAATCAGCAATACCTATTGAAAAGGGGAAGAACTCAGGCTTAGGATTAGAAAACTTAAAAAATCGGTTAGATATATTGTATGGTGAAAAATATAATCTATCAATACAAAATTCAGAATATATATATAATTCTAAACTCACAATTTTGAAATGATTATGGCAAACTCAAATTCCTTGAAATCAGGTAATAATCCTTTAAAATGCTTGATTATTGATGATGAATTAGTTGCTATTAAGATTATAGCAACTAATATAGAAAAATTAGATTTTCTTATCGTTGAAGATACTTGTTCTTCGGCAATTGAAGCAGCAGATATTCTTAAAAGAAAAGAGATTGATTTAATGTTTCTTGATATTAATATGCCCTACCTTTCAGGACTTGACTTTTTAGAGTCTTTGAATAAAGCACCACTAACCATTATAACAACTGCATATTCTGAATATGCTTTAGATGGTTTTCGGTTACATGTAGTAGATTATCTACTTAAACCTTTTGCTTTTCAACGTTTCTTTCAAGCTGTACAAATAGCATTAGATTTATTTAATTCCCGTGTATCATTGCAAAATAATACAGATGATAAATCCGATGTTATGTACATTAGGCAAGGAGATACATTTCAAAGAATAAATTGGGAAGATATACTGTTTGTAGAAACGATGCAGAATTATTTGAAATTGCATTTTAAAGAAAAGACATTCATCATTCATCAGACAATGGCATCTTTGGAAGATATGCTACCTAAAGATACTTTCTTTAGAATACACAAGTCTTATCTTGTTAATACCTCTCGCATAGAAACTGTTGCGGGTGGACGACTTTTCATTGAGGGAAAAGAGATACCAATATCAAAGCATAAGAAAGAAGATTTCTTAAATACTGTAATATATAAGAAACTGGCGAGCAAATAATAATAGGAATATAGAATTAAAGGTCTGTTATTTTGTTGTATGGAATATTTGTTCTACTTTTATATCGGTTATTTGAAATGATGTAGAATTGAGAAAATAAAGGTAGATAGCACGTTGCTAAGTCATTACCCTTTTTAAAAATACTTATCATAACGGGCTGTATTACAATAGGATAAATCACAATGTAATAGTAGTGGCAAAAGGTGTGCCGAGCTATATGCGTGCTTAACGCTTTCTTGATGCCGCACACGTCCGCTATCTCTTTGAGGTAACTGTTCATTCGCTGATTGGACGGAACAGGCAATACTACTCCCTTTTTGATGCACTCGGGATGGTTCTTGTATTTCTCTGCAATCATCCGTGGAATGTCCAGCAAGGGAATGTTGCACATATTGTTTGTCTTTTCACGCGGCTTTCTAATCCAATAGTCCCCGTTGCTGTCTTGTGTGATATGCTCCGGTGTCAGATGCTGTGCGTCTGTGAACGCCAAACCACTCAGCGCACAAAAGACAAAAATATCACGGACGGTTTCAAGGCGTGGTATATCAACCTTTTTATTGATGATGGCATTGAGTTCCTCTTCCGTCAAGAAATCACGGTTGCTCTGTGTCTGGTGAAAACGGATTTCAGTGAACGGGTCATCGGCAATCCATTTGTTGACCAACGCAAGGCGTGTAATTTTCTTTAAATTCTTCAGATACTTGACAGCCGCATTTTGGGCGCAGCTCTTCTGCACCTTTACAAAGTGTTCAAAGTTCAGTACGAACTCATGGTTTAACTCTTTCAACGGAATGTCTTTCAGGTTGTATTGGCTTTGAAGCATTTCCTCCAGATAGCGGACAGTTCTTTCGTATCTCAAAACCGTGCCTTTCACATAATCACGGTCAATCAGTTCCCTGTACTTCTTGTTATGTTCACGGAATACCTCCAAGAGCATCTTGGGAGCTTCGCCCTCACCATTGAACTTCTGTATCATGGTGAAAGCCGTGATAGGCTTGCCGTCTTGCAGCAGTTCGCGATGTATCTGATAAATCTTCGTCCTGACAGATTCCAGATACTGATTCAGTTCCAACGCTTTGCGGTCTTTTCCTGTCACACATCCCTTGGATGCGTTCCAACGCTCTTCGGCAACACTGCGCTTGATTTGCATTTCGGCACGTTGTCCGTTTACGGTGATTCGCAGCCCGATGGGTGCTTCGCCGTTTTTCAACAGTCTTGTTCTTCTGATAAAGAAGAGAATCGAGAAATAGTTTCTTTGCATGGCTTGATACTTTTTTTGTTTGCAAAATTAAGTTCCAAAGCCGGAAGTGTAACTACGCAAAATAGTGTGTATCAACGCAAAGCAACCTAATTCGGTGGACTTTTTCGGATGGAATCTTACTCCACCGAATTGGCCTGTGAAAGTTGCCGCATTTTGCATAAAAGGGGAGATGGGCAGAAACTAAAAATCCCCGATAACTGTTGATTATCAGGGATTTTCTTCGATTTTCATCTTTGTTTGGTGATCCGCCTGGGGCTCGAACCCAGGACCCCAACATTAAAAGTGTTGTGCTCTACCTGCTGAGCTAGCGAATCAATCCTTTGAGCTAATCAGTTATTTCCTGATTGCGGGTGCAAAGGTAGTTACTTTTTTTATATTTGCAAGTAAAATGGATAAAAAAGTTGTTGTGAATTTTATTGTTATTTGTTATTTTGCTGATTGTCATATGGTTCTGAAATAGGAGAACTTATTTTTTCTTGATTGATTATGAAACGCTGGTAATAGGAAAGCATTAGTGTGGTTAAGGGAAGTGCTATAATCATGCCTAATATGCCCATTAATGAGCCCCATATTGAAAGAGATAATAAAATGATGGCAGGATTGAGGCCGGTTATTTTTCCCATGATTTTTGGGACGATAAATGCATCTTGTATGATTTGGACGACAATAAAAACTGCAGTGGCGGAGGCGATGATGATCCAGAAATTGTCTCCAGTATCGGCTGCTTTTAAAATAGCTAATAAGATAGTCGGTACGAAACCTATAATTTGAAGATAAGGTACCATGTTTAATGCACCGATAAAAAGTCCCAAACCGATAGCTAGTGGAAAGTCTATGATCAGAAAACCTATGCTGAACAGAATTCCTACACACAGAGCGACCAATGCTTGTCCACGAAAATATGTATTCATGCCGTTTTGGACATCCTTAATCAGATTGGTGGTGAAGGTACGGTATTTGCCCGGGAGAAGATGAAGCCATCCTTCTGCAATTGATTCATAATCAAGTAAAATAAATACGACATATAATAGAATGATGAATGAGGCAAAGATACTGAATAAGAAACTGATGGATTCTGATAGTAATGCCCATAGTTTAGGTACAGTACTTTTTATAGCGTTTAATATATTCTCTTCGTTGAGAATATTATTGACGGCATTCATGTCTATGTTTTCTTGAATGAATTCGGATAAGCTTTTAGGAACGTTGCTATTACTACCCATTCCAGTTGTGAAATAGGTGAGCAAAAGGTCTTTTACTTTCCAAAATTCTTCTAATACAGGTGGTACGAGAAAGTAAAATGCAGCTAATCCTATTATTGTGAGCGTCAGTAAAGCACCAAAAATAGCAAGAACCCGGTTTTTAAAATGCAATTTGTATTGGAAAAATTTGACTAACGGGTAAATCATATAGGCAATAAGCCATGCAAGGAAAAAAGGTAATAGGACACCGCTTAATCTTTCAATTAACATTAAAAGACCGATAATTAACACACAACAGATTGTGCCTCGTATAAAACTGTCAAATGTGATTTTTTTCCTTTCCATAACAATGCTAAATGATTTAAATTAACTTTTTCCTTTATCATTTTCCAAAGCTCGCAAATAACATTCACGACACAATGGCTCATATTCTGATGTTTCTCCTAAGAGAACCTGCTTGTCATTCTTTACTGTGCGGTGTGAGAAAGAGGCTAATTGACCACACTTTACACAAATGGCATGTACTTTAGACACTTCATCAGCTATAGCGCATAACCCCGGCATCGGGCCAAAAGGATTTCCTTTGAAATCCATATCCAATCCTGCAATGATAACGCGAATGCCATTATTTGCAAGTTGATTGCACACGTCGATGAGGCCATTGTCGAAAAATTGTGCTTCATCAATCCCTACTACATCTATTTCGGATGTAAATAGAAGTATGCTCGCAGATGAATCAATTGGGGTAGAAGCTATTGAATGACTGTCATGAGATACTACATCTGCTTCCGAATATCGGGTGTCGATAGCTGGTTTGAAAATCTCCACACGTTGACGTGCAAATTCTGCACGTCTTAGACGGCGTATCAATTCTTCGGTTTTTCCCGAAAACATTGAGCCGCAAATGACTTCGATTCTTCCTCTTCTACCTGTCTCTTGTATATGATCTTCTGAAAATAGTACCATAATTTAGTGTGTTATATTGTGTGCAAAAATAATACTTTTGTTTGCTTCCTCATGTTTTTTCATTATTTATTTCTACATTTGCCGAATCTTCATGAATAAGCTAAATGAGAATAATATGCGAGTACTCTTGAATGATATAGAACTGGATATCCAGGAAATAAAGTTACTGGTAGACGTTCTTTCGCGTGAACCAAATGCAATGTTGCGTGAAGTCTTGAAGAGAAATATTCTACAGGCACGTGATCGACTGGACAGGATGTTGCAGGAGTTAAATGCTGTGCAGGATATTCCTAAAGATCAAATTCGATCGTCGCAAACAATAGAAGATGTATCTGAAAATAGCGAGGAGAAAAATGGTATGGAAAATTTGCAGGTAGCAACTTCTTCCTGTCATGATATGGTGGATACTGAGCCTGCGCGTGATTCTGTTGTTATTACTCCTATATTAGGTGAGCGCATTCGTCCAGTGAATGATTTGCGTTGTTCAATCAGTCTGAATGATTCTTTTCGTTTTTCCCGTGAGCTTTTCGGAGGAGATAATGAATTGATGAATAGAGTGATAAGCCAAATTTCGGAGATGAGTTCTTTGGACGCTGCTATTGCGTTTCTACTTTCAAAAGTGAATGTCGGTGAAGAGAATGAGGCTTTACTTGATTTTCAGGAACTTCTCAAAAAATATTTTATTTAATTTATCGCAGAATATGGGAAAATTATACGTCGTACCTACACCTGTTGGAAATCTCGAAGATATGACTTTCCGGGCTATTCGGATTTTGAAGGAGGTTGATTTGATTTTGGCTGAGGATACACGTACTTCCGGAATACTACTGAAGCATTTTGAGATAAAGAACTCGATGCAATCACATCATAAGTTTAATGAACATAAAACGGTAGAGAGCGTTGTTAATAGAATTAAGGCTGGTGAAACAGTGGCTTTGATTTCTGATGCCGGAACTCCTGGTATTTCTGATCCAGGATTTTTAGTAGTGCGCGAATGTGTACGCAATGGTATCGAAGTGCAATGTTTACCTGGTGCTACAGCTTTTGTTCCAGCATTAGTAGCTTCGGGATTACCTAATGAAAAATTCGTATTTGAAGGTTTTCTTCCCCAGAAAAAAGGTCGTATGACTAAACTCAAATCTTTGGTGGAGGAACGACGGACGATGGTGTTTTATGAATCCCCTCACCGTTTGTTGAAAACGCTGATACAGTTTGCTGAATATTTCGGTACGGAACGTCAGGTTAGTGTGTCCAGGGAGATTTCAAAAGTACATGAAGAGACCGTTAGAGGTAGCCTTACAGAATTGATTGAACACTTTACCGTAACGGAACCCCGTGGCGAGATTGTGATTATAGTTGCAGGAATAGACGATTAAATAACTTCATTTAAAAACGTAAATGTATGAAAAAGTTAGCAGTTTTGATTGTATGCGCAGCCGTATTGGCTTCGTGTGATGGCTTGAAGGGCGGTAGCAAAGACCTAAAAGCTGAAAATGACTCTCTTTTGATGGAGCTGACTCAGCGTAATGCCGAGTTGGATGAAATGATGGGCACATTCAATGAAATTCAGGAAGGTTTCCGTCAGATCAATGATGCAGAGAACCGTGTGGATCTGCAACGGGGAACGATTACTGAGAATTCAACAAATGCTAAACAGCAGATAGCTTCTGATATTGAGTTTATCACTAAACAAATGGAAGAAAACAAGGCTCAGATTGCTAAATTGCAGGCTATGTTGAAGAGTAGCAAGAATAATTCGGCTCAGATGAAAAAAGCAGTTGAATCTCTTACACAGGAATTGGTTGCTAAACAGCAGCGTATTGAAGAGTTACAGGCAGAATTGGCATCAAAGAATATTCGTATTCAGGAATTAGATGCTGCCGTTAGTGGATTGGCTGCTGATAAGGAAACTCTTGCTGCAGAAAATGAAGCGAAAGCCAAGACGGTGGCCGAACAAGACAAAGCCATTAATGCTGCATGGTTTGTATTCGGTACAAAGTCTGAATTGAAGTCACAAAAGATTCTTCAGAGTGGTGATGTGTTGAAGAACGCTGATTTTAATAAGGATTATTTCACTCAGATTGATATCCGTACGACGAAAGATATCAAATTGTACTCTAAACGTGCTGAATTATTGACTACTCATCCTGCCGGTTCATATGAGCTTGTTAAAGATGACAAAGGACAGCTTACTTTGAAGATTACAAATCCGAAAGAATTCTGGAGTGTGTCTAAGTATTTGGTGATCCAGGTGAAATAATGAAATATAAGAATCTCTTTTTTGATTTAGACGATACTATATGGGCATTTTCGGACAATGCGTGTGATACATTTGAAGAAATGTATTACAAATATGGTTTGGATGCTTTCTTTAATTCCTTTGAACATTTCTATTCGCTTTACCAAAAGCGTAATACTGAGCTTTGGATAGAATATGGTAATGGATTGATCAAAAAAGAGGAGCTTAATCGTCAACGCTTTCTGTATCCGCTCCGGGCAGTAGGCGTTGACGATTCTGCTTTAGCAAACGCCTATTCAGAGGATTTTTTTGCTGTCATTCCTACAAAAACTCGTTTGATGCCTCATGCCAGAGAAGTTCTTGATTATTTGGTTTCCAACTACAATCTTTATATACTTTCCAATGGATTTCGTGAACTTCAATATAGGAAAATGTGTTCGAGTGGAATAGATGGTTATTTCAAAAAGATTATTCTTTCCGAAGATATCGGACTTCATAAACCGGCACCTCAATTATTTCATTTCGCATTGTCTGCTACTCAATCAGAACTCAGCGAATCATTAATGATTGGCGATAGTTGGGAGGCGGATATTGTCGGGGCAAAAGGAGTAGGGATGCATCAGGCTTTTTATAATTTATCCGGTCGTGATGAGTTTTCTTTTACACCTACCTATCATTTGAAAGATTTGAAAGAGTTGATGGAAATATTGTAGTTTTTATATATTAGTCGTACTTTTGCGCTCGAAATATGAACGTATAATGCTACAACTGTTATGGAAACTTTATTGCCCTTCGCTCTGCTTTGTTTTACTTCCTTTTTTACATTGACGAATCCATTAGGCACCATGCCTGTTTTCCTTACAATGACTCATGGTATGACTGATAAAGAGCGTCAGGCTATTGTGCGTCGTGCAACGTTTGTGTCTTTCATTACATTAATGGTTTTTGTCTTCGCTGGTCAATTCTTATTTATGTTTTTTGGTATATCGACCAATGGCTTTCGTATTGCCGGTGGAGTGATTATTTTTAAAATAGGTTTTGATATGCTTCAGGCGCGTTATACAAATGTAAAACTGAAAGATGAGGAGATAAAAACTTATGCTGATGATATTTCAATTACACCTTTAGCTATTCCTATGCTATGTGGCCCTGGGGCAATTGCTAATGCTATTGTGTTGATGCAAGACGCTCATAACATTGAGATGAAAGGTGTACTGATTGGCATGATTGCTCTGATCTATTTTATAACGTTTCTTATTCTGCGTGCTTCTACCAAATTGGTTAAAATCTTAGGAGAGACAGGGAACAATGTAATGATGCGTTTGATGGGGCTTATCTTAATGGTAATAGCCGTAGAGTGTTTTGTCAGCGGATTGAAGCCCATATTGGTGGGCATACTAAAAGAAGGACTCTCTGCTTTGTAGCTATTCTTTGTGGATTTTTTACTTATGATATCCTGTGGTATGGGCTGTTTATCGCTATGGAATTTCTAAAGAAATCGTCCAATGATATTTTGTAGATAAAGATTGAGATCTTCTAATTGAGTGTTCAAGTTCTTAAAGGTAGCTACCTCCTCTGTCTGCATACCAATGCATGAAATCCGCAAAGTCTTTGCGGAACTTGGTACATTGGTCAATGTAAATTTACCGTCTACATCAGTAGTAGTACCAAAATTGGTTCCTATCACCAATACAGAAGCTCCTACAACTGGCTGCCCATCTTCTTCAGAAATTACAACACCTGTAATACTCTGTGTTTGGGCAGTTACAAGACCTATCCCTAGAAAAAGGTAGGTCAATAACAGCATTAATTTCTTTTTCATAAATTCTCTCTCTTAAAGTTTAACTTCACATTAGCTATTTTTTACTCTAACAAAATGCAAATATATTAATAAATATAAAATACGCAAGAAATTC
>OGOG01004307.1_pt1 | contig 9993 bp, 9 predicted proteins | sample 1552581 | NCBI WGS metagenome assembly OGOG01 (sample SAMEA2580152, study PRJEB22360) | human gut metagenome | biome: human gut; feature: human-associated habitat; material: faeces | place: Denmark | collected 2008/2010 | reverse complement strand
TATTAAAATTAACCAACATTTTAATATTTTAAGTAAATAAAATGATATAATAGAAGCTGAAAGAAAAATAGTAATTTGTTGAAATGGAGAATTTATGAAGAAGAAAATATTAATTATTGTGACAAATTTTTTAATAGTATTAATAATTGTTGTTTTATATGCGATATATCGTTTTAATTATATTCCACATAAAAAATATATTAATGAGGATTTTAATATTAAGACTTATATAAGTAAAACTGATAAAGATAATGATGGTATAGATGATCAAACTGATATATTAAATAATGTAAGGGATTATATAAAAACAAATCCTAAATATAAAAGTAAATATTATGCTACGGGTTATCCAAATGATGAATATGGTGTATGTACCGATGTTGTTGCATTTGGATTAAAAGGCGCAGGTTATGATTTAATGAATTTAGTAAATGAACATATAAAAACAAATAGAAATTTATATGATATTGATGTTATAGATAAAAATATTGATTTTAGAAGAGTACAAAATTTAAAAGTATATTTAGACAATAATGCAATTGTTTTAACAAATGATATTAATAAAATAAAAGAATGGCAAGGTGGAGATATTGTTGTATTTAAAAATCATATTGGCATAGTATCTGATAAGAGAAATAAAAAAGGTATTTCTTTTATAATTCATCATGCTAATCCTTATCAAAGATATTATGAAGAAGATATATTAGAATATCGTAATGATATTATAGGTCATTATAGAATTAGTTAAATAAATTACTATTTATTTATCTATCTATTCAACTATACCACATTTTTTCTAATTTAGATTATTCGGATTATTACTACACTACGAACATTATAATTTAAAATATTTAATTACAAATTTTGTTTCTAGTTTGTTTGATTCAACACTAACATTTCCGTTATCTTCTTCAATAATAGTCTTGGCTAGAGCTAGTCCAATACCTATACTATCAGATGTAGCATTTTCACCTTTATAAAATCTCTCAAAGATGTGTGCTATATCTTTTTTAGAAATACCACCACCAGTATCAATAATTTCAACCATTGAATATACATTATTATCTTCTATATTAATTGTTACTTTTGAAGCATTTTTAGAGTAATCTACAGCATTTTTTAATATATTAGTTATTGCTTCAATTTGCCATTTAGAATCACATACAATTTTAGAATTTTCTTTAGTATTAAATTCAATATTAATATTTCTTAAATCACATAAAGTAGAAACATTTTTAATGGATTCTTTAACAATATTTTGTAAATCATTTTCTTGCTTTATAAAGCAAACTGTATTAGCATCAAACTTTGATAATTTTAAAAGTGCTTGCACTAAAAAATTAATATTTACAACATTTCTTTTTATATCTCTAATAAAATCATTTCTAACACACTTATCCATATCAGGATCTTCAATAATATTGTCTAACATTACTAATATGCTAGTAAGTGGAGTTTTTAATTGATGAGAAATATCTTCTAATGATTTTTTTAGATTTATTTTATCCTTATTAGAATTTTCGGCTGATTCCTTTAACATTATGGTAGTTTTATATATTTCATTTTTTAAAATTGATAATTCATCTTCTGATATCGAATCAATTTGTAATTCATAATTCTTTTTGTTTATTTCTTCTATACATTTAATAATGTCTTTAATATCATTTTCTTTTTTATGATTATAACTGATATATAGAATAAGTAAAGTGATAATTGTTATTACTAAAAATGACATATTTATAACTAAAAATACATAATAGTCTTTATCATTTTTAATAAGAACTGATTTGTTATTTATATCAATTCCATATTTAGTGAAGAAGTCATTTGTTTCAAATTCATCACTATTTAAAATTGTAATAATTTCTTTATCCGTTATTTCTGGATACTTATCTTTAACTAAGGTTATAATAGCACTAATTCTATTATTAAAGTTTTTAGTATAAGTTTTATATTCATAGATATTTAAAATTAGAAACATAACAAATAAACATATAAAGACAATTAAGGTAGAAGTAATATATTGTTTTAATCTAAGTTTATTCTTCATCTATTCTATACCCCATTCCTTTAATAGTAGTAATTATATTAGTACCTATCTTTTCTCTTATTCTTTTAAAATAAACAGTTACTGTATGGTCATCAACATAATTACCAGTCCAATCCCAAATCTTATCTAATATAACATTTCTACTTACAACTTTATTTATATTTACAAATAAGAGATTAACTAGTTTTAACTCTAATGCTGTTAATTCTATAGGAGTATTATTTTTCATTAAAACTAATTTATCCATATCATAAGAAATATCTTTAATCTTAATAATACTTTTCTTTTTACATCTTAATAATATTCGATTAATTCTTGCTATTACTTCCCTAGTAGAAAAAGGTTTAGTTATATAATCTTCTGCTCCTATATCTAGACCTTTAACAATATCATCTTCTTCATCTTTTGCTGTTAAGAAAATAGTAGGTATCTTTAAGTTTTTAATAGTATTTACAAATAAATCAAAACCATTACCATCAGGTAAAGTAATATCAAGGATAATTAAATCAATATTTGTATTAGAAAGTAAGTATTCTTTAGTATCTTTTATTGTAGTTTTAATAACTAGTTTATAATTACTTTTCTCCAAGGAATATGTAAGTCCTTTAATAATTGATTCTATATCTTCTACTAATAAAATATTCATATTTGTAGTTCACCTCATTAATATTATATCAAAATATAAGGAGCTGACGCTCCCTATCTAGATATTTTCATTTCTAATTGTTTCAATAGTATTTTGTTTATTAATCTTATTAAGAGAATACTTCATAATTAAAGAGATAAGTATAAATACTACTAGTATCGATATTATAATAGCAACTATAGGTAGTTTATAAGGTATATCAGAATCTGAAGATAAGTAAATCAAATAAGATAATATTATTCCGATAAGTATACCAAATAGTAATGATTTAATACCCATAAATAAACTTTCTAATCTTATCATTCTTTTAAATTCTTTTGAAGTCATACCAATAGATTTTAACATAGCAAATTCTTGTTTTCTTAATTCCATATTAGTAGTAATAGTATTAAAGATGTTAGTTATTCCAATTAATGAGATTACAATAATAAATCCATATAGAAATATAGCAATTAAGGTAAATAAGTTATTCATTATTCTTACATTTTCTTCTTTATTATCAATATTATAACTTTCCCCATTTAAATAACTATCAAGTTCATCTTGTAACTTATCAGCATTACTTGCTTTATAATAAATATCTAAGTTATTAGTTTTAGCTATCTTATCAAACATTTCATCACTAATTATTAAGTAGCTGTTAGCTAGATTCTTTAGAAGATTAGGTCCTATAGAAGATATAGCCCCTATTTCTAAGTTTAATTGGTTGTTAGTAGAGGTAATTACATCACCTTTATTAAAGTCATACACTCTAATATTCTTTGTTATTCTATTATTATTTTTATCATAACTAGTTATATATTGCTTATCAAAAAGTATCACTTTATCTTTTATATCATCATAGTTTAACCCTAATGATTTAATGTATTTATCATACTGTTTTTTACCTATAGCAAAAATAGTAATATGGTCTTCAGCATCATTTTCTTTTTTAGTACCAAAATATTCTAAATATTCTTTACTAGAATGAGAACCAGTAAAAGATAATTCACTATTTCTTAATATAGCATAATCTTCTACGCCAGATAAGTTAACTGTTTTAAGGAACTTATTATATGAATAATCATTAATTGCATTAGTACTTAACGAGATATTAAAATCAGATACTTTTAATTCATTATTTACATTTTGAAAAGCTAATTCCATAAAGCTATATAAAGCGATAAATACAAAGGTCGAAACTGTTATTGATATAATGGTAGTTCTATACTTCTTCTTATTTCTTTTCAAATTCTTAAAAGATATTACTCCTCCTATACCAAATAGTTTTTTTATGTATTTAGGACATTTTATTTTTTTAGAAGAAATCTTTAAATTAGCACTATTTCTAATAGAATCTATTTCTGATACTTTAGAAGCTCTTGTAGCACTTTTTAATGCTGAGAAATAGATAGTTATTATACCTAATATTATAGCTACTAAAATAGCATAAGTTGAAAATACTAATTCTAGTTTAAAACCGGTTTGAATTACATCAGTTAAATAATAATTACTAATAATGATTAATATATAGGTAGCTAAACATCCTAAGATTATTCCTAAGGGTATACCTATTAAACCAAGGATAGTAGCTTCATAAAAAACATTTCTTTTTATTTGTTTTTTAGTAGCTCCTATACTTCTTAGCATACCATACTGTCTTATTTTTTCAGTAATTGATATATCAAAACTATTTTTAATACAAAATATAGAGGTAAATACTATAATAACTATCACGATAGCAAGTACTTTTCCTAAGTCTCCCATACTAGTACTTGAAAAAGGATTAGTTTCTAAATCAATAAGATATTTATTAATATCAAACATATAAGTCTTTTTTAATTGTTCAGTTAGTTTTTCTGATTCTATTTCTTGATTATAGACTTTTCTAAATAATACTTGGGATACTCCTAAAATATTAGCAATCGTTTTATCCCAATTTTTTACACCATCTTTTGTAAACTTAGCATAGATATCTACATTTCCAGATAAGTTTTTATTATCTATATAGGTAATAAAGGTATAACCTGGAGCAGTATAATATTCAATATTAGTAGCAGGTCTTTCTATAATACCTACTATTTTATAAGTCTTAGTTTGCATTTCAACTAACTGTTCACCAGCAGTATTTTGATACTTATCAATTTGAGATAGTTCGCTACCTTTAGAATCTATTCTTTTACCAACTTCTAGTGTAATACTATCATTAAGTTTTAAATCCAAGCGACCATTTGTTTTTAAATGGGTCGGTATAACTATCTCATTAGTATTTTCTGGTAATCTACCCTTAACTACTCTAACAGATAAATTATTAAGAGCGTCTTTAGTAAATCCTTTTAGATAAGCATAAGGTTTATCTTCATTTTTAGAATCTATTTTAGCATAACCAAGTCCTTCCGTTATATTTAATTTTTCAATATTTCTATTATTTATAAATTTATCAATATCACTAGTAGGAACATTATAAAAGGCAGTATGAAAGTCACCTTTAATAAGGGTTTCATATTTTATTAAAGATTTAATTCCACTAGCATACATAGATGCTACTGCTGTAATTAAAGCTACTGATAACATAATACCAATAATTGTAACAATAGTTCTTTTTTTATTTAATTTAAGATTTTTAATTGTTAATTTATTAAGTAATGTCATAATTATACCTCCGAAACAATTTTTCCATCTTCAATTTTTATTATCCTATCAGCAACTTTTGCTATTTCCATATTATGAGTAATCATAATTATTGTTTGATTAAGTTCTTTATTAGATTTTTTTAATAACGCTACTATTTCATCACTTGATTTTGAATCTAAATTACCAGTTGGTTCATCTGCTAAGATAATTGTTGGATTAGTAATTATAGCACGACCAATACTTGTTCTTTGTTGTTGTCCTCCTGATAGTTCATTAGGAAGATGATTTTTTCTATTTTCTAGTCCTAGTAATTTTAATAGACTAGCTAGTCTTTCTTTATCAACTTCACGATTATCTAAGGCAAGGGGTAAAGTAATATTTTCTTCTACGTTTAAGATAGGTATTAAATTATAAAATTGATAAATCAATCCTACTTGTCTTCTTCTAAATATAGCAAGTTTATCATCATTAAATTTAAAGATATCTTTTCCATCTATATATACCTTACCAGAAGTTGGGCGATCAACTCCACCTATCAAATGTAATAAGGTTGATTTACCAGATCCTGATGCTCCAACAATAGCGACAAATTCTCCTTTTTCTATTGTGAAAGAAACATGATCTAATGCTACTACTTTAGTTGTATCTTTACCATAAATTTTAGTTAAATTATCTACTCTTAGAATTTCCATAAATTAATTCCTCCGTTTCTTATTAGTATTATATTATAGCTAAAGTTACAACTAAGTTACAAAAAGAAAAAAACAAAAAGTTTCTACTTTATTTGTTTTTCTCTAATAATCTTAAATATGTTTTATATAATGAGTTTTCATAACGATACTTAATACACTCAAAATAATATTTCTTTCTAATATCACTTATTACTTTTATTCCTTCATATTCATTTGGAATTTCATTTATCTTTGAAAGGTCTATTTTAGGTACTATTCTTAATAATGCTTTATTACATTCATCATTTTCTAAGTTTTCAATATATTTAAATGGATTTATTATTTTATCATTAATAGAGAAAGCACATATTCTTGAAAGATAAGCACTATTTTCAAATTTTTCCTTATCACTTAGTATTTTTTCAATCTTCAAATCATCAGTATTATTTCCAAAAGAAGCACCATTATCAAAAACTGGAGCTATTTCTATCTTCTTAGTATCATTATTTATTAAAACTCCCCAATTGCCATTATTTCTATCATTATTTCCTATCAAAGCATCAACAATAAACATATCCCAGAATCTATCTTTCAAGCCTTTAGTATTAATAAATCGCGGATTATTTTCCATAATAATCATTATCTCATTCAAATCTACTGTATGATTAGAACTTGAGGTAATAGAAGAAAGCTTCTCATCCAACCCAGAAACATAAATATTATAAATGGAATTATAATCTTCAAAGGTAATCTTACTTATATCATTCCTAAAATCTTTACAAGCAACTACTAGTTTATTATCTCTTATCCCTAGCATTGTCTTATGTACTGGAATATCAATAGATTCATATATATGAGAACCAATATATTCTGATAATGGTGATGTAGAATAAGACATATCAACCTTTTTTCTTAAAGTCCTAGTCGACTTTGGAAATTTTAAAAACCAATTTTCACCATCTATAACAATTCCTAGTTTAGCACCAGCATGTCCTCCATAAGTTAACATATTTTCAGTACAATTATTAAAATCTTTTATTTCCATAACTACCCCCTGTATTTTTTTAATATTTTTTCAAATTGACTATTTGTTATTTCACCTGATAATAGAAATGATTTAGAAAATGATTCTAATCCTTCATAAAGTCCATCATACATTTCCATATTACCTTCCTTATCATATTTTTCTAAATCTTTAATTATATTTTGCAAAAGTTTAGGCAATTCTTCTTTATTTATCTTAATAGAATGATCTATCATTTGATAATCTTTATCCATATACATCTTCCTTTTCTAAACTTATTCTATCATTTAAATCACAAGATGTAAATTATAAGAAAAGCTAAACATATAATGCTTATTCCTACTAAATAAGTCAATAAAATAGTAGTGGTACTAAAACCAGAAATATTCTTAGTAAATTCTTTTTCGTTTAACTTAGATTCTTTTTTAGTATCAATATCACTTAATAATTTATTAGCATAAGTACTATCAATGCCGTTTATAACTATAGAATTTTTATTATCTGCTATAAAATATAACATATCATCAAAGCTAGTAGCTTCCTTAATTGAATTATTATTAGCATAATAACTAATAGTTGGTTCTAACATATTATTTACAAAAAAAAGATTAAAATCAAACTCATCAGTTGAAACAGTTCTTTTATTTTTATCATCGTCCATTAATTGCAACTTGTATATACACTTTTTATCATCATTTTTTATATGAAAAGTTATTAATAAAGATTCTCCATCATTTTTTTCCTGATATAATTTTTGAGTTTTTTCTCTATTTTCTTGATATATATCTATTCCATCAATAGCAGTTAAACATTTATCTTTAATCTTTAATAATTGCTCTTTATTTTTATTTATACCAACATAATTATCTGGATTTTTATGTATAGATTCCATATCACTTTCTGTTATTAAGTTCCTCCCATAAAAGTCAAGCATATTAATGAACATTTTTCTATCTAAATAGGGATTTTCTAATTCTTTTTTACACTTGGCTTCCAAGAAATCTAGTAGTGAACTTTGAATATTCCCTAAAATACTTTGTTTATCAGTTAAGTCTCTAATTAAATAATTAAATTCAATATTTCTAAATAAACTAAATACTTTATTTTCATCATTTATATATTTTAACAAATTGTTTTTTATTTCTTTTAAGCTTTTATTAGAAAAGTACGACTCCAGCAAAATATTAGTACCAACTATCATTTCTAATTGTTTAACTATTTTCATTTCCTTAAAATAAGCAGAGGTATACAAAGAAACAAAAGGAATAGCAGTAAAAGAAATAAGTTCTGTCATTCCTTCAGTTAAACCTCTATTATTATCATTTACATCAGAAAATGGATAAGTATTAAAACCGCACTTAGATATGTTAGTTTTTCTATCATAATTTGACGAAGCCATATGAGCTAACTCATGCATGATGCTTACTGCATAATTATTATATATAAAATTCTCATCATTAGAAATACTAGACAAATATTCTAGGTATTCTTTATTTATTGTAATATGATTACTAGTACAATTATATTCTCCTACCCATTCTACATTAGTATCTACATTATTACTTTTTTTTCTATCAAGATATTCAAAATTATAATCAATAGATAATGTTCTTATATTTCTATAAAAATTATCTCTAGAGTCTTCTGGTATCAATTTTTCTAACCATTCAAGAAAGGGCAAGATATAATCTTTTTTTTCTAGTACATTATTATCATTTAAACATTCTGTTAAATAGAGACTACTATATTTATGTGATTGTTCCCTGCTAAAAAAACTTTCAATTTTTTTCTTTTCTGACTTATCTAACTCAACTAACTTGTTATCAACCTTCTTTAATATTTTTATTTTCTTATCATCATAAATAATGACATAAGTAACACCATTAAATATAAAATAATTATCCATCTTTTCACCTACTCTTTATCTAAGAATAGCACAATTTTTTAAAGAACACAAACCAAATTATTAGCTTAAACTAACCCTTAATTTTTCTAAAATCTTCTTCTCCTCTCTACTTACTTTTACTTGACTAATACCAAGACTTTCTGCTACTTCTTGTTGTGTTTTATCAAGATAGTATCTATTATTGATTAAACTTTTCTCATAAGAATTAAGTTTATCACATGCACTTTTTAAATCTAAAATATCAGTATCATATGCTTTTTCTACATAACTAACTTTATCATATAAAGATAAATTATCTTCATTCCTATCATCTAAATGATAAACTGGCATACTTACTCTATCAACCATCTCTATCTTTTCTATATTCTCATTCATATAGTAAGCTACTTCATAAGTAGTTGCTTCTCTTCCAAACTCTTGAGTTAAATAATCTCTTGCCTCCTTTACTTTCTTTGAAAAATTATAAACGTCATATCCTACTCTTATTTCCCTACTATTACTGACCTCTTTTAGCATCTCCCCTTTAATATAAAGACAAATATAACTAGTTAAATCACTTCCTTTACTTTTATCATAATGAGTTAATGCTTCTTTTAGTCCAATACATCCTGCTTGATAAAGATCATCTATACTAGCATAATTTTTATATTTGTTAGCCATCATATAGATTAACTTATCATACTTTAAGAGTAACTCGTCCATACCTCCTCCTTTCCCCTAAAGAATACTTATATATTTTAAAAAAAACAATCCATTCGACAAAAGTAGAATTTCTTTTTCTTAAGAACATGTAAAGTCTATATCTTTTAAATAACTAAAAGTTTTATATACTAGCTTTAATTTCATTTTCCCACACTCTTTACTCTTATACAGTTTTAATTCTTTCAAAGGTATGGTTGAACTTACTAAGATCTTATCCCAATCTAAATAATCTAGTTTAATATTATCATAGAAAGTAAATACCTCTTTTCGATATATTTTATTTATCTTTTCTACTCTATCTACTTTATATCCATCCAATACTCTATTACTAGTTAATAACGTATCATTCTTTTTATATTTATATAATTTTCTTCTATATCT
>OGOG01004306.1_pt1 | contig 9996 bp, 8 predicted proteins | sample 1552581 | NCBI WGS metagenome assembly OGOG01 (sample SAMEA2580152, study PRJEB22360) | human gut metagenome | biome: human gut; feature: human-associated habitat; material: faeces | place: Denmark | collected 2008/2010 | reverse complement strand
TTTCCCGCCATTCTGATAGTCCTCATAAATATCTTCCGTACAGCGGTCAATGAGGGAACGCTGTGCCGGACCAATCCCATTCCTGTCAAGCTGCTCAAACAGGGACAGGACAAACTCGGACTTGTCAATAATCGGGCTGCCCTCATCCCCATATCCTTCTACCATATCCATCGCATTGATGTGGTCGGGGCTTCCCGCCGCAATCCGTATCACTTCACCTCCCATTGCCTCAATGAGTGATGCGTACTCACGCTCCGGATCACAGATTAGAATATCGTCCCCGGTGGCAAGGGCAAGGAACACAATCAGCATTTTTGCACTGAAACTTTTCCCGCTGCCCGGCACCCCAAGAAGGAATGAGTTCGGGTTCATCAGCTTTTCTTTGTTGCACATAATAAGGTTACGGGATATGGCATTTTCCCCGCAGTAAATCCCCCCGCTGTCCATAATTTCCTGCACCCGGAACGGCATCAGCACCGCAAGGCTTTCCGTTGTCAGCGTCCGGACAGCGTTAATCTTCCGGTGTCCGATTGGAAGAGCAGTATTCAGTCCGTCCATCTGCTGGTATTTCAGCGTCGCAAACTGGCATAAATGCTTTCTCGCTATCGTCAGGAGTGTGTCGGTATCAGCGTCAAGCTGTTCTTTCGTATCTGCCGTATGCACAAGATATGCCGTTTCCACATCCGAATGCATAAAAATATCTTTCCCATATTCTGAAACCGACGGTGGAATATTCACCGTTTTTATCAGAGTATAATAAAATGCCTGTTTCCCCATTTTCTTCAGTGTTTGTGGTAAATCGACTTCTTTTGCGTTGCAAAAGGCAAACGCTCTTTCTCCGATCTTCTCTATTCCTTCTTCCATTATGATCTTCTTTATTTTGTGCTGAACTGCACTATCTTCACCAAATTTTTTTGTTATTTCCCCTGTTCCGGAAATAACCAATGTTCCATCCTCTGACAACTCATACCAGGCATCCGGCCCACACGGTTTTCTGGATTCTGCGTTTACTTTAGCAGGCATGGTAAGGCACAGTAGCAGTGCCATTACCACCATCATTGATACATATTTTTTATACAACATATTTTAACTCCGTTCCTCGCAGTCCTCATCGTATGTTGCTATAATAAACCATATATCATTTCCGTTCAAGTATACACTTCGGATCTTTACAGACAATTCTGCAAACAGCTCCCCCGTTTCCCTCATTCTTCCACATAATTTCTCCGGATCACCACATTAAAGGTATCCTTTCCAAAATATTTAGGACCTACTTCCCTGTCAAATCCATCGGTGCCCAATTTAGCCTTCCTCGATAAACATATTGCGTAGGAAGTCGCCGGAACTCCCTGCCAGTATTTCCTGCCATTTTTATCCACAGCGGCAATACAAAGCCATGCATGATCCTCTTTTTCGTTGCTGGCTAATCCTGCTTTCACTCCAAGCACTTCACATATATCGTACAAACGATTGGATGATTCCCCACAGACACCTTTATAAGTTCCCTGATAAATTGCCTTGTAACAATTTTTCACGCCGCCTTCTCCATGAACCGGCCTGCCCTTGGAGTTTTTATTATACTTCATATTCATGTCACAATATGTTTCCAAAATAAGGGCAATCTTCTGAGACTTTGTGGCCTTTTGGATCACATCATCTACCGTACACTCGCCGCCAAAATTCTGCAGTGCCGTCCATTCATATGTGTATTTCTTGTTTGCAGACCGCCTCAGCATATTCTTATACGCCCGGGGATTGCTTTTCAAATGTTCAAAATAGTCCTTTTTCCCGGTTTGATAACACTCCTCATATTCACGGGCAATCACTCTCAGTCCTTCGTCCGGATCTGCCACAAGAGGGCGGAGTTTTTCAGCAATCTTGTTTAAATACGGATTCACGGTTTTTACGATAAATTTCTGTTTTTTTCCATTCGTATATGTTACGGTAATATCCTCTTCGTCCAGTCCTGTGTTGCCACTTACCTTTCCTGGAGTAAACTTAATTTTTCTGCCGGAAATTTTCTTTCCTTTTGCCACGCCCTTCAAGGTCTGATTCACACCTGTCACTTTTTTGATTTTCTTCGCCTTCCTTCCATTGTTCTTTTACCTATAAGACAAGAGAAAGGCGAAAAAAGTTTTAATTTTCAAAAAATTGACAGAAAAGTTTGCACCGCGTGGGACAAAGACCCACAAAATGCAGCTTTTCTGTCAATTTTACAAATCATATAAAAAGTGCCAACACTTACTTAATCCTAATATTACTGATATAACAAAGTTCTCCGGACAGCGACAAGCACACCGGCAGATTTTTTTCCATCGGGATCTGAACCTGTGTCTCTATAGTCACGCCGTCATTTTCCAGTGTGATCAGTATTGTATTTTCCTGACGGACGGCCGTTACAGAAGCCTTCACACCATTTTTATTATCCTGAAGCCACTGATCCCAGGATGTCCATTTCGATTCAAAAGCCGTTTCTGTCTCCAGTGCTCCGGCACCGGCATTCCAAGCATAAGCATCCGAACGGATCACCGCATACTCATCATACAAAACACCGTTTACCAGTTTGTCAAATGCCGAGAATACAACTATCAATGGAGTGTGCCAGTTCTCTTTCGCCTGCTGGTAACTAATGGTATCAAAGGTGATACAAACCGGCTTTTCCGTGACCTCAATTCCGTCCGAATGTGTGGTCCACCAGCCAAAGCAGTCCAGATTCGGTATATCACCTGTCTTTGTCTCTGTATAATACTTGGTCAGCTGTACCGGTTTGATGGCCGCTTCCTCTACTGCTTCGTATTCCAGCTGATCCTTGAAATCCCACATACTACAGTTTTCCCCTGTCACAGTAAGATAAATATCCGAGTTTTTTTTCTCTTCTGGAAGTGTTGTAGTAGAAACCACTACCACTCCGGTATTTTCCATTCTTACCAATACATACCGTCCAACCCTGACTGCCATGATACTGCACTCAACGGTGGCCTTGTTTTTCTCAAGCCAGTTCTCCCAGTTCTCCCATTCTTTCAGATGCTGGCTCTCATACTGGTATTCTGCTGCCTCCTGCTTGATCCCATAGGCATCTGAACGGGTAACCGAATATTCTGTATACCGGTTCGCCGGTGCTTCTTCCTTCTGCCCCGCCGGCTTTCCATCCAGGGAAGAAAAAACAATGGCTGACGGCGTAAACCAGTTTTTGTCAACCTGTTCCATTGTTTCATTTTTGTATGTAAGAAAAAGCGGGTACTCTTTCAAACGGTAACTCTCACTATATTCTTCGCCAAACCCTCTGCAAACCACCGATACATCACCCATAACAAAACCTCCTGTCCTGTGCCCCAATCTCTGCATTTATACATAGGTATATTCTACCTAAAATCAGGGCAAGTTACAAGAGGTTTCTTATTTATCTTTTACTTATTACTGTACGCCATCGTTCGTTTCTGCACCCATATTAGTTGTCTGCAAACAATGGTGTAGAAAGGTAACGGTCTCCTGAATCCGGAAGCAGTGCTACGATCGTCTTTCCTTTGTTTTCCGGTCTCTGCGCCAGAATGGTAGCTGCTTTCAATGCGGCGCCGGAAGAAATACCTACCAGAACACCTTCAGATACAGCAAACTCTTTTCCTTCTGCAAATGCATCCTCATTTTCGATCGGAAGAACTTCATCATATACTTTTGTATTCAGTACATCTGGTACAAATCCTGCTCCAATACCCTGGATCTTATGGGCACCACTTTTTCCTTCTGACAATACAGGACTGGTAGCAGGTTCTACTGCTACAATCTGAACATCCGGGTTCTGGCTCTTAAGGTATTCGCCAACTCCTGTAACAGTTCCACCGGTACCTACACCAGCTACAAAGATATCCACTTTTCCGTCTGTCTGCTCCCAGATCTCCGGACCGGTTGTTGCTTTGTGTACTGCCGGGTTAGCCGGATTCACAAACTGCCCCAGAATGACAGAACCAGGAATCTCTTTTGCCAGTTCATCCGCTTTGGCAATGGCACCTTTCATTCCTTTTGCTCCCTCTGTCAAAACCAGTTCTGCGCCATATGCTTTCAAAAGATTACGACGCTCTACACTCATAGTATCCGGCAAAGTAAGGATCGCACGGTATCCTTTGGCAGCTGCTACAGAAGCAAGGCCGATTCCTGTGTTTCCACTGGTTGGCTCAATGATAGTAGCACCCGGTTTTAACTTGCCGCTCTTTTCTGCATCTACGATCATCGCCAGTGCGATACGGTCTTTTACAGATCCAGCCGGATTCAAATACTCCAGTTTAGTCAGGATTACAGCATCTTCGATGCCTTTCTTCTTAGCATAGTTATTTGCCTGCAATAATGGTGTTTTGCCGATCAGATCAGCTGCACTCTGTTTAATATCACTCATGTGTTATACCTCCGTCATTTTTTATTCCCACTTACTTACTAGGTTTTGTATGTTTTATGTGTATGATTATAGCCACCTTGCTGTAACTTGTCAATACTTTTTCTCATATTTTTCTATTCTTTTTCTGTCAGTGCCTTTTCCAGCCTGATAAGAGCTGTGGTCAGCGTCTCTCTCGGACAGGCTACATTGATCCGCTGGAATCCTTTGCCACAGTCTCCAAAGATCCGTCCGCTGTCCAGCCACAGTTTCGCTTTGTGGATCACAAGGTATTCCAGTTCCTCAACGCCAAGTCCTGTCTCTCTGAAATCCAGCCACACCAGATAGGTTCCCTGGTGTTCTCCCATTTTCACTCCCGGCAGTCTGGTATTTACAAACTCTCTGGTGTACTCAATGTTTTCTTTTACATACTCGTGCATCTTCTCATACCAGACTTCTCCCTGGCTGTAAGCGGCTTCACAGGCAACCAGTCCCATGACACCCAGCTGGCTGATGCCCGCCCGGTCCAGTTCCTTTCTAAAACGGTGGCGGAGTTTTCTGTCTGCGATAAATATATTGGATATCATAAGTCCCGCCAGGTTAAATGTTTTACTTGGTGAAGTACAGGTTATGGTGATCTCTTCAAATTCCTTTTTGATGGCTGCAAACACCTGATGCTTTCCTTCAAAGACAAAATCTGCATGGATCTCATCACTGACTACTATTACACCATGTTTCACACAAATATCACCTAACGCCGTCAGTTCTTCTTTTGTCCACACCCTGCCTACCGGATTGTGTGGATTACAGAGAAAGAGCAGACGGACCTTTTCTTTGATGATCTTTTCCTCCAAATCTTCCAAGTCCATATAATAGTGGCCGGATACATCCTGCTTCAGATCACTGCTGACTAACTTTCTTTCATTGTCTACGATTACTTCAGAAAAAGGATAGTATACCGGTGACTGGATCAGCACCGCCTCTCCCGGTTCTGTATAAGCCTTGACAGCCATTGCCAGGGCAAACACAACTCCCGGAGTTTTCACCAGCCAGTGTTCATCCACCTGCCACTGATGATGCCGTTCCATCCATCCTTTCACAATGTCAAAGTATGGTCTCTGCACCTCACTGTAGCCAAAGATTGCTTCCTTTGACCGCTGTACCAAAGCATCCTCTACATAGGAAGAAGTTCGGAAATCCATATCCGCCACCCACAGGGGAAGGACATCTTCCGGCATTCCTCTTCTTACAGCAAAATCATATTTCAGACATCGTGTATTTCTTCGGTCCACAACTGTATCAAAATCTAAATTTCTCTCTGCCATGCTATTTCACATCCTTTTCAATCTCTGCAAAAACCTCTGCCAATTCCCCGATCAGATCCTCTGCATCCTCGATTCCTACGCTGAGACGAAGCGTTGTATTCGTCAAACCGTTTCTTTCCTGGATCTCTACCGGTACATCTGCATGGGTCTGGGTCGTCGGGTAGGTCAGCAATGTCTCTACTCCACCTAAACTCTCGGCAAATTTAATCATACGCACACGGGACAATACTCCCAGTGCCTGTTCCTTTGTCTGAAGCTGAAATGTAAGCATTGCACCAAATCCCCTGGCCTGTCTCTTCATGATCTCATAGCCCGGATGTTCTTTCAGTCCCGGATAGATCACTTTTGCCACGATTTTTTGTTCCTTCAGCCAGTTTGCCAGTTTAATAGCATTCTCCTGGCTTTTTTCCATGCGGATCCCCAGTGTCTTAATTCCCCTTGTCACAAGGAAACAGTCAAATGGCGCCAGTCCGGATCCCACTGTCTTAATAAGGAAGCGGAGTTTTTCGGCCACATCTTCTCTGTTTGTCACAAGAAAACCTGCCAGTGTGTCATTGTGTCCACCCAGATATTTTGTCCCACTGTGGATCACAATATCCGCTCCCAGTTTCAACGGATTCTGAAAATACGGTGACATAAACGTATTGTCTACAATAAGCAGGAGGCCCCTCTCATGGGCAATCTTTACCATAGCCTCAATATCCGTCACATTCATCATCGGATTGGTTGGTGTCTCTATGTAAATTGCTTTTGTATTCTCTGTTATATAAGCTTCTACTTTTTCTTTGTGGCAGTCCACGCGGGAAAAAGTGATATTATTTTTTTCTGATACATTGGAAAAAAGGCGAATGCTGCCTCCATACAGATCCGAGTCAACGATCACATGATCGCCCGGTTTAAAAATTTCCATCAAAAGAGTGATGGCCGCCATTCCACTGGATAAAGCAATGGCATCGATACCATCTTCTAATGCTGCTACGATCTTCTCCAGATGTTCTCTGGTTGGATTCTGCAGTCTGCTGTAATCATATCCGGTACTCTCTCCCACAGCCGGATGAGCATATGTGGCTGTCTGGTAGATTGGATAACTTAATGAACCATAATTGTCAAAACACCCTTCTTCGTCTTCTAAGTGAAGACACTTTGTATTGATACCTCTTTTCATGAACAATCCCTCCTAAGTCAGATCTTTTTGTTAACTCTATTTTAGCAGAGATTGTTCTTATAGAATAATTCATTTTTTCTCTATCGGGTTATAGGTGTTTCTTATATCAATCTTTATCATAGTGCTCTAAGAAACTGTGTTTTACCCCATCTTTCTTGTAGGCTACCACGGTGTTGAGATTTACATTTTCCACGCTCTTAAAAATATTTCCTTCCACATAAGGATTGGTTTCTTTCAGCGTTTTGATCAATTCCTTGATCTCCAGTCTCTTGGACGCGTTTTCTTCATTGTTACAGGTTGTACATGTATCAGTAAACTTACAGGCACACTGAATAAAATGAAGATGATTGTAATCCCGCCATGCCTTGATCTCATCTTCCCTCACCAGATACAGCGGACGGATCAACTCCATTCCTTCAAAGTTGGTGCTGTGAAGTTTCGGCATCATGGTCTGCACCTGGGCACCGTATAACATTCCCATTAAGATCGTCTCGATCACATCATCATAGTGGTGTCCCAGTGCGATCTTGTTACAGCCTAACTCTTTGGCATAGTTGTACAAATGCCCTCTCCTCATTCTGGCACACAGATAGCAGGGGGATTTATCCACATGATATACAGACTCGAAAATATCGGATTCAAAAATTTTAATAGGGACATTCAGTTTTTTTGCATTGTTCTCAATAACCTTCCGGTTTTCCGGACTATATCCCGGATCCATTACCAGATATTCTACCTCAAATTCAAACTTGTTGTGACGCTTGATTTCCTGAAAACATTTGGCCATCAGCATAGAATCTTTTCCACCGGAAATACAGACCGCAATATGGTCACCGGGCTTGATCAGCTCATAGGTATTGACAGCCTTGGCAAATTTGGACCAGATGGTTTTTTTGAACCGTTTTCTAAGACTCTGCTCCACATCCGCCGCCGTTATCTCTGCCTCCGGCTCGTCCATGGTATCTAAAAGCCAGGCTGTATATCCTCCCTGCAGGCTGACCGCATCCAGGCCCGCATCGCAAAGATCTTCCGCCGTCTCCACACTTTTTTTACCATGGCTGCACACAATGACAAGGGTTTTCTCCCGGTCCACTTCCTGGCTGTCCTGAATCTGCTCCGGTTTCAATGCTACTGCCCCCGGTATAGCTCCGTGAGCGATCTCTACTGCATCTCTCATATCAATGATCTGGTACCGGGTCTCCGGCATTTTTTTCAATTCCTGCATTGTAATTATCATAGTTATCCTCGTTTCTACCATTTTTATTTCTTTTAATATCCAAGTTCTGTCACATCGTCTTCGATCAGATAACACATCTCTTCATGGGGATTGATCCCCTGTTTGATACTTTGCGGATCCAGTTTCAGGTATTTGACTACTGCATTAGCCAGCGTTTTTCCCTCTCCGTCCACAATAGCCGTGTTTATTTCAAAAAAGCGTTTTGTCTCCCGCACCACCATGCCTTTGCCAAAGAGGTCTTCTTCATACGGCACCGGCTTGCGGTATTTTGTTTCGATTGACATGGTAACGCCAAACTGGCTTTCATCTCCGCCGGACCACAGTGCCCGCAGTCCCAGTTCATCTAACATTGTGGCAATCAGGCCGCCATGAACCCGCCCCGGAAAACTCTGGTGATTTTCCCCAAACCGGATAGGCGTCATAACACTGCCATCCTCCATATTATAAAATTGTGAGTGAAATCCTACCGGATTATCCATTCCGCATATAAAACACATTCTGCTGTTTCTCTGTTTTCCTGTCACTTTCATTACAAAATCCCCCTGTTTGCTGCTGCGTCCTCTTTTCTACTCTCCCTCTTTGTGATAAAATATACAAAAAGGGGGTATTTTATCATGACAAAACGCATGCATTTTTATCTTAATTATTATAAAGAGCTTTTAGAAAAAGATCTGTCACCAGAAAAAGCCCAGCAAGAAAAGGAAAATCTCCTCGTTCAGATTCAGTTTTTTCAACATGAACGACTGATTCACCTTATTGTTACCGCGCTTTTTGCTTTGCTGACTGTGATCACTTTACTGTCTAATCTGTTTCTGATGCAGCCACTTCTTGTGGTGCTGGAAGTATTTCTGCTGATCCTGCTGGTTCCTTATATCAAGCATTATTACCTGCTGGAAAACGGAACCCAGACGCTTTACAGATTCTACGACCGGCTGGACCAGTTATCACTTGGCACTTCCGTAAGCCACACCGTCTTTTAACTTGATACCTTTTCGTTCCATCAATTCTGAAACGCTTAAAATATCGTAGTCATTCTTTACAAGCCATGGAACCACTTTTTTCATAGCTTCTGCTGTGGATCCATGAATATCATGTACCAGGATAATATCGCCATCCGATACTTCTTTCTTTATTTTCTTAAAAACCTTCTTGGCATCTCTTGATTTCCAATCCAGCGAGTCCACACTCCACAAGATCATTGGCATTTTTAATTTTTTGCGCATGGTCTGGCTGATAGCTCCATACGGAGGACGAATCGTCTGGATCGTGTATCCGGTTGCCTTTTTCACCGCATCAATTGTCTTTTTATTCTGTTTGTTAAATTTGCTTTTCGTCAAAAGACTGAGGTTTGCATGATCCCAGGAGTGACTTCCGATCTCGCATCCCAGAGACAGTTCTCTTTTTAAAATATCCTCTGCTCCCTCGACTCTTTGTCCTACCACGAAGAAAGTAGCATGGGCATTGTTCTTTTCCAACACATCCAGAATGGTATTAGTATACATGGTACTTGGGCCATCGTCAAAAGTAAGTGCCACCGCTTTGGAACGCGGTGCCTTCGTCGGCTCCGGCACGATCTGTTCAGATATTTCAGGTACTTTAGCTGCCGCTTCTGCCACGCCACCAGGCACCGGTGTCACAGCAGATGCTGAAACAGCCGCTCCGGTAACGGCACTGCCTGCCGTCTTGGCAGGCTCCTTGCTGTCTCCGGCTTCTCCTACCAACCCTAGAGCTGCTCTGACTCCAAATGCCACCAAAAGGATGGCTGCTACGATCACGCCACCTCTGGTAAGATAAAAGAACAAACGGCTTCTGCCTCTGCGGTTTTTCCTTCTTCTTTTATATGCACTGCGACCAGATGAACTGTAAGCCGCTCTGCGTCTTCTGTTTCTGTTGTCATATCCTCTCA
>OGOG01004287.1_pt1 | contig 10038 bp, 8 predicted proteins | sample 1552581 | NCBI WGS metagenome assembly OGOG01 (sample SAMEA2580152, study PRJEB22360) | human gut metagenome | biome: human gut; feature: human-associated habitat; material: faeces | place: Denmark | collected 2008/2010 | reverse complement strand
CGTCGGGAGAGACCCTCCGCCGCCTCGGCAGGCTTGGCGGCAGCCAGCACCGCAGCCGCCTCGTCGAGCTTGCCTTCGTCAAAAAGAACGCCGGCCAAGCGAACGCGAGCCACCGTGTCGTACTCCGGACGGCCGGACTTCTCAATCACCCAATTGAGCTTGGCTTTGGCATCGGCCAGATCGCCCGCATCCGACGCGGACTGTGCAGAAGCAAAAGCCGCCAGCGGCGCATAGAGCGTGGAGCTGTACTCAGAAATCAAACCAGCCGAGAGCGACTGAACGTTCTTGAGGTCATGCGTTGCAACGGCATTCTGCAGCGCAGCATAGATCTGAGAAGCTTTGGCCGCCTGATTGCGCTGCCACCAATTCCAGCCGTTCCAGCCAGCAAAGGCGAGGCAGCACACGCAGACCACGCTCGTTACGGGCGTGCCCCAGCGGTCCCACCAGGCCTTCATTTGGTCAATGCTCTCTTGTTCTTCCAAGTCGTAAGCCATGGCTCAAACCTTTTGTTGAAATTTTTTGAATCTTATAAACAGTACTGAACAGCATCAGCGATGGGGGGCAGCAAGCGCTTCGGCCACCTTGTCGGCAGCTTCCGCCGTCGCTACCAGCGTTTGTTCGGCAAAGGGCGCATGCTCGTGCGCACGCAGCGCCTTGATGCCGACCGTGCCCTGAGCGAGTTCATCCTCGGTGGCAAAAACGGCAAATTCGGCGCCGGAAGCATCAGCCTTTTTCATCTGGCTCTTGATGCTCGCCTCGCCCGGATGCGTCACCACACGAATGCCGCGGTCGCGCATGGTTTCAGCGAGCAGCATGGCCTTGGCCTGTGACTCGCCGCCGTGGTGGAGCACATAGACGTCGGTCTGCGAGGCCTTTGGCACTTGTCCCACTTCACGCATCAGTTCGATAACGCGCTCCATCCCCATGGCAAAACCCACCCCGGGAGCAGGACGGCCGCCGAGCATTTCAACGAGCGGATCGTAACGGCCGCCGCCGCAGATCGTACCCTGAGCTCCGAGCTTATCCGTAATCCACTCAAACACGGTGTGGTTGTAATAATCGAGACCGCGCACCAAACGAGGATTGATCGAGTATTCAATGCCGGCAGAAGACACCAGCTCTTCAAGGCGGCTAAGGAATGCCCGGCTTTCTTCGCCAAGGTAGTCGAGCAGCTTAGGCGCAGCGTCCACGAGCCCCTGCATGTCGGGATTCTTCGTGTCAAGAATGCGCAGCGGATTCGTATAAAGACGACGGAGCGCATCTTCGTCGAGCTGATCCTTATGGGCTTCGAAGTAGGCGATCAGCGCTTCACGGTGCTTTTGACGCTCTTCCTGGGCGCCCAGCGTATTCATTTCGAGCTTCACCGGGCCAACGCCAAGCGCCTTCCACATGCGCGCGAGCATCATGATGATTTCGGCATCAATATCCGGCCCCGCCATGCCGAGCGCTTCAGCGCCGAGCTGATGGAACTGACGGTAGCGGCCGCGCTGAGGGCGTTCATGACGGAACATCGGACCGCAGTACCAAAGGCGCTGCGTGGTTCCGTAAAGGAGATTATGTTCATTAACGGCACGGACCACAGCGGAGGTGCATTCCGGACGAAGCGTCAGCTGATCACCGTTCATAGAGTCGGTGAAGCTGTACATCTCCTTTTCAACGATGTCCGTCACCTCGCCGACGCCGCGGGTAAAAACGCGCGTATTTTCAAGAATCGGCGTACGGATTTCCTGATAACCGTAGGACGACAGCACGTCGACGCAGGTCTTCTGCACGTACTGCCAGATGGGAGCGTCCTGCGGAAGCATGTCATTCATGCCCTTGACGCCGGTGAATTTTTCTTTAGCCATTTGCTCTGTTGCTGCTTGGTATGTCTGAGGCTGCGGCACCGCTGTGCTCTGCCGGCCCCGGATGCGCCGTCATTTTATGGATGAACGACGCACCGCTTTGTGAAAATGCTGTGTAAAGGCAGAGGTTGCCGCTCAGCTCCCCTGCTTCGCGTAGTTTTCGCGGACGAATTTTTCAATGATATCCTGAAACTGCTTGGCAATGTCCGCGCCTTTAAGCACGCCAGCCTTCTCTCCGCGTATGTAGACGGGTGCGACGGGGCTTTCACCCGACCCCGGAAGACTCACGCCGATATCGGCTTGCCGGCTTTCCCCCGGACCGTTGACGATGCAGCCCATCACAGCCACCTTCATCGCTTCCGAACCCGGCGCAATCCGCCGCCACTCCGGCGCCCGCGCCCGCAGAAACTGCTGCGTCTCCTGCGCCAGACGCTGAAAGAGATCCGACGAGGTGCGCCCGCACCCCGGGCAGCTCGTCACGAGCGGCGTGAAACTGCGCAGCTCCATCGACTGCAGGATTTCCTGTGCCACGATCACTTCTTCCGTGCGCGATGCTCCGGGAGCAGGCGTGAGTGAAACCCGGATGGTGTCGCCAATGCCTTCCTCAAGGAGCACGGCCAGTGCAGCCGTTGACGCCACAATGCCTTTGCTGCCGATTCCCGCTTCCGTCAATCCCAAATGGAGCGCCGCCTTCGTGCGGCGCGAGAGGGTCCGGTAAAGCGCAATAAGTTCCTGAACCTCCGAAACCTTGCAGGAAAGGACAAGGCGATTGGCAGGCAGTCCCAGCGACTGCGCAGCCTCTGCGGATTCCACTGCCGAGCGAACCAGTGCCTCACGGAGCACGGCTTGCGGCGACTCCGGGTGTTCGGACTGACGATTTTCATCCATCAGCCGAGCTAAGAGCGCCTGATCAAGCGAGCCGCCGTTCACGCCGATGCGCACCGCTGCGCCCGTACGTTTGGCAACCTCGATCATCATCGCGAAGTTCTCTTCGGCCTTGGTGCCTTTGCCGACATTGCCCGGATTGATGCGGTACTTCGATAAGCAGTCAGCACATTCAGGGATTTCCGTGAGGAGTTTGTGACCGTTGTAATGGAAGTCGCCCACCAGCGGCACATGAATTCCCGCCGCATCGAGTTTTTCGCGGATAGTCACGACCGCCCGCGCCGCATCGGGCGTATTCACCGTGAGCCGCACGAGTTCGCTGCCCGCCTCGGCGAGTTCGGCCGTCTGTCGATAGGACGCCTTTGCATCTGCCGTTGCCGTATTGGTCATCGACTGCACGACTACCGGCCCGCCGCCGATCGTAACGGTCGTCGGACCCCAAATCACATCAACAGGCGTGGTCCAATGACGGTTGAGACCGCATGCATTCACTGTTGGCATCTCGTTGCTCTTTTTTAACTGAAACCGCAGAAATCAGAAAAGGCGCCTTAGCTCGACGTATCGAGCGGCGAGCGCCTTTTTGGACTCTCCGGCATGCCCGAAGGTGCCGGGCGATTATTCGATGGTAAAGCGGGCGATGCCGTTTCGTACGACGCCGTCCAACGGATAAACCTCACCGTCGATCGTGAGCGAGACGACGCCGGCATTGCCTATCGTGAAGCGCGAACCCTTCGGAATCTCATAGGCCTGCACAGACTGCGGACGCATTTCGCTCGCTACCACATTGCGGCCATTGGGTGCGATAACCTGAACCCAGCTGGCCCCAGCTCCCAGACGGAATTCCACCTTGTGGAGCACCGGTGCGGCAGCGGGCGGCTGAGCGGAAGCAGCGGGTGCCGGTTGCGCCGGCGCGGCTGACGCGGTCTGCACGGCAGGAGCTGGCGCGGCCGACGGGGCCGGCTGAGCTGCCGGAGCCGCAGCAGCAGGCTGAGCTTGCGCTGCGGCGGGAGCTGACGGCTGAGCAGGCTGAGTCTCAGGCGCGGCATCCGAAGGCTGAGCTGCGTTCTCTGCCGGCTCAGCGGCCGGTGTCTTAGTCTCTTTAGCCTCGTTGGCACCGGACTCAACCTTCTGCGCTTCGCTCGAGGTGTGCAGACTGGCAAACTGATCGGTATAGACCGCCCAGATGCCGCCGCCCACAAGCGCCGCCAACACCACGAAGAGCACGGCCTTCAAGGTGCGGTTTTTCGGCGGTTCATGGAAAACCGCTTCCCTAGAGGGAGAACGGTTCGGGAGCTGCCCCACCTCCACGGCCGCGCCGCGGCGCCCGCAGCGCATCATGTAGTCGTCAACCAAAGGCGCCGGATCAATCTTAAGCGCATGCGCATACCCGCGAATGAAAGCACGCACATAGACGGGTTCGGGCAAATTCTCAAGGCGCTCCTCTTCGAGCGCGCGAATCTGTGTCACGGCAAGACGGCACTGTACGGCCATATCGCCCACAGAAATGCCTTCGGCCTCTCGAGCAGCCCGAAGCACCGCACCAAACCCCTTGGGGGCAGCCGACGCTTCCTCACGTACAGGAATAGTCGGTTCTGCCTGCGTCTGGGCAGTTTCGCCCTGCAGCGTGTTGAGACTCGGCTCGAGCTTCTCGGACGCCGAGCCGCTCGAGCGGTCTGCAGCATTTTTTTGCTCTGGGGTCGTGAAATTGCTCTCAGCCATGGATGCGCCTCAATGAAAACGACGGTTTCAAGAATGCTGCGGGCGATACAGAATCACCGCAGCCTCAGCCTTCTGCTGTGCGAGACGTTCCGCTCGACGCGTACGATCGCGCACTTCACCGGCGAGCTGACCGCACGCGGCGTCGATATCGTCGCCGCGGGTCTTGCGCACCGTTGTCACGTAACCGAGCTCGTTGAGCCGGCGACAGAAGGCGAGCACCTTCTCCCGGTCAGGCTTTTCAAGGTCTGACTGCGGAAAAGGATTGAAGGGAATCAGATTGAACTTGCAAGGCACGTGCTCGCGGCGAACCAAAGCCGCAAGATGATCGGCATCGGCGAGTGAATCATTGATGCCGCCGAGCATTACGTATTCAAACGTAATAAAGTCGCGCGGAGCCACACGCAGGTAGCGCCGGCAGGCGGCCATCAGATCGCCGAGCGGATGCTTTTTATTGATGGGCATGAGCTTGTCACGCAGCCCATCATCGGCAGCATGAAGACTTACAGCAAGCGCCACCGGGGCAGCTTCTGCAAGCTTGTCGATCTGGCGCACAAGTCCAGAGGTAGAAACGGTGACGCGGCGGCGTGAAAGGCCGTAACCGTCATCGTCCAAAAAAATCTTGATCGCGGGAATAACCGCATCGAGGTTCTGCAGCGGTTCACCCATACCCATCAGCACAACATTGCTGATGACGCGGTCATTCGGATCCGTGATGCCGCGGTCGCGGCAGAGCTCGCGCTCGGCCGTCCAAAGCTGGCCCACGATTTCCGCAGTAGTGAGATTGCGGTTGAAACCCTGCTTGCCCGTCGAGCAGAAGAGGCACCCCATGGCGCACCCGGCCTGCGAGGAAATGCAGAGTGTCCCGCGGTCATCTTCAGGGATGAAGACGGCTTCAACAGCATTGCCGTTGCCGACGGCAAAAAGCCACTTGCGCGTACCGTCAGAGGACTTCTTTTCGTGAATGACTTCGGGCGGACGAATTTCCGCAAGCTTGAGGAGCTTGGCCCGAAAGGTCTTCGCGAGATCAGTCATCTCGTTAAAGTCGCAGACAAGATGACGATGCACCCAGCGCGTAAGCTGCCGGGCACGAAAAGGCTTCTCGCCGATCGATTCGCACCAGGCCTTAAGACCGGCCGCATCGAAGTCGAGAAGATTGACGCGTGCAGCCGCCTCCGCAGGAGCAGAAGCGGCCTCTTCGCGCTTGTCAGGGTTGACGAGCGTTTCGGACATTAGCGGCTGTGAAGCGTCGGGAAGAAGTAGGCGATTTCAACGGCGGCCGTTTCCGGAGCGTCGGAACCGTGAACAGCATTGGCGTCGATGCTTTCAGCGAAATCGGCGCGGATGGTGCCGGCAGCGGCCTTCTTCGGATCCGTGGCGCCCATGAGTTCGCGATTCTTGAGGATGGCGTTTTCGCCTTCGAGAACCTGAATCATGACGGGGCCGGAGGTCATAAACTTGACCAAATCGGCAAAGAAGGGACGTTCGCGATGGACGGCATAGAAGCCTTCGGCTTCAGCCTGGCTCAGCTGGCGCATCTGGGCGGCGACGATCTTGAGGCCGTTCGTTTCAAAGCGGGAATAGATCTTGCCGATGACGTTCTTGGCGACGGCGTCCGGCTTGATGATGGAGAGAGTGCGCTCAATAGCCATTTTCTGCTCTTATCGTTTCGTAATGGAAAAATATATGAAACCCCGTGAGGGTTATTCGCGGATGAGACGACGCCCGTTTATGCATTGGTTGGCGCCTATTTCATCAGGCGCGCAATTTTATCACGAGGCTTTGATTTCTCTCGGCTCTTAAACCCCTCAAACTTGCGAGGATGTGTTGCCGTCCGATTCAGGAGCATCCTTCAAGCTCATCACATCTGCGCGCTCGGCGCGTTCGGTCTGAATGAGATTGAGCATCCTGCCGCTTTCCTTCATAAAGGCAGGCGCCAAATCACCGAAATAGAGCCGTACGCGCTCAAACCGCCGAATGAATTCATCGCGGTCACGCGCCTCTATCATTGCAAGCTCCGGCGCAAGACTTTCAACGTAGCCGCGGATGAGCTGCGTATTTCGGGGATTGGCGAGAATAATGTCAGCATAAAGACGCGGATCCTGAGCAAAGAGGCGCCCTACCATTTCCAGTTCCAATCGGTAGATGGGCGACGAGAGCTGCAGGATGACTGACAGATCCGGATTGAGCTTCGAGAGAAACACGCCGTAGGCAAAGGTCGTGAAGTGCCTCAGCGCCTGAATAATGCCCATCGAGCGGTCATGCTCTTCGGCCGAACAAGTCACTACCTTCGCGCCCCAGCGGCGAATCTGCTCTAAAAGCGGTTCGGCCGCTGCAGCATCCCGGCCGGGCGCATAAACGAAGACCTGACCGGCAAAACTCGCCACATCGGGGCCGAACATCGGATGAAGCCCCGCAACCGGTCCGCGGTGCACGCGCATCATCGCCTCAACCGGTCCGGCCTTCACCGACGTCACATCGCAAAGCAGCGCCTCTCGCGGAAGAAGTCCGGTGAGCGCCTCGATGACGCTGATGGTCTTATCAATCGGCACCGATACCACCACCGTACCGGCACCCTTGAGAATCTCCGCTGCCTGTGGCCAATCCCCTTGCTCAAGAATGCGAACCGGCCAGCCCGAGCGCTCGAACGCTCGATGGAGCTGCCGCCCCATGCCGCCCGCGCCGCCCACAATCACAACCGGTTTGTGCTGCGGTGTCTTTGCCGAGTCCGCAGCCTCCGGTTCGGCAGCTTTGACAAGCCGGCCGGCTTCGCGGGCAATGCGTCCGAGAATAATGTCCGCCAGCGCCTCTGACTGTCCGGGTTCGGCCGCTGCGCCGAGGAGGATCAGCCGCTCGCCGATCAGGCGGCGAAGTTCGGCCTCATTGTCATAAAGCGCCTCCGTCGAACCCTCGAGTAATCCAACTGTCGTCATAACCATCCCGTTCTGTTTGGTTCTTTTCTCTAGTGCGTATGCGCCGCACCTAATACGGTTCGAGCAGTTTGCACGATTCTTGACCCGAACGGGCGCCGTTCAGTTGTCTTTGTTTAGAATGCGGCTCGATGCTTGAGCGCAAAGACTCGACACTTGCTCATGAAAAGCTGGCCAAAAAAGTAGAAGAACCAAAACATCAAAAGAACACCAAAAGGAAGGACACGCATGGCAGCCAATCTCACCATCGACAAGATTTTTGCCGACAACCTCGGCACAGCATTTGGCGGCTGTGTGCGAGATCAGTCGCTCAACCTTTTTTCACCGGAAATCGCTCGTTCGGCCGGTGCCAATTGGAATCCCCTGCCCTTTTTCGGACGCGCTGAGAAAGTGCGTTTTCGCGCCCGCTGGGCAGCCCTCCTGCAGGGCATCGGACTCTGGGCGGCATTGGTCGTCATTCCCGAACTGAAGGCTGATCCCAAGCTCTCGCGCAAGATCACTTCACAGATGGAAGCCTATACGGATGCACTCCTCAAGGCGCCGATCCTTGACCATCTGTCGCCCGACGAAATCCGTGATTACACATTGCTTCGCCAGCGCTTCATGCGTCTTGGCGCTGCGGCAAGCACCGTCCCTGACAAGGATGCTTTTGCGCGCGCATTTCTTTCAGCACTGACCGGCAAAGCGCCCAACGAAGCTGCGCCGGCACGCGTTTCAGCCATGGCTCTGCACGTCGGTCTTGCCTACGGTCTTTTTGCAAAGCTCGCCGAGATCTCCCGCAGCGAACCGCTCTCCTACCAGCGAGATCCGAAGAAGCGCTGAAACGACCCGTATAAAAAATCGGCAGACATCCATTCAGGTGCCTGCCGATTTTCATTCGAGCGGAAATGATTCCCGATGGATTAGCCTTCTGATCCGTCGGTCAGCGTCATCTTGACATTATCTTCATGCTGCGCGGCGATTCGCGCCTCGATTCGTTCGGCTTCTTCATCGAGCTTCTCAGGCTTTGGCCCCGGTTCGAGCACTGCGATCGATTCAACGTGTCCCGTATGCGGGAACATATTCATGATGCCGGCCGCACGAATGTGCCAGCCGCCTTCATGCTGCAAAATTGCGCAGTCACGTGCAAGCGTAGCCGGATTGCAGGAAACGTAGACCACGCGGGCCGGACGTTTTTCAGTTGCTGCCAACACGCGGGCCAGCGCCAAGGCGCCTTCGCGCGGCGGATCGATCAGCACGCGGTCGATGCCGCCCATGGTCTGCCAGAGCTCTTCCCAGTCCTGTTCGCTCCACGTAAAAAGATTCCGCGCACGGAAGGTTGTTTTCTCAGCCAATCCGTTTTCAGCCGCCCCTTGACGAGCGCGGGCGACCAAGCCTTCGGATCCCTCAATACCGATCACCCGCTGGGAGCAGCGGGCGAGCGGCAGCGTAAAGTTGCCCAGGCCGCAGAAGAAATCGGCCACCTTGTGATCCGGCTCGAGTCCCAGGAGACGCACTGCGCGGCCGACCATCGTTTCGTTGAGCGCATGGTTGACCTGCGTGAAGTCTGTGGGCTTAAAAGCGATGCGTACACCGAATTCCGTCAACTCCAGCCCGAGCTTTTTTTCATCCTCCGGATTGACCGCATGAGCGGTTTCCGGTCCTTTTGGCTGAAGCCAAATATCCGCGCCGTGTGCTCGGCCAAAAGCCAGCAGCTTTTCCATATCCTCGGGCGACACCGGATCCAGATGACGGAAAACGAGCGCTGTGCGGCCGTCGCCGCCGACAGCGACTTCTATTTGAGGCATCCGCTGGCGCATATCGAGCACAGAGATCAGCTCACGAAGCGGATCAATCATGTCGGAAACGTTCTGCGTCAGAATCGGGCAGGCATGCATATCGCACACATAACTCGAAGCCTTTTCGTGGAACCCCACCAAAACACCGCCCTTTTTGGCAACATCGCGAACCGTCAGGCGTGCACGATGGCGGTAATTCCAAAAAGGTCCGCGAATGGGCGGCAGAACGTTTTCCGGTTTGACCTTGCCGATGTGCCAGAGCGTGTCCATCAGAATGCGCTCCTTGAAGGCCACCTGCGCATTGGGTTCAATATGCTGCATCGTGCAGCCGCCGCAGGATCCCGGCCCGAAACCGAACTTGGGGCAGCGGGGAGCGACGCGCGCCCAGCTTTGCGTGAGCACCGCCGATGTGCGGCCGATATCAAAACTCGATTTCGAACGCAGACGCTCATAGGTCACGCGTTCGCCGGGAAGCGCCCCCTGAATAAAGACCACCTTGCCGTCAAGATGCGCTATGCCGCGTCCTTCCTGATCAAGACGCTCCACGTCGACAGTGAAGTATTCGGGCGTCCGTTCTTTTGAGCGTCCTCTGCGGCCCATGATGATCTCCTAAGAAAAACTGTTTGGGGTCTGATTTGTATTGGTATTAACCGGTCCGGGAACTTTGCGCCGGCCGACCGCCTTGACCCGATGAATAAAAAAGAAGAAAGGCGCCGTTCAGCTTGCTTGAGCCGACGGCGCCTCGGGTCTTGGTGCAGCGCCCTTTCAAAGCGCTGCTTCCCGGCGGGATGAGGAATTTACCGCAAAGGAGCGCTTAGTTGCGCAGCGGCGGCAGGAATTTCATCGGATCGACGGGGTGGCCTCTGTCGCGCACCCAAGGGGCTC
>OGOG01004284.1_pt1 | contig 10041 bp, 8 predicted proteins | sample 1552581 | NCBI WGS metagenome assembly OGOG01 (sample SAMEA2580152, study PRJEB22360) | human gut metagenome | biome: human gut; feature: human-associated habitat; material: faeces | place: Denmark | collected 2008/2010 | reverse complement strand
GGCTGATTGGCTGCGACGTGTGCCAGCGAGTGTGTCCACATAATCCGCCGCCGCAGGGGGAGGCGCATCTTGCCGTGCCGTTGGCGGATTTGCTGCGTCAGCCAAAGGAAACGGCGCTTTCGCTGCGCCCGCTCATCGGCGTAAACCTGACGCTGCCAAACCGGGTATTATCGCAAAGCTGCCTGCTTGCCGGCTGCAGCGGCGATACGTCGCTCATTCCGCTGCTGATGCCGCTATTGCACCACCCGTCGCCCGCCGTTACTACACACGCGACGTGGGCACTCTCGCGGCTGCAGGAGGGTATTTCTTTTTTGAGCGAATTGTGATAGAATAGGTGATGCCGGGCGAAAATTTGATGCACGGCGCAGTGGGAGGATTTACGGATTATGCGCATACTGGTCGTCGGGGACGGCAAAGTCGGTCATACGGTTGCGGAGCAACTGACCCGCGAGGGACACGACGTTGTGATTATCGACAAGAACGAGGACGTTTTGCAGCGGTGCGAGGATACGCTGGATGTGCTGTGCATCCGCGGCAACGGGGCAAACGCACGCACGCTGCTGGATGCCGGCGTAGAAAAGGCGGATTTCGTCGTTGCGGCCACCGCCAGTGACGAAACAAACATGCTCTGCTGCCTGATTGCGAAGCGGCTGGGCGCACGCTACACAATTGCCCGCATCCGCGACCCGGAATACAACGAGAGTTTGTCCCTCTTGCAGCGGGAAACATCCATCGACAACGCCATTAACCCCGAGCGTGCGACAGCACTGGAAATCAGCCGTCTGCTTCGCTTCCCCTTCGCCAACAATATCGAGACGTTCGCCAAAGGGCAGATCGAAATGGTGGAATTCCGCGTACAGGAGAATGACGTGGTTGTCGGCTGTCCGCTGCACGCACTGTCATCGCGGCTGCCGGGGATTCCCCGCGTGCTGTACGCGATTGTCGAACGCTCCGGCGAGGTCATCATCCCCAACGGCGATTTCGTCATCCACGCGGGCGACCGGGTGCACGTTGCGGGCGATATGGTGACGATTACGAACTATTTTCGCTTTCTGGGCAAGCACTCCCTGCGCGTGAAGAACGTCATGCTGCTGGGCGGCGGGCGCATCAGTTACTATCTGGCGAAGATGATTGTGCCGATGGGGATGCACGTCGCGATGATTGAAATCAACCCGAAGAAAGCGGAAAGCCTGAGCGAAAGTCTGCCGCACGTCAACGTGATTCTGGGCGACGGCACAGATCAGGAGCTGCTTGAGCAGGAAGGCTTGGAGTCGATGGACGCCTTTATCGCCATGTGTGACCGCGACGAGGAGAACCTGATGACAGGGCTGTTCGCAGTCAAGCAGGGCGTGCCGAAAGTTATTGTGAAGAACAATCGGCTGGCGTACGCGGACATCATGAACGGCATGGGACTGGACAGCATGGTCAGCCCGAAAACCATCACCTGCTCGACGATTCTGCGTTATGTCCGCGCGCTGGTCAACAGCGACGGTACGAAGGTGGAGCGCCTGTATCGCCTAATGAACGGACGCGTGGAGGCGCTGGAATTTATTGCGCGCGCGTCGGATCCCTACATCGGCATTCCGCTGAAGAATCTCCACATCCGCAAGAACGCGCTGGTTGCCGTGATTGCCCGGCAGGGGAAGGTCATCGTGCCTTTCGGCGACGATAAGATTGAAGAGGGCGACCATGTGGTTATTATCGTCTGCGAAAACGGCATCGGCGATTTGAACGAGGTTATCAGCAAATGAATAAACGGCTTGTAGCTTATATGCAGGGGGCGGTGCTGCTGATTGAAGCCGCCTGCATGACCCCGGCGCTTGTGATTGCACTGTTCCAGCAGGATGGCGACGCATGGGCGCTGGGTGCGACGATGCTGATTCTGATTGCGATTGGTGCGCCCCTGCGGTTTCTGGTGCGGCCAGGCGAGCGGAATCTGCGCGCGCGGGAGGGCTTCCTGACCGTGGCGCTGGCGTGGATTGCGCTGAGCTGCTTTGGTGCGCTGCCGTTTGTGTTCAGCGGCATGATTCCGAACTACATCGACGCGCTGTTCGAGTCCGTGTCCGGCTTCACGACAACGGGCGCGACCGTGCTGGAGAATTTCGATAACCTGCCGCAGGGAATCATGTTCTGGCGCTCCTTCACGCACTGGATTGGCGGCATGGGCGTGCTGGTGCTGACGCTGGCGCTCGTACCGCAGCTCAGTGAGCGTACGTCGCATCTGGTCAAGGCGGAAAGCCCCGGTCCGACGCTGAGCAAAATTGTCCCGAAAATGGGTGATACGGCGAAAATCTTCTACATCATCTACCTGATTCTCACGATTCTGGAGTTTATCGTGCTGATGATTGCGGGCATGAACCCCTATGATGCCGCGATTCACGCAATGGGCACGGCAGGCACTGGCGGATTCAGCAATTACGCCACGAGCGTCGGGGCGTTTGCAAGCCCGGTGATTGACATCACCATCACCGTCTTCATGGTCATGTTCGGCATCAACTTCGCGCTGTACTACTGTGCCATCACGGGCAATTGGCGCGGCATCGTGAAGAGCGAGGAACTGCGCTGGTATCTGGGCATTTTCCTGACTGTCACCGCTGCGATTACCGTGGTGCTTCTGCCGCAGTACGGCACGGTCGGCAACGCATTGCGCTACGCCAGCTTTCAGGTTGCCAGCATCATGTCCACCACGGGTTATGCCACGGCGGATTTTAGCCTGTGGCCGGTCGCGGCGCGTATGCTCATCTTCATGCTGATGTTCATCGGCGCGTGTGCGGGTTCAACAGCGGGCGGCATGAAGATCTGCCGCATTGCCATGCTCTGGAAGCAGGGAGTGCGCTCCGTGCGCCATACGTTCCAGCCACGCAAGGTGCAGGTCGTCCGCTTTGAGGGCAAAGGTGTGGATGACACGCTCCTGCGCGAAACGGCCTCGTTCGCGTTCGTGTATATCGCCATGGTTCTTATCGGGGCAGTGTTGATTGCCTTCGAAGGCAAGTACGACATTGAAACGAACTTGTCCGCCGCGCTGACCTGCGTGAGCAACGTCGGGCCGGGGTTCAACGCGGTCGGCCCAGCGGGGAATTTCGCCGGATACGGATCGTTCGCGAAGGTCGTACTCAGTCTGCTGATGCTCGCGGGTCGTCTGGAGCTGTACCCGATGCTTGCACTGCTCTATCCGGCGCTGTGGCGCAAACAATAATCAGCATAGGAGGAAAAACGCATGGACAAGCAGAACAAAATCACCCGCTATCGTCAGCTGAACCAGACCGCGCGGAAGGGGCAAATCGTCTTTGCCGGGTCGTCGCTGATGGAAATGTTTCCGATTGAGCAGTTCGTCGCGGAAGACAATCTGCCGGTTGTGGTGTACAACCGCGGCATCGGCGGCTTCGTGACGGACGAACTGCTGACGAACCTTGCTGTCTGCGTTCTTGACCTTGCGCCGCGGATGCTGTTCCTCAACATCGGCACGAACGACTTGTCCGACGCATCTCGCCCGATGGCGCAAATCATGGGGACGTACCGGGCGATTCTGGAGAAAGTGCTGCAAGCGCTCCCCGATGTGCAGATTTACCTGATGGCATACTATCCCATCAACGAGGAAGCCGCGACGCCGAAAATGAAGCCGTGTCTGCGCGTGCGGACGAACGAGAAGATTGCGCAGGCGAATGCGGAAGTGCAGAAGATCGCAAAAACGCTGCACCTGCACTACATCGACGTCAACGCGCCGCTGAAAGATGAACAGGGGCGGCTGCGCGCGGAATTTACCTACGAGGGGATGCACATCCGCCCGGAAGGGTATCGAACGATTTATCCGGCAATTAAGGAAATTCTGATGAACGCCTGAAAGGAGAGTTTGCTCATGAAAATGACCTCTGCCTATGCCAACAAACTGCTTCGGCAGCTGAATGAGGAGAAGGAATTTCTACTCAATCAGGAGGAAAATTCCTGTACCTATGTGTATGCCGCCGACGAGGAGCCGCTGATTCCGCAGTACAGCTATCCGCAGACGGAAGCGCAGCTTCGGGCGCTGGATGCGAAAATCGTGAAAATCAAGCACGCGGTGAATTGCAGCAACGTTTCCACCAGCCTGACGCTAAGCAGCGGACGCGTGCTGACAGTTGATCAGGCGCTCGTCGTGATGGCGCAGCTCAGCCAGCGCAAGCAGCAACTGGACATTCTGCGCAAGCGCCAGCCCAAGGCGCGCAACAACGACCATTACGGCCGCAGCGGCGCGACGGAGTACACCTGCATCAACTACGATTTAGCGGATGTCCGCAAGGCGTATGAAGCGATTTCCGCGGAAATCATGGAAATTCAAATGAAGCTCGACCAGCTGAACCAGACGGTGACGTTTGACGTGGAGCTGTGATGTTTTCCAGACCGATGCGCTCTTTTAGCAAGCGCGGCTGGCACAGGTTTATGGTTTGCGCAGCCGCAGACGGTTATTGCGTTGTTCATTATCCGACACAAGGTTCATGGTTGGATTTTTGATTATTATGCGGATTTTTTTCTGCATCCCGCATCGGCCGAAAGCCTGCCCGAAAGGGTAGCGGCGCGGAGGCATCTGGTTTCATGCGCCGCATTTCTTCACATATTGAAAAAAAGCGCCTTTCGGGGGAAAATCATCCTTCCGAAAGGCGTTTTCATTTAGCCGTTTTCCTGCACCATGCAGACCGCCTGTGCGCTGATGCCCTTTTCTTCGCCCTCAAAGCCGAGCTTTTCCGTCGTCGTTGCCTTGATGTTCACGCGCGCAAGGGGCAGTTCGAGCGCATCCGCCACGTTCTGCCGCATCTGCGGAATGTAGGGGAGCAGCTTCGGCTTCTGCGCCACAATGGTCACGTCACAATTCGTTACACGTGCGTGGTGCGCCTTCAGCAGCGCAACAACGTGCCGAAGCAGCAGCATCGACGAAATGCCGCGGTACGCTTCGTCTGTGTCCGGGAAGTGCTTGCCAATGTCGCCCCGCGCCATTGCGCCCAGCATGGCATCCATCAGCGCGTGCAGCGCCACATCCGCATCCGAATGCCCCAGCAGCCCAAGTGTGTGCGGAATGGTCACGCCGCAGAGAATCAGCGGACGGCCTTCCACCAGCCGATGTACGTCATAGCCTTGCCCAACTCGAAGCGCCGGCAGTGCCTGTTCTGCAAAAAATGCTTCTGCCATCAGTAAATCCTCCGGGGTCGTCAGCTTGATATTGCGTCGATTGCCCTCCGTCAGCTGCACGGGAACGCCCAGGCGTTCCACCAGCGACGCATCATCCGTGCCGAGGAAGCCGTCGCGCTGCGCCTGTTCGTGTGCCTGACGGAGCAAGTCGGTCTTAAAGCCCTGCGGGGTCTGCACAGCGCGCAGGGAGGCGCGATTCGGCGTGTCCAGCGCGATGTTAGCGTCGCTGACGGTCTTGATGGTGTCCGTCACAGGAACCGCGGCGACGCCCGTTCCGCATTCCTCTACTGATGCCATGCAGCGCTGGATAACGTCTGCCGTCACCAGACAGCGCGCGCCGTCATGCACCAGTACGCCGTCGCATTGCCCAGAGAGCGCCTGCAAGCCCCGCCAGACCGATTCCTGACGCGTTGCGCCGCCTGATACCATCGGAACGTCCAGCCCGTTCTGCGCCAATTCAGACGCCATGGCGGGCATATCCTCTTCTCGGCTGACAACAACCACCTGCTTCACCAGCGGCACAAACGCCTCCACCGAGCGGACAATCATGCTTTTGCCGGCGATTGGCAGCAGTACTTTGTTGCATTTCGCGCCCATGCGCTGCCCGCTGCCGCCGCCCAAAATAATTGCGCCCCACATGATTTATTCCTCCGCGCCGCGTTCGGACGCCATCGCCGCATCCTCTTCCAGCACACGGTAGATTTCCGCAGCACCCTCCTTGCGCACCGTACCCGGCACGGCAAGAATCTCGTAGCGCCCCAAATGGTCGCCGAAGCGGATCGTCATAATGTCGCCGGGCTTGACCTCTGCGCCGGGTTTGGCGACCTTGCCGTTGAGCGTGACACGCCCGCCCGAACAGGCCTCGTTCGCCACCGTGCGGCGCTTGATAATGCGGGATACTTTCAAATATTTGTCAAGACGCATAATTTCCTCCGTGTTTCGGGTATTTGAGAAAAAAGCCCGCAAGATTGCTCCTGCGGGCTTCTATACGATGTCTGATGCGAAAATGAATCAGAAAATCGTATTAAGGACGATTACTGATTGACAGCGTCCTTGAGGGACTTGCCAGCCTTGAAAACAGGCGCCTTGGAAGCCGGGATGGTAATCTCTTCTTCGGGCTTCTGCGGATTGCGGGCAATGCGTTCCGGACGATCCTTCACCTCGAAAGAGCCAAAACCAACAATCTGCACCTTATCGCCCTTGGACAGGCTTTCGGTGATGACTTCAACAACCGCATTCAGCGCCAGCTCGGCGTTCTTCTTGGGGAGCTGGGTCTTTTCAGCAAGGGCAGCAACCAGTTCGGTCTTATTCATGGAATATATTCCTCCTTGTTTGCGCGATTCACGCATAGATGAAATGGGATAACCTTGGCAGCACGCTGCTGCGGCATAGCGTCGCGGTCAGCGCTTCCAATCTGCGGGGGAAGATGGCTCAACAGCGCGATTTTGCGCGGCTTTCACCCGATTCCAGTATACATCCATTTCCGATAAAGTCAAGTCCTTCAGCGATTTTTCGTCCAATTTTATCAGATTTTCCATGGCAGAAAAGCGTTTGATGAACTTTTCGGTGGCCTTTTTGAGCGCCTGCTCCGGGTCAATGCCGCTCAGCCGTGCCACATTGACGCAGCTGAACAGCAGATCGCCCAGTTCTTCGCCGGGATCGCGCGCGTTTTGCAGCTCTGTCAGCACCTCGTCTGCTTCCTCATGCACCTTCGGCAGCGCATCCTGCGGCGTATCCCAGTCAAAGCCGACCTGCGCCGCTTTCTTCTGCACCTTCTCCGCCCGCATGAGCGCTGGAAGACTCTTGCTCACGTCCGCCAGCACACTGCCCTGCGACATAAGCCCCTTTTCGGCTTTCTTGAGTTTTTCCCAGTTGTCCGCGACCTCCTCCGGCGTGTCGCAGTGGACATTGCCGAAGATGTGCGCGTGGCGGTAAAGCATTTTGTGGACGATGGCGGTCGTAATGTCCTGCATCGTGAATTCATATGCCGACTCTGCAATGTCTGCATGGAACGCCACCTGCAGCAGCACGTCACCAAGCTCATCCGCCAGATGATCCATATCGCCCTCATCGACCGCGCCGACTGCCTCGTACGCTTCCTCAATCAGATAGCGGCGGAGGGTCTGATGCGTCTGCTCGCGATCCCACGGGCACTGGCGGCGCAACTGGTGCATGATGTTCTGCAAGTCCTGAAAGCTGTACCGGGTGCGCTGCTGAAGCGGAACGGCGGGCAGATACAGGCAGACCGTGTGGTCATAGGTGTGCAGGCGGTCCATCTCCCAAAGCTGGATGTTTTGCGGCTTACGGTTCGTCTTGACGGTGGATGGGAACAGCACCGTCGGCAGCTCGTCGCCGTAAATATCGCACAGGCGCAGTTTCAGGTCACATGCCAGTGAGCGATTCCAGATTTCCGTAATCAGCAGCGGCGTTGTCGGATCAGCGGCGGCGCTCACGGCATCCTCCGCCGGAATCGTTCGCAGCGCGCCGATGGGGGCGAGATTCCCCGGCAGCTGCGCAATGCACGCATCTGCCAGCGTTACGCCCGGCAGAATGCGCAAGACCGCGTCCTGCGGCTGCTGTGCCCGAAGCTCACGCACCGCGCCATCTGTTCCGGCATCCAGCACGGCAAAGACAACCGCGTGATGCTCCGCTTCCGTCCACAGCGCCTTTGCCATGTCACGGTGCATCTCGTCGAAATCCTCATAGCGGTCGTAGTAATCATCCAACGACGTACTTTGGACGCCCGCTTCCGTCAGCGCCGCGTAAACCGGGTGCTGCACCGTGCGGAAAATCAGCCGCTTCGCTTTCTTCATCGTGTTCAGAGACTGCGCCGTCAGCAGTTCCGGATCGCCCGGCCCCAGCGACACAACGGTGATGTTCTGCTTCATGCTTCTTTCCTCACTTCTTATTTCCGCTTCCGGCGGAAGGCGTTCAAGTCCTCCTTGGTGAGTGCTTTCGTCCAAATCGCCGTGACTACGAATACCGCAACGCCGACCGCTACCTCCACAATCGTCAGCAGACGGCTGAACGGCAGGATGCGTGTCATCAGACAGACGGCCGCGCCCATCGCCAGCGTCGCAATGCCCGGACGCACCAGCCAGTCGCGCCAATTGAACTTCGTGCCGGTATACTTCATGACGTAATAGAGATTCGGAACGAGCGATACCGTGTAGCACACCAGCGACGAAATCGGCGCGCCGTGGATGTTGAAGCCCGGAATACCCACCAGCGTGTAGTTCAGCGCAATTTTACACACAACGCCCGCAACCAGCGTGTACATGGGAATCCGCTGCTTCCGGACGCCTTGCAGAATGCTGCTCGTCGCCTGCACGACCGTGAACAGCACCACCGTCAGGCTGGAAACCATCAGCAGCGTGCTGCCGGTCATGATGTTCTCTTCGCTCAGCGAACCCTGATAGAAGAAGCGGAAAATCTGCTCGCTGAGCACGCTCATGCCGACCGAGCAGGGCAACCCGATCAGGAACGCAAAGCGCAGGCCGAGATTCGTCTGCCGCTGCACCGCGTCCATATCCTGCACTGCCCACGCGGAGGAAATTGCCGGAACGAGCGACATGCTGACCGCCAGCGACAGCGCCGTGGGGATGTTAATCAGGCGGATGACCATGCCGCTGAACACGCCGTACGTCTCGACGGCTGCATCATGCGTCAGACCGGAGACGACGCAGCGGTTGACCAGCATCGCCGAGTCGATGAACTGCGACAAGGGCACGATGCACGAGCCAATTGTAATCGGGATGGCAATCACCATCAACTGTTCGGCAATGCGTTTGGTGGAAGCATTCTGCTCCGGCGCAAGCTGTGGAATCGCGTCGAAGCGGCTTCGGTGGCGGAAGTAAAGCAGAATCATGTACAGCAGGGCAATCCCTTCGACGATGGTTGTGCCAAGCAGTGCGCCTGCCGCGCCCATCGCCACGCCGCCCATTTGATTGCCGATATACGCCATCGGCAGCGCCAGAAACACCTTGCCGACCTGCTCAATCAGCTGGCTGATGGCGGTCGGCACCATGTCCTGCTGTCCCTGTATAAAGCCGCGGAACGCCGACATCATGCACACAACCGCCACGCATGGTGCAATCACCTGAAAGCCGATTTTGCTGTCCGGCTGATTCACGCGTGCCGCCAGCATTCCGCTGCCCGCCAGCATGATGATGGCTGCAATGCATCCCAAAGTCGTCAGCAGCAGCAGGGCGACACGGAAAACGTGCTTGGCGCTGTGCGGGTCATCCTTTGCCAGCGCGGAGGATACCATTCGGCTGACCGCGACGGGCAGCCCGGCGGATGAGATTGTCAGCAGAAGGTTGTAGGTCGGGAAAACCGCATTGTAGATGCCTTGACCCTGCGCCCCGATAACGTACGTCAGGGGGATGGAGAACAGCACGCCGACGAGCTTGCAGATAATGCCTGCAATGCCCAGCACGGTCATGCCGCCGATAATCGACTTGGATTTGCTTGCCATTGGCTGCATCCTTTCCGTGATGAAAATACCGTACTCCATTATACGCCAGAATGCCCTCTGAATCAAGCAAAAACGCAAAAAAGGGAAGCGCGCGCTTCCCGATTTTTTACTGTTCCATCTGCCGCCCGACGATGCCCGCTGCCGTTTCCGCCACCTTCAGCTCGGTGTCGCCCATTTTGACGCCGTTGTCGCGGCTCATGAGCAGCACCGCGCCAATCGCTTCGCCATCGGCAATAATCGGGCTGATGACCTGCGCCGTGTAGTTCGGGTTCTGATCTTCTTCCGTCGTCACTGCCACCATCCTTCCGCCGCTCTGCTGATTCAGGGCAACGGTCTGTCGGCTGGCAATGGCCGTCTCCAGCGCGCGGGAGATCGGCTTGTCGCCAAGCTCCTTGCGCGGCAGA
>OGOG01004281.1_pt1 | contig 10042 bp, 8 predicted proteins | sample 1552581 | NCBI WGS metagenome assembly OGOG01 (sample SAMEA2580152, study PRJEB22360) | human gut metagenome | biome: human gut; feature: human-associated habitat; material: faeces | place: Denmark | collected 2008/2010 | reverse complement strand
TGATCTTGCCGGGCATCGCGCCGATGTAGGTGCGGCGGTGGCCGCGGATCTCGGCCTCATCCCGCACGCCGCCGAGGCTGATGCGGACATACTTGCGGTTCAGGCTCTCGGCGATGGAGCGGGCGATGCTGGTCTTGCCGACACCCGGAGGGCCGACGAGGCAGATGATCTGGCCCTTCACGTCGGGGGCCAGCTTGCGGACGGCCAGCACCTCGAGGATGCGGTCCTTGACCTTTTTCAGGCCGTAATGGTCCCGGTCCAGCACGCGCTGGGCCTTGGCGATGTCCAGATCGTCCTCGGTGAAGGTGTTCCAGGGCAGGTCGAGGCAGGTGTCCAGATAGGTGCGGATGACCGTGCCTTCCTGATTGCTGCTCTGCATCTTGGAGAGGCGGTCCACCTCTTTGAGAAGCTTCTTTTCCCGGTCCTCGTCCAGATGGAGGGCCGTGATCTTCCGGCGGTACTCCTCGGCCTCGGCGGTGGTATCGTCGTCCTCGCCCAGCTCCTCGCTGATCATGTGGAGCTGCTCGTGGAGGTAGTAGTCGCGCTGGTTCTTGTCCATCGCCTCGTCTACCTTCTGGGCGATCTCCTTATCGATCTCGAGCATCCGGCGCTCCCGGTGCATCTTCTCGATGAGCAGATGCAGACGGCCCATCAGGGTGCCTTCGTCCAGAATGGCCTGCTTATCCTCGAAGCGGAACAGGAGGTTGGCCGGGATGTACTCGGACAGGAAAGCGGCGTCGGTGCTGGTGGTGATGGCAAACACCACGTCCTTGCCGATGTGGGGGTTCAGAGCCAGCAGGTCGTCAAAGCTTTTTTTGACGTTGCGGACGAGGACGTCCGCCTCCGGCAGTTCCTCGGGCTTCGCCATCTTGACCGGGGCCGGGCGGACGGTGGCCAGCAGGAAGCTGCCGTCATCCTCCATCTCAGAGAGTTTGGCGCGGTATTTGCCTTCGACCAGGATGCGGACAAGGTCGTCCGACACCCGCATCACCTGCTTGACCTCGGCCACGACGCCGTAAGTATAGAGGTCGGCGGCCTTGGGGTCTTCGACCTTCATCTCTTTCTGTGCCACGAGGAAGACGTCAGAGTTGTTGCTGACGGCCCACTCCACGGCGGCGATGCTCTTCTCGCGGCCCACCTCGAAGTGGAGCAGATTGTTGGGGAAGACCACCAGCCCGCGCAGGGCGATGGCCGGAAGGTGGAGGACGCTCCGCTCCACCTTGACCGTAACTTTTTCAGACATAGTACAAAACCTCCCAGCCGTCCCTCGGATGCGAGTCATCCATAAGGGCGGCTTTTTTGTAGGGTCATATCAAATCTATCATTTTATTATAGCGAAAAATGTTTGCAGATGCAACTGTTCAGCGCTTTTCCCGGGTGTTGTAGCCCAGTCTGCCCAGTGCGGGCAGGATGGCCCGGAGGGTCAGCGACGTGAGGGCGCCCATGACGAGGCCCAGCACCAGCATCACCGGCGCATAGTACAGCGACATGGCCGAGGACAGGATGAGCCCCGCGCCAAGCAGCTGGCCGATGTTGTGGGACAGTGCGCCGCAGACCGACAGGATGAACCATGTGGGCCGGAACGGGAGCTTATAGTAGAGCACCCACATCACCAGCAGGGACAGCAGTCCGCCGCAGAGCGAGAGGAAACCTGCCGTCCAGCCGGAGACGAGAAAGACGAACAGCGCCTTGAGCAGGTCGAGATAGAGCGCCTGCCGCGCCCCCATGAAGAACAGTGCATACATCACTACGATATTCGCAAGGCCCAGCTTCATGCCCGGCGCAAGGCCCGGGATGACCAGTGTGCCTTCGATGAAGGAAAGAGCCATCGCCAGCGCGAACAGCAGGCCGGAAAGTGCGATCTCGTGTGTTTTCTTTGGGTCATGGTTTCGGTTTGCCATCGGCTCTCCCCCTTTGCTGCATCGGTCATTCTTCGCCGCCGGCGGTCTGCTCGTACTGCTCCTGCTCTTCGACAGCGGCTTCCCATGCGGCGAAAAGCTCGTCCTGATGGAAGCGCAGGTCGCTGAGCTCGTCGCTCTTTTCCCGCAAAAGCTGGGGGTCGTTGTAGACTTCCGGCGAGTTGATCTCGTTTTCCAGCTCCACTTCGCGGGCGCCGCAGGCTTCCATCTCGTCCTCGCAGGCTTTGATCTTTGCGCGCAGCTCGGCCCGGCGGCGGCGCTGCTCTTTGCCGTAGCCCGCCTTGGCGGGTTCGCTGCTCTTCTCGGCCACGGGGGCGGGAGCGGCGCGGCCCATCAGGGCGTCATAGCTAGGGTAGATGACCGCCTTGCCGTCCTCGAGGTAGAGGATGGGGCAGGCCAGACTGTTCATCAGGTGGCGGTCATGGGTGACGAGGAGCAGCGTGCCAGTGTAGGCCATCAGCGCCTCGGTCAGGTTCTCGCGGGTGTAGATGTCCAGATGGTTGGTAGGCTCGTCCAGGAACAGCAGGTTCGGGCGTTCCAGCACGATCTCTGCAAAGCGCAGTCGGGCCAGCTCGCCGCCGGACAGGGCCTCGCAGGGCTTGAAGACCGTCTCGCCCCGGAAGCCCAGCTTTGCCAGATGGCTGCGGACTTCCAGCTCGGTCATCCGGGGGTACTTGTTCCAGATGACGTCGATGACGCGGCCCGCGCCGATGCGGTTCTGCTGCTGGGCGAAGATGCTGGGCCGTGCGCCGGTGCCAAGGCGCACCATGCCGCCGGAGGGGCGGCGCTTGCCGTCCAGCACCTGCATCAGGGTGGATTTGCCTGCGCCGTTGGGGCCGGCGATGATGAGCCGCTGGCCGCGGCAGACCGTATAGGTGAAGGGCTCCAGCAGGGTGCGGTCGCCGATTTTAATGGTCAGGTTCTTGAGCAGCACCAGCTCATTCCACGGCTCCACGTCGTATTCGAAGCGGAACTTGAGCTGGTTGGTCTCGTCCTGAGGGGCCTCGGTGATCTCCAGCTTTTCCAGCTGCCTGCGGCGGCTCTGGGCCATCTTGGTGGTAGAGGCGCGGACGAGGTTGCGGTCGATGTAGTCCTGTAATTTTTCGGCCAGCGCCACGTCGGCGTCGTGCTGCTTCTGGCGCAGGGCGTCGGCGGCTTCCTTCTGGGGCAGATAGGCCGAGAAGTTGCCCTTATAGGTGGTCATGGTCTGGAACGAGACTTCCCAGATCTTGGTACAGACGTTGTCGAGGAAATAGCGGTCGTGGCTGACCACCAGAACGGCACCGGAGTAGCCCTTGAGGTAGTTTTCCAGCCACTCCATGGTGGCGAAGTCCAGATGGTTCGTAGGCTCGTCCAGAATGAGGACGTCCGGCTTCTCGAGGAGGAGCTTGGCCAGACGGAGACGGGTCAGCTCACCGCCGGAGAGGACGCCCACATTCTTGCTCCAGGTATCCTGCGCAAAGCCCATGCCGGACAGCACCTTCTTGATGTTGACGTCCATGTTGTAGCCGTCGGCGGCGTCGATGATGTTCTGCAGTTCGTCGTGCTTTTCGAGAAGGGCGGCATCGTCGGGAGAGGCCGCCATCTTCTTTTCCAAGATCTGCATCTGGGCCATGGCGTCCAGCACAGGGGCGAAGGAAGAGCGCATCTCCCCGTAAATATCCAGCATGACATCGAGCTTTGCGTTCTGCTCCAGATAGCCCAGCGTCACGCCGTGGGTCACGCTGAACTCGCCGTCATAGTCGGTGTAGACGCCGGTCAGAATTTTGAGCAGAGTCGTCTTGCCTGCGCCGTTCTGGCCCACGATGCCGATGCGGTCTTCTTTTTCCACGCTGGCGCTCACGTCGTGCAGGACGACTTTCTCGCCAAAGCTCTTTCCGAGTTTTTCCAAATGAATCAGCATATCGTTCTTCCGTGTTCTTTTCCAGTAGGGTGGATAGGGACATTCCCGCCGTTACAGCTGATGACGGCGGTGCTTGAGGCCGAGGTTCGCCAGCTCTTCCGGCTCCATCACCAGCGGGTAGAGCTCTTCCAGCGAGGCGATCTCGTAGGTGGGGCTCACCTTGCCCGGGTTCTCGGCGTGGCCGGGGTTGAACCAGCAGGTGTCGAGGCCCGCGTTCACGCCGCCCTGAATGTCGCTGGTGAGGCTGTCGCCCACCACCAGGACGTGCTCCCGGTTCTCCACGCCCAGAGCGCGGAGGGCGGAGTCGAAGATGCGGCGGCTGGGCTTCTCGCTGTCCAGCTTCTCGGAGACGAAGACGTCCTCAAGGTAGGCCCCGATGCCGGATTCTGTCACCCGGCGGCTCTGCACCTTCTCGAAGCCGTTGGTCACGATGGCCAGCGTCGCCACCTCGGAAAGCTCCCCGAGGACGTCCAGCACATTGGGGGTCATCAGGTCGGGGTGGGAGGACAGGTGGTCGAGGTAGCAGCGGTTCATCTCCACGCCGTCACCGGCTGCGTTGATGGCCTTGAGGAAGCGGGTGAAGCGCTCCCCCATCAGCTTGTCGCGGCGTATCTGGCCCTTTTCCAGCTGACGCCACAGCTCCGAGTTGATGTCCCGGTAGGTCTGCACCGTCCCGGCGTCCGGCTCGATGCCGTATTCCACCAGCGTCTCAGCCAGCGCCTTGTTCTCGGCGGCATCAAAGTCCAGAAGCGTATTGTCTGCATCGAAGAGGATGCAATAATATTTTGCCATGTTTCTTTCCCTTCTCTATCATTTTTCGAGCCGCCTGCCGCCTTGAGCGGGCGCGGCTGCGATGCGGTTTGAGAACAGCGAGAAGCCAGCCCCGCCCGGCAGAGCTGGCTTCTCGTATTTTTATCATTCCAACGTCATTTCATAGGCTTCGTCGTCGGACTGGTCCGGCAGGTTCCCGCTGCACTTACAGCGCGGCGTGCAGGCGCACTCTTTTGCGATGCACTTTGCCATCTGCTCCTCCGTCACGCCGTTCTCGACGTTTTCCCAATCCATGTCGTAGTAGTCCACGCTGCCGTCGGTCACATCTTCTGCGCCGGGCAGGCCGAGGACTCGCATTTCTTCACGGAACATCCGCTCGCCTCCTCTCGGCTCAGCCTATGCGGCTTCGCAGAGGAAGGTGCGGGGCGTCATTCTGCCTTGCTTTCGGCTTCCTTGCTGGCGGAGGCTTCCGACTTGCTTTCGGATTTGGATTCTGCTTCGCTCTCGGCCTTGGACTCAGCTTTGCTTTCAGTCTTGGATTCTGCCTTAGACTCGGCCTTGCTTTCGGACTCCGACTCTGCCTTGGAGCTGCCAGACGACATGCTGGACGATGCCGACGACGAACTGCTGGTGCTGTGGGAAGAGCTGCCCGAACTTGCAGAGGAAGACGAAGAGGATGTACTGCCGGAAGAACCGGCATGGGACGAGGACGAACTGCTGGTGGAGCCGGACTCGCTGGTCACACCGCTGCCGATGGTGATGGTCAGGGTGTTGCTGCTCACCTTGCAGTCGTTGTAGGTGACGACGGCGTGGATCTTATAAGAAGCGTTGGCCATGGAGCTGTCCACCACCACAGTGATGCTGGACTTGCCGGCGGCCTGCGTGACCTCCTGACCGTTGGCGTACCAGCGCAGGTTCTCGGTCTTGGCGTACTTGCCGCTCAAGGCAGCCTTGAAGGTGTAGGAGCTGCCCACAGCGCCCTTGCCCTCGCTGGTGATGTGGACGGAGGCCGTGCCGAAGACTGCCGTGACGTCCAGATTCTGCTTGAAGTCGGTGTCGGTGCGGGTCTTGCTGGTGAGGCCGTCGCTCCACTTGACGAAGACATGGCCCTCCGCCGGGACAGCGGTCACGGTGATGGATTTGTCGGGGTCGGTGACGGTGTAGGTCACAGAGCTGTTGCCGGTGTCATTGCCGACGCTCAGAGTGCCGCCGCCGTTCTTGTCCACACGGTAGTGGGCCTCGTACTTTTTGTCCTCGCTGGTGCTCTCGCTTGAAGAGCTCTCCGAGCTGCTGGCGCTCTCAGCCTGACTCTCGCTGGAGCTGACAGCCTCCGAGCTGGGAGCGGCCACGGCGGAGCTGGGGTTGGAGACATACTCCATGGTGCGGGTGGGGATGTTGTTGGTGTCGGGGCGGCGGTCCTCGGTCTGCAGGGCGTGGGTGCGGAGATAGTTCAGCACTGCCTTGAGGCCGGCACTCTTGAGGTGGATGTCGCCGCTGGTGTAGTAGTCCGCGATGCCGTAGCCGTCGCTGCCCTTGAGGGCCTCGGCAGAGTTGAGGAAGCGGACGCCCAGCTGCTCGCACAGATCCAGAAGGGCCATGTTGAAGTCGTCGATCTTGGCCTGGTCCATGTGGGGGTAGTTGGAATGGTCAGCCGGGACCGGCGGCACCGTGTTGACGATGATGTCGGTGTAGGGGTAGCTCTGCTGGATGGCCTGGATGAGAGCCGTGTAGTGGGCGATGAAGTCCGAGACTTCCATCCCGGTGTCGTTGGTGCCGAAGGTCATGACCACACGGCGGGGCTTCATCATGGCCACCGCCTGAGGGATGGTGTAATGGTTGGAATCCTTCTTAAAGGTAACGATGCCCTCGTTGAGCGCGACCTGGGTGCCGATGCCCTCTTTGGCGCAGAACTGCTGCAGGGAGATGAGGCCGTTGTTATAGAGGCGGACGGTGTTGGAATCGCCCAGAAAAAGGGTGTCGTTCAGATAGTCCGTGCCGGCGTCGGCGGTCTCCGTCAGCAGAGCGGTGGAGGCGTTGTCGATCTGGTAGTGGCCCGACAGGTCTTCGCCGGAGGTGGGGTCTGCCACAGACTCCGAGACAGAGGGGGCAGGCTCCTCGCCGCCCTTTTTGAGGAGGGTGGTGGTGATGCCGAAGGTCAGCAGCACCGCCAGCACGCAGAGGATGCAGACCAGAACGGCCCGATGCTGCATGGGAGTCATGGTTTCGTTTTGTTGTTGTTTTTTTCGACTCATAGATTCAGTCCCTCTCGTTTCAGGAATGGGAAAGCTCGTCCACCGGGCGGAGAGCCCAGTCCGTCAGCTCTTTGCAGTCAGCGGCCATGAAGACCGGCGCAAAGGGGGCGACCTCTTCCCTGCCGCCGTAGCCGTAGAGCACAGCGGCGGCGTCCAGGCCGCAGTTCACAGCGCCCTGCATATCGTCCCGGCGGTCGCCCACCATCAGCACCCGCTTGCCCTGCATGACAGGCTGGGCGAGGACGTGGCGGATGACGTCGGTCTTGTTGTCGCGGCTCTCATCCATGGACGCACCGCCCACGAAGGAGAAGTAAGGCGCAAGGCCCTGCTCTTCGAGGATGGGCCTCACAACGTCGGTGGGCTTGCAGGTGGCCGTGCAGAGGGTCAGGCCCGCAGCCTTGAGACGGCCCAGCATCTCCACCACGCCGGGGTAAACACCGCCCTCGTGGCAGCCCTTGGCGGCGTAGCTCACGCGGTAGCGCTTCGTGGCCTCCTCGATTTTTGCAGGGTCGGAGAAATGCTCGCCGAAGCTCTTGCGGAGGGGCGGGCCGATGTAGCGGCCAAGGTCGCTCCGGGCGACGTCAACGCCCATGGAGCTGAAAACTTCTTCCAGTGTATTGAGAATGCCGGGGGCGGAATCGATGAGCGTACCGTCCACGTCAAACAGGATCGCATCGTAGTGCAGCAAGGTCAGGTTCCCCTTTCTCTTTGGATAAACATTATATAGTATAGCACAGATTTCGATATTCAGCAATTCCAACAAAACACTTTTCCGACTTTTATACATATTTTTAGGCAGCCCCGCCCCGGAAAGCAAAAACCGCCCACCCATTGCGGGCGGGCAGTCGCATTTTGACATCAGCTCTCGGTGGTGGTGCTGTTCCCCGTCGAGGGGTAGTAGAGGTTGTTGGCGATGAATTCCAGCTTCTCTTTCAGAACCAGCTCAAGGTTCGCCACGGCGTGGACCATGTTTGTGGCGGAGTCGTTGACTTCCAGCAGCTTGCACAGGTCCAGCTCCTCCATGCTGAGGGCGGCTTTCATCTTCTGGGTCTCGGCGCAGAGGATGTGGCTCAGGGCCGACTCCTGCAAAGCGATGCTCTCCATCAGGTCAACGACGGCCTGGTCGAAGGAAACTCTCGGCAGCGCGGGGCAGCCGCAGGAAACGCAGGGGGTGCAGTTGGTGGTATCAGCCATAAGAAGGACCTTCCTTTCTATAATAGGAATCAGGCGCAGTCCATCCTATGTGCCTTGCCGCCCGGATGTCACTCCGGCTTTGCGCTCTTCTGTACCTTCTCGATGGTGTCGCGGTAGCCGCCGGAGCCGTACTGGATGCAGCGGTTGATGCGGCTGATGGTGGCGGTGCTGATCTCCACGGCCTTTACGATCTGGTCGTAGGTGCTGCCGCCGAGCAGGAGCTTGGCCGCTTCCAGACGCTGGGCCATATCGGAGATCTCCTTGACCGTGCAGAGGTCTTCGAAAAAGTTGTAGCACTCCTCCCTCGTCTCAAGACTCAGGATTGCGTCAAACAGTGCGTCGGTGGTGGGGTTTCTTCTGGGGTTCTTGTCCGCCATAGCTGCCTCCTTTAGGGCAAAGTGCCGCAGGGTGCGGCACGGTTCTTTCTATTACTCTGTTACTTTAGCACTTGAAAGTATAAAAGTCAAGTATTCGGTCTTTCTTTCCGGGAGTTTAGCAGATTTCATCTGTGGAGGCATTCAGTTTTATTCATCTCACATCTGAACAAAAATCGCCTAAATTTTCTTAATCTCTCCCCCTCAAAAATGGCACAGTCTCCTAACTTGCCCAAAATATATTGACAAATTATGAAATCAGGACTAAAGTATACACAATCATTCGGCAAATGCAATGAACAGGACATGACTTTTCGCATTCCCTGCGCTCAGAGAGCCGCCATTCCGGTGCAAGACGGCAGCACAGTGCGATCAGCCCTCACCTGCGAGCAGCCTGTGCGAACCCGCTTGCGGCAGTAGTGCATGGCCGTTCAGCCCACGTTACAGGGCGGCGTATCGGCGGCAGGAACGCCTGTACGCGCAAGCGGCTGCTCCCGAAAGCAGCAAACGAAGTGGTACCGCGGAGAACGACCGGTGCAGATGCACCGTTTGGCCTTCGTCTTCGAGGAAGATGGGATACATTTTTGTGTCTCTATCTTTCATGAGGACGGAGGCTTTTTTCACCCCTCCGGGCCGTTTCGCCTGCCCTGCTTTTGGGCACAGCCGTCCTGCTTCGGCCATTGCCGGTGTGAAAGAAAGGAAAGAGGTAAAAGAAATGAATACGCTGGTCATCGTTTTGATCGCAGCCGTGTGTCTGTTCGGCGCTTATACGCTGTATGGCCGCTGGCTGGCCAACAAATGGGGCATCGACCCCACCGCCAAGACCCCCGCAGTCGTCCACGAGGATGGCCGTGACTATGTTCCCACCAACGGCTGGACCGTGTTTGCACACCAGTTCAGCTCCATCGCCGGTGCAGGCCCTGTCACCGGTGCCATCCAGGCTGCTGCTTTCGGCTGGCTGCCTGTCCTGCTGTGGGTGCTGCTGGGCGGCATCTTCTTCGGCGCTGTCACCGACTTCGGCGCTCTGTACGCTTCCGTCAAGAACGACGGCAAGAGCATGGGCATGCTGATCGAGAAGTACATCGGCAAGACCGGCCGCAAGCTGTTCCTGCTGTTCTGCTGGCTGTTCTGCGGCATCGTCATTGCAGCGTTTGCTGACATGGTGGCAGGAACCTTCAATGCCTTCGGCGCCGACGGCGCTCTGGTGGAGGCTGCGCAGACCAACGGCGCTGCCGGTATGGTCTCCATCATGTTCATGGTCTTTGCTGTCGTCTTCGGCCTCATCCAGAAGAAGTTCAACTTCTCCGGCTGGAAAGAGAGCGTCATCAGCATCGTTTTCATCGTGCTGTCCTTCGTCATCGGTGCGAACCTGCCCATCATTCTGGGCAAGGCTGCATGGAGCTACATCACCTTCGTCTACATCTTCTTTGCCGCAGTTCTGCCCATGTGGCTGCTGAAGCAGCCCCGTGACCACATGACCACCTTCATGTTCGTGGCCATGATCGCCGGTGCCGTTGTGGGCCTGCTGGTCGCTCACCCCACCATGAACCTGCCCGTCTTCACCGGTTTCACCAACGAGAAGCTGGGTACCATGTTCCCCATCCTGTTCGTCACCGTGGCCTGCGGTGC
>OGOG01004280.1_pt1 | contig 10044 bp, 5 predicted proteins | sample 1552581 | NCBI WGS metagenome assembly OGOG01 (sample SAMEA2580152, study PRJEB22360) | human gut metagenome | biome: human gut; feature: human-associated habitat; material: faeces | place: Denmark | collected 2008/2010 | reverse complement strand
AATTCCCTATAGGGAGCTCACTTTTGGATATTTATTACGGTTTTAATCTTAATTTTCCTTATCAGGTAGTCAGTGCTAAAGTAAATAATCGCTCTGAAGGACTCAATTTTCGTGTATATAACAATAAAGATGTAGAGTTTCTGGATGTAAGAGATTCTTCGGGAATGCGTACGTATGTGCGTTCTCTCTGCTTTGTGCTCTACAAAGCTGTCAGCGAACTCTTTCCGAATGGCAAACTTTTTGTGGAGCATCCGGTATCCAAAGGATACTTCTGCAATTTGCGGATCGGGCGCCCCGTCACACTTGAAGACGTGTCACAAATAAAGAAACGTATGCAGGAAATTATAGCGGAAGACATTACCTATCACCGCATTGAGTGTCATACAACTGAAGCCGTACGTGTATTCAGTGAACGGGGCATGAATGACAAGGTAAAATTACTCGAATCTTCCGGTTCTATCTATACCTATTATTATACTTTGGGAGGTACTGCCGACTATTATTACGGTAATCTGCTCCCAAGTACAGGATTTATCCACTTATTCGACCTCGTTAAATACTACGACGGACTGTTGCTGCGTATTCCTAACAAAGAAAACCCATCTGTACTGGAAGATGTGGTAAAACAGGAGAAAATGCTCGATGTTTTCAAAGAGCACCTGCGATGGAACTACATCATGGGATTGAACAATGTAGGAGATTTCAATATTGCTTGTGAAGAGGGACATGCCACGGACCTGATCAATGTGGCAGAAGCTCTGCAAGAGAAGAAAATAGCACAAATAGCCGATAGCATTTTCCACCGCGGAGAAAACGGGACTCGTGTAAAACTGGTGTTGATTTCCGGACCGTCATCATCCGGGAAAACAACTTTTAGTAAGCGACTCTCCATCCAGTTAATGACCAACGGCCTGAAACCATATCCCATCTCACTGGACAATTATTTTGTAGACCGTGAAGACACTCCATTGGATGAAAACGGCAATTATGACTATGAATCCCTTTATGCCCTCGACCTGGAGTTATTCAATACACAACTACAGGCTTTGTTGCGTGGCGAGGAAGTAGAACTGCCCCGCTATAACTTTATGTTGGGAAAAAAAGAATATAAAGGTGATAAATTGCGGATCGACGAACATACGGTATTGATTCTTGAGGGAATACACGCCCTTAATCCGGAACTGACTCCGCAAATCCCGGCAGCAAATAAGTTCAAAATATACGTCTCTGCCTTGACAACCATCTCGCTGGACGATCATAACTGGATCCCAACGACGGACAACCGACTTTTGCGCCGTATTATCCGGGACTTCAACTATCGCGGCTATTCTGCCCAAGAGACTATCTCACGCTGGCCCAGCGTACGCGCCGGAGAAGATAAATGGATTTTCCCTTATCAGGAGAATGCCGATGTGATGTTCAACTCCGCCCTTTTATTTGAATTTGCCGTGCTCCGCTGTCATGCCGAGCCCATTCTTACCAGCGTGCCACGTAACTGTCCGGAATATGCTGAAGCATACCGATTGCTGAAGTTTATCAAATATTTCACTCCTGTACAGGATAAGGAGATTCCTCCAACCTCACTTTTGAGAGAATTCTTGGGAGGAAGCAGTTTTAAATATTAGATAGAGCCATATTCCAAATCATTATCAGACATAGACTTTACAAATACCGGCTCCGGAGAGAGCCTTATTTGTAGAATCTATGCCTGAATTATCAAATTTTATCCACCTTTCAACCAACCGGTAATGCCCGCCATTCCTCTTTGAAGAAGAATCAAAGAAGAAATGAAAAATAAGAGGGGGAAATGAGAGGTTTCTACAAAGATTTTTTAACTTTGTCACTGTTTAAAACCAAATCGCATGAAAATATCGACTTTAATCCTGACCATCCTCGTTTGTTTTAGCACAATCGTCGATGCACAAGGCACACAAAACAGAGCAAATGAACTGATGAAACAAGCGCAGAGTAGTCTGGAACAAAAAGAATACACTAAGGCGCGTTATCTTTTCATCCAGGCCTATGGCGCTTTCGCAACGCAGGAAAATTATCCGAAAGCCGTGGAATGCGGAATTCAGGGAGCAGCTCTGTACCATCGTGAAAATTATTACAAAGAGGCATTCGACCTCTGTAGAGGAATGGATCAGCTAGTCTGGGCCGGTGAACAAAAACAGCAGAAACAATTTTACCCGCTACGTTTCCAAATCACCAAAGAGAGACTGCAGATGTACATCGGACTAAAGAATGCGGCGCAGGCAAAATTCAATTGGATAAGTTGGCAGAAACCGTAGGCCTGGCCAAGAACGATTCATTAAGCGAGAACCTACTATACACACAGGCAAGTTATTACTACACATTCGGGCAAAACACTCAGGGAGACGCGTGCTTTCAGAAATTAATCAACCAATATAAAGCCCAAAAGAATTACGATAAGGTCAACGAATGCTATAAAAACCTGATTGCCATCGGACGTAAATCTAACAATGCCTCACTGGTGGCCCGCACTTACGAGAACTTCATCGTCTGGACCGATTCGGTAAAAGCAATGACGGCACAAGACGAACTGAACGTACTGAAACGCAAGTATGACGAAAGCCAGCAGATCATTCAGGAGAAAGAAGACACACTTTCGGGCAAACAGTATATGATCGTCGGGCTGTGCACACTGGTAGTAATCCTGATTGCCGGTCTGATATTTGTGGCCATCGTACTGCTTCGTTTCATTGCCAGTAACCGGAAACTGAAAAAGAGCGTACAGATAGCCAATGAACACAATGAACTGAAGACACAGTTTATCCAGAATATTTCAGCACAGATGGAACCTACGCTGGATACACTCGCCTCTTCTGCCGCCGAGCTGTCGGACAAAGCACCTCAACAGGCACAGCAGATGCAAGGACAAGTAGCAGCCCTGAAGAAGTTCAGCAATGATATACAGGAACTTTCCACATTGGAAAACTCTCTGACCGAACCTTATGAAATGAAGGAGATCAACGTAAATACTTTCTGTGAAGCTACCATGGATAAGGTGAAAGAGTTTGTACAACCCGAAGTTTCGACCGTAGTCAATGCTGCCAAACTCCAGATCAAGACCAATCCTGAACAACTGGAACGGATCTTGATTCACTTGCTGAAGAACGCTGCGGAATATACCGAAAGCGGAAAGATATTCCTTGATTTCAAAAAGAGAGGCGCACATACGCACCAATTCATTATATCGGATACCGGTACGGGTATTCCCGTTGAGAAACAAGAGAACCTGTTCAAGCCCTTCACTGAAATCAAAGACCTGACAGAAGGAGACGGTTTAGGACTACCCATCTGCGCCCTGATAGCAACCAAAATGAACGGCAGCCTGACACTGGATACCAGTTATACCAAGGGGAGCAGGTTTGTACTCGAATTACATACATAATTAAATAAAAGAAGTGAATGTGCCGCAACTAAAGTGAGCACTCTAAAAAGTTACAGACTGTAATCCATAAACATAAAAGAGCCATATCATTACTCAAAAATAGAGTTTGACATGGCTCTTTTCATTGTTCATAAGGGCAGGCAAATTTCAAATGAGAAGCTCTCCCTTTCTACATCAGGATTTAAACACATCCTCTCCCGCTATTTTTTTCGGGGGGAGACGTTATCAGACGGTAAGCTCCAACAACACTTCTCCTTTGGTATTGAGTACTTTCACCTTAAGTATGTCCTTCTTCTTTTCAATCACCATTACCGTTGCACTTTTCATGCTATAACCGCCACCGATAATCACCGGGAAGTTATTGCCAAGGCTGCCTTTGGGATGATAGGCATATTCATGTGTGTGCGCGTTAAGGCTGATATTGAAAGGTGCTTTCTCCAGAAGTTTACCCCAAAGCCCGGAACACAGATTCTCGTAGTCGTTTCCGTAAAGCGGAATGTGATGAATCAGAATCCGCTTAGCGGCTTTCTTAAATTCTTTGGAAGCGAGCTCACGCTTCAAAAATCCTACCTGGTCATTACGCAGCTTCGTAAAGTCGTTGAGTCCGTAATATACCCAATGATCATCCGGCTTATCTTCACCGCAATCGAGCATTACGATACGGGTATCTCCCCAGTTGAAGGAGCCGTAAGTCTTATCGCCTACATAATCGAACAGGCTGTGCAGGCCTACCGAATAGGCATTCCGGATCTCGTGATTGCCGCGCATAAAGAAGACAGGTACGCGGTCACCCTCCACGCCTTCGGTCAGTTCGCTGATAAAGGCTGTTGCCTGATCGTGATTGGCGGGGTCGTCTACACAATCGCCGTTGAACACTACAAAATCATAGTCAATCCCCTTTATCTGTTCGCACAATGCCTGAAACGTCTTCGATTGTTTATGCAGGTCGTTGAACACCACAGCCGTAAAACTGTCATCACCGGCTGCGGGTAACGTGAACTCCCTGAGTTCTGTACGGGCTGTATTGCCAAACACCTTTTTGTAGGCCTGGTAAAGCAGGATCTCCTGCGAACAGGTACGATAATAATATTTCTGTCCGGGCTGCAAACTATCGAGGCGAATCTTGTGAAGAGTATTGCCACAAACAACTTGACCATCCAGAAGGGTACGTGCGCGCTTCAGGTTGGAAGGGTCCGTGCCGTACTCCACCCAGCAATAGGCCGGCACGTTGGTCTGCCACATCACTGTGATTCCACCTCCTACGGGATTCTGAAGATAGGGTTTGGTACGGCAAATCCGATTCTCGGGTACCGCCATCCGTACTTCTACCAACAAAGGACGATGATCGGACGCCAGAGGCTCATCGATCACCCGGGCCGAGTTGACAACAAAAGTAGGCGTTTCCTGTTTCAGAGCAATCAGGTAGTCGAGCGTCTCCTTCGGTTCGGAAGCCGGATAAGTGGGCTGCTTCGGGTTGGAAAGTATCTGGAATGTACTCTTCAAATCTTTGATAAAGCCGGAGTCGGCATCCGAGTTGAAGTCACCGGCAAGGAAGAAAGGTTTCCGGGTATTGGCTGTAACGGACTTCAGGATTTCGAGAGACTTCATCCGATCCTCTTCGGTCAGAGAGAGGTGCGTACACGCAAAGACATACTCTGGGAACTCGGCGACAAGCAGCGTGCGTGGCTCTTCACGTCCCGGAAGGGCGAAGGTTTGCACACGGAGCGGAGTCTCTTTCGAAAGTATACCGATGCCATACTTTCCTCCGTCATAATCGATGGCAGGCGCAAAGCAGGGATGCAATTGAGTGCGTTCCGCCAGTTCCTTGAGAACATCGGTCCGGTTGCTCCGGGCAGTCATGCTGTCCAGTTCCTGGATGGCAACGATGTCCGGACGGGCGTTGTTGATCACATTGGCTACACGCTGATAATTGCATATACCGTCCATGCCATTGGCGTTACGGACGTTGTAGGTCATCAGGCGCAGCACATCTTCAGCCTGGGCTGACAGCACAAAAAGTGCTGAGAATAAGAGCAATAATAGTTTTCTCATAAGGGTTCCTCCCTAAAAGATGTCGCGGAAGCCTGTTTCACTACAGAGCTGCATAGGCAGAGAGGCACAGGAGAGGAGCTCTACGGAGCGTGACCTGCAGAACGGAGGTATGCCATAACTCACCACAGAGTGATACAGAACTTCACAGGACGAACTTAATCTATTGACAGATAACAGTATCCATCTGTATACATTCGTGTAATCTGTGGTGAATGCGAGTTCCGACACATCCTCTTTCCACGAATCACCGCTTATCGTTTGGAGACCGTTCCGCCGGATACCGGCCTATGTCCTTTGCGGGCAGCTCCCGCTACATCTTCATTGTTATATTTTGAGTTATTAAATCTGAATAATAGCACATATACTGTCTCTTCCTGTCGAAAAGAGGGATCAGGGAAGAGGTTTTCTGTACACCAGCGTCAGCCCGTCCACTGCCCCGTACTCTGTCATCAGTTGACGGAAAGCGGCATAATCCGCCGGGCGAATCATCTGTTTCTTCAACTTCAGGCTCCGGATCACTTGTGTTTTCGCTCCTTCGGGACGGATGGAAATGGTTAATGTACCTACGGCATTGTCCATCTTCTTCTCCATCGGCCGAGTGACAGGTTCCATACCTGCAGGAGTATCTACGGTATAGGTGAAAGATTCATCCGCCAGCCCGGGCAACAAAAGATTCGAAGTGCGCTTGCTATTGAACCGGACGTACTGGGAACCGGCCAGGCTGCCACGCTCTACGGGGAGGGTGAAGACCAGATAGCCATCTTTGGCATTTGCCGCGTCGGGCTGCAATGCATAGTCTTTTCTCAGGGTAACCGGTGGAAGATTCAGTTCAAACGGCTGTGTCAATGAAGCTACATAGGCATAATCTTTCTGCCAGGAAACGGCTGAGGGAGTTTTGCCTTTCAGTGACAGAGCCTGTTGGCTTCCTCCGGCGTCGGTCCACACAAACAGTTCGCGGATGCTACCTACTCCCAGTGATGCCGTATTCTCGGACGGAGCGCAGACCGCCCCTATCCCGGCTTTCAGTCCGGCCGCTTTCAGCAATGCGGCCATCAGATTCGCCTTCTCGGCCTCCGTGCCGTATGCCGAACGGATCACCTCTGCGGCGGGACGGATGCGATAACCGCTTTCCGCCAACGGGAGGGACGAATAGTAAAGATTATCAATCACATAGTCACGTATCGCGGTTACTTTTTCTTTATCGTCCTTCGCTCCGGCAGTCAGTTTTCCGGCCAGCGCACGAATCCCTGCATCTCCTTCCGGTTGCCATTGTGACGTCAGAAATGACAGGGGTTTCTCCTCAGTCGTGGCAGTCAGCAGAGGCAAATCACCGCCGATCACCGACACCTGCGGTTCACGGCTGAGGGCGGGCAGATTCTTCAGGGTCCAGCTGACTTGCTTCATCCCTTCGGATTCGGTTACGGAAGCTTTTGCCTTGTGGTTGTTAAGGGCATATTCCAGATGTTGCCCCCGGGGAACGGTGATGCTGATCTCGTACTCCTTCACCGGCGAAGAGTGCTCCAGCAACCGGCAGATCTGAATCCCCGGCAAATACCCCGGTTTGGTTGTAATGGAATAGTCCAGATAGATGGTAGCTCCGAGTTCCAGCCCGGTGTGTACGACTACCATCTCGCGCAAAGCATTGAATGCCGGCGCATTGGCTGCTGCCGAGGGGAGCACTTCGACCAGAGCATTGGCGGGGGTCTTGACGATATTTCCGTCTTTCTGTCGGGTATACGACTCGTGAATCTGCAAAGTCTGATAACGGGGATCGTACGTAATGAACGACTCCCCATACGTGCGGTTCATGGCCGTGTGAGTGTACAGCGTCAGGACTTTCGACTGACGATAAACCTGCGTACCATCAGCCTGCAGGGTCCAGCTTTCTTTGATTTTCTTAAATTCCGCTTCCCGGGCGGTGACCGGAAGAGTCAGCGCAAACAGGCAGAGGAGCAGAAGGGTATATATTTTAGTCATGTGTGACGATCATCTTTTTAGAGTTTAACAATCAAATAATCCGCAAAGCTTTTGTAGGCATTCACCGCAGCACGGAATCCTTCCCAGTCGGCTGCCCGATAGATGCGCTTCTTCAAGGCGAGTTTCTGTTTCAGCATCAGTTTGTTGCCAACCTGCTGCAACGAGCCTTCGAAGTCGGCTGCCGGAGCGGCCTTTTGTTCGCTGCGCGGCTCTCCCGCCAGGCGATATCCCCGCGGCAGGGCAATCGTTTCGTCCAATTCGACCAGACGAGAGCAAGCATCACGGAAGCCGTATTGGCGGGTTTCCAAGCCGGTATCGATGCGCAGGAACGAGAGAACGCTCGTATAGAGGTTGTTCATCACCATCGGTTTCAACAATAATTCCCGGTCACCGACCAGCGCATAGTCCGGTATCTCGTAACGGAACGTGATGCGAATGGGGCCTGCCTGATAATCCTTCGGCGCCTTTCCGTAGTCCACTCCAAGCATACGGGCTTTGGGAGATACGTTGAGCAACTGGCTTTCCATCGTGCTTTGCCATTCGGTCTGCCAGCCCTGCGTAAAGATGCGGCGGATGCTGCTATCCGACTGACCTTCGGCGGTGATGGTAAACGAGCCTTTCAGCGTGCCCTTTGCATCGATTTTGTTATCGGCAGTGATGCGGACATAATGATTCTCGGGAGCCGAAACCGGAGTCAGGCACAGGTCGGAACCTCCCGGAATGCCGGGCAGATAGTTCTGCTGCTGCTCGGCACTGCTCCACAACTCGCGGCAGAAAGGAACCCAGGTAGGATCGAGGGGCATATACGTCCCATTCGCCAGCTTCACCACTGCCACACAGTGGTTAAAGTGATCGGCAGGGGTGCTTTCGGTGCGGCGTTCCCCCCCACCCACTGCCCGAGGGCACGCTGCCATCGTCAGGGCCGGATGGGCCTCAAACCCCGCCATACGCAGGAAAGAGATCAGCGTGCCGGCAATGTCCTTACATACTCCGCAGCGGTCGGTGTAGTTCATCTTCGTGTTATGGAGCGTAAAGCCCTCGCCTTCGCCCATGGTGATGCCTGCATAACGGATATTATCGGCTACCCAATGGGTCAATACGGCGATTCTCTCCATTTCGGTCTTTTTTCCCTTTATCAGTTCGTCCACTTTCTTCTGAGCCTCGGGCAGTGCGGCAAAACTACCGTATGCCTCGTTCAGGTCGTGAAACCAGAGCGACTTATCTTCCCATTTCGGGGTAGACGACATCATCAGCTTCGGGGCTTCGTCAAAAAGATCCACCATATTGGGCTCTTTCCGGAAAGGAAGCACTTCGTCCATGGCAAACGTATATACCTTTCGCCCGTCCTCATAACGCATTGACGAGGTACAGGCACCGTTATAGAACTGGAACTGAAGCTCTTTTTCCATCGGCATACTGACAACGTATACCTTGCGGCGGGTGGGTTCATTCACCCAAAAAGGAACAATGTCGTAGAACTGCCCGCGCATGGGCAGAATGAAACGTGCGTCATCATCTTCAGCTCCTGCCAGCAGAGCATAAGTAAAGCCTTTCTTACTAATTTCGTAGGAAACGACATCTCCCGGCTCCAGGCGTCCGAGTTCGAGCATGATCTGACGGGCTCCCCAATAAATAGCCCTTGCCGGAGCGGCATAATCGCAGGTCTTGGTCACGTCCACCTGCATGGTTTCGCCGTTGGCACGCTGCACGGTGACTTGCTTGAAACGGGCAAAGGCCGTCAGCGGATCATAATCATACTTGATCACATGGTTATTCACTGCCCCTTTGGGAGTCTGTACTTTAAACGATTTGTACACGGCAAAACTTCCGGAGCCGTTTGGCTGCACGGTTACCGAGGTACTGTCCAGCAGGGTCACGCAGTCAGCTTCGCTCCATGCATTCTGCCCGGCGGCCGGGAGACACATTAAGATTGAAAAAGCACAGCATGAAGATGCCCGGAGGACATTTTTTAATTTACGCATAGTTTATGAATTGAATATTTGTGAATGGTTTTATCGTTTTTCTGTCTGTAACGGACAAAAGTAGTGTATCGATGCATAAAAAACAAGAATTATCAGAAGAAGTAGAGAGAGAAAGAAAGAGAAAATATCCGGCAAAAAAACGAAGCTCATATATTGTATAAATATAGCACCAAGACAAGCAAACAGAAAGAATAAAGATATATTACCAATTCGCCAAAGTAAGCATTTAGCCCCTTTCAAATCATCGCTTAAGCGATGATTTTTCAAGATTTAAATCTTCCCCCGCCAAGACTTAAGTCTCGATATGGAGGCCTTTTTGAGAGATTTTTCAGAGAAAGCCTATTTGTAATAAAAAAAGCCGCTGTTTCCAGCGGCTTATCTAAAGTTATAAATAAATATTTTATACTAACTATGCAGTAGGATCATCCACGATTTCACCGCTTGGATCCTTCTCTTTAATCACATCATTTGTATTTGTTAATGAGACGCTTCGGGTTAACGCACAACGACTCAGCACTAAGTCAGTCTCTTCCTTAGCAGAAAAGCGTAGATTGATAGCCTTTATTTGTGACGCTTTCGCCTCATCAAGCGTTTTCACGCCGGTGCTACTCGCAGTCA
>OGOG01004262.1_pt1 | contig 10071 bp, 22 predicted proteins | sample 1552581 | NCBI WGS metagenome assembly OGOG01 (sample SAMEA2580152, study PRJEB22360) | human gut metagenome | biome: human gut; feature: human-associated habitat; material: faeces | place: Denmark | collected 2008/2010 | reverse complement strand
TTCTTATTCTTATTTCTAAATTTTCAATCTACCGTCAAATTCAGCCTCCTTCGGCCCTAAAATCCCTATTGTAGAACCAAAAATCTAAAATTTCAACCAAAAGGAGAACAAATTATGTCAAACAAAAACACATTCTGTGGAAACTGGCCTCTACCATCTCATTGTATTTAAACACTAAAGTCCCGTGCAAACTATCTTGTAGAATGCGGAAAAGATATTCATGAGCAAGTAGAATTACAAGCCATTAACATTATACTTATGTTGTATAATAACGCTACTGCGGTAACAGAACCATTGTAGAACCGGTATCAATCCAAATAATTCCTTGTAATTCCTTGTAATTCCTTGTAATTCCTTGTAAATTAAAAGGAATACTAAATCTCAATCTGAATATATTATAATATGAAAAGAAATTCAAAAACCAAAACCAACACGTAAACCGTGTGGAATAAAAAGGAGGAGTTACTAAATGGTAACAATCAAAAAAGTAGACGACCAGTATATTATGGACGTCGACGGTACCGAGTCGGTACTGGAAGTTAAGCAGCCTAAGGGTTGGGACGAAACTATTGTCCTCCCCGAGAACCCCACGAACCGTAAACTTATCAATAAAGCGGTAGCAGACAAGAAGTTGGAAGAGCATCCCGAGGGGTTTGAGTTGACCGTCAAAGCAGCGCGTGCTCCTGGCCAGACAACATCCTTTGCAATACCGAGCAAGAAGTTGCTTGAGTACTTGCCGGATGATTTGAAAGAAGAGGCTATGGCTATCATTGAACGTGCTCGTCAAGCCTACGAGGCTCAGAAGTCCAGACCTCTCACTGAGCAGGAGAAGTTGATGGCTAAGATTGCACGTATGCAGAAACAGATTGAAGAAATGGAGAAGGCTGCGGCCAACGTAGAAGAGGAGGTAGAATAACATGGGTAAGAAACTTATTGACTTCATGACTGAGGAAGATTACACTCGCTTTAAAGAACTTCTGTCTATTGCAGCAGAAAACAAGAAGAACGCACCTAAGCCCGAACGCAAGCCCCGTGGCCCTATGACCTTGGAGCAAAAGAAAGCGCTCAAAGCCAAAGCCCTCGCCAAAGCCAAAGCCGAACTCGAGGCTCTTATGGCTGCAGAACAGTAGGCAGACTCTCAGGTCCCCGTGTCTGTCGGCCGGTACTCTCACCTCGGCGTAGACCTTCGGTCCCAGACCTTCGGTCCCAGACACTATTGTAAATCACACTGCGTGTAACAGCTGCGTGCACGCTACAAGGTACCTCTCCCTCCGACAGGTACCTTGTATTTGCAACGTATAATAAATATATTCATATAAGGAGTACCTCACATGTCATTACCAGCACAAGTTCGTGATAATCCTCACATTCGCGTCTACCGTGCGATGCCTCTGAACGAGACAGATAGTCGTCACGTCACAGAGATGTGGGAGAGAAAACCACACCCATCCGACGTCCCTGCCTCCGGCCTCATACCTCCATTGTATTACGGCGAGTGGATAAATGTTACACAACGATCGAAAGCAGAATGGAACGTCATACTTGCAACGAACGAGATGGAACGACTTCGTAGGGAAGAGGCCAGACAACGGCTGATAGCACAGTCGCAACAAGAAGGTCGCTCAGCCTTAGACCCTCCCTTGCACTCTCACATAACAAGGAGGTAACACGTGATAGAAGTAGCACTATACCTGCATGAGTACGTCTATGACTCGCTGACATCCTTCGGTCCATTAGAACATATTGTGAACAAGGTGATACAAGCGGGAACAGATGGCCTCATTCCACTCGAGAATTTGCCAGCGACACCGCCTCGCTCTTGTCACACTTGTAGACAGGTGCACGTCTGTGTAGATAATCCTGTCTACGAGGAACTTATTGCTACACATGGTGCACGTTCACCTCGGGTGTCCCTCAGACGGATATTGTACGACTTTGTAGATAATGAGCGGTGGACTGAACTCGGTTGGAAAGGTCGGTCACAAGACTTCGCCATAACATCTGCTCAGTCCCGGTATGCACACTTGTTAAGACGTCTGGTGTCGTCACTTGACAACGTGGTGAAACAAGCACCGTCGCGACATCGTGACACTCTCAAGGGCGTAGCCCAGATGATAATGGGGTTGATACACGATGAACAAAGGTCAGATACTTGATAAGATTGTAACTCACATAGACACCTCGCCCTCAGGCCCGGTTCGTCCAGCCACTACCTTGCACTACATTGTAGATTTGACAGACTACATATATTCATATTTAGTATATGCACGGTATGACAACTCGCATCTTACAGGCTGGGATGTACAGGTCATGATAAGTCATACGACACAGTACAACACGCTACCATCTGCCGAGGCCATATTGTCTATTGTGGATATTGTGAACAACTCGTGGTCCGAGTCAACGACAAAGTACATTGTAGGTTATAAACAGCCTCCACTACCACTACTCATGGAGATATTAGAGCCAATGGTGCAGTCTCTTGCAGCACAACAGCACAGATATTGGCAACAGATTGAGTACGACGACTTGTGTCAGATGTGCCGCCTGGTTATAGTCACATTGTACAACAAAGGGTACTATATACACAAGTCTCTTGTCTCAAAGTCATTTGTTAACAATGTGCTGATGTCATTACGCAAGGAACGACATAAACCACTCATCATCTCCCTTGAGCAGTTGAGAGAGAACGAAGGGAATTCACCTACGACATTGCAGATACAAGACCCTGTCTCCCTTAACCACATTGTAGACCTTGAGGAAGAAGATGAGATATCTACTATGCGTCAACGTGTGATAAATGAGATAGGTCCAAGACAGTATGAACAGATGGTGTTTGAGTATAAAGCCAAGGCTACAACTCAGGAAACAGTTAATCAGGTCAGACAACTGAAGAGAAAGTTTGGAGGTAAATATGTATAAGAACACATATTTAGTATATGACACAAACACCCAGCGCTCTTGTACGATACATATTATACCACGACCAGAGGCTACAGAGATACAACTATATGTTGGAGGTAATCCAGCGACGAAACAAACGATAGGTTACTTTAACCATCTCACTTGTACGTTTGTACCACACCTACCACATTGGATGTTTCCATTTGCTCGTATTGTAGGTACAATAATTGCAAAACAGCACGTTTCACTTTCTCTATCTACATTTGAAGAGAATTTTATTAAACATTGTAATATTACAAGATTAGGAGGTAACAATGATTACAAGTTCAGAAGTTAAATACGGTACTAAAGAGTATTGGGAAAGAGAAGTTGAGATTAAAAAGAAGATAGTAGAACTAACAGCAAAAGGTTTTGCAAGTGACGTAGAAGATAATAAGTACATTGACCCGATAGATTACAAAATATCTATACGGATATTAAATGACGCGGTAGATAATTTAGAATGGGCTATAGATAATTACAATGAAAAACTTGAAGAGGAAGATAACTGATGTCTAAATTGTATTTACCCAGAGTATTCTCTAAGATTGAGCATGAAAAACGTCTGGGGGTAAGTTACACAGGATGGACGGACATGGTCGATGGCGAACAAATCTATGTTGTAGAAGAAGAGTATGCTCATCCTTTGTCTAAGGAAGAAATCGAAGGTGATTATTACTTAGGTCCAGAAGGTGAGCACTATGAGCTTACTCACTATGTAGATAGTCCCAATGGCAAATATACATTTTCATCTTGTAGTAGTTGGGAGGTAGAAGATGAGTCACTCAAATAGTAGTCTTAATTGTTTCATGGATTGTCCAAAGAAGTATGAGTTACATTACATTAAACGTATAACCCCATCTTGTAAACCTTCACCCCATCTTGTATTCGGTTCAATGGCACATGAAGTATTAGAGAAAGCAGGTCATCTTCGTGATAACAGTGAGTTAGGTCTTGTAGAACCTGGAGAATATCAGTCTATAATTCCAGGTGAACCTTTGTACATAGAGTTAAAGAATGAGTTTCAGATAACTTCATGGAACAGATATTTCATGAATGTTATAAAACAAGTAGCAGAGTACGAGTCATCTTGTAAAAAAGAACTTGCAGAAGAAAGCGGGGCGGAACCTATTGTAGAACGAGAAGTTAAAATACAAATACCTACGGAAACATTGGGTCAATTAGGTTATGGTCCTTGTAAACAACCTGTTGTTGGTGTTATAGACTTATTGTTATATACACCAACTCATGCTATAATCTTAGACTACAAGTTTAGTGTAAATCGTAAATCACAAGATGACTTTGACTTAGATAGTCAGTTACCATTATATGCATTTCTCGTACATTTGCAATATGACATTCCATTGCATAATATTCAGTATGGATACATTGATATACCGAAACAAGATTTTGGTAAGCCTACATTGTTATCTAACGGTACATTGTCAAGGTCTAAATCACAGAATTTGTCACAAGAGATGTACAAGAAAGCCGTAGAGGCAATTCACAAAGATGACCCATATTACAATTGTGAACCAGGTGGGTATTACTATGATTGTTATTGTAATCTTGCATTAAACAAACCTGCGTATTTGTCAAAGCAATGGGCAGATTTAGATGTTGTGATGAATATATCTGATGATACAATGAGTGAGGCAGAGTTAATAGATTACATGATAGAACATAAGTTACCATTTGTAAGAAAGTATGGTGCTTATAATTGTAAATCATGTGACTATTTATCTATTTGCAAACCTTGGTTAGGAATTGGAGATAAGTTCAAATGAGTGTGGTTTGGATATTAGTAATAGTATTAATATTAACTTGTATTGGTGTTTGGGCATATTATCAAGACAAAATTGACGATATAAAAGAACAACCAAAACGAGAACTACGAGCCAAACGAATATTAGAAAATGTCGAAAGGAGAAAGAAAATGAAAACTTTTGAAGATGCTTTTGTAGAAGGCGAATGCGAATGGTGTGACCAAGACCCTACCATTTGTGAGTTCTATGGTTCTTGCAAATTGTACGAAGATGAGGACGACGATGATACAGAGGATTGAAGTAAGTATAACAGATCGTTGTAATCTTAATTGTGCTTATTGTAGTCATTATGCCTCTTTGTGTAAAGATACAAAAGATATGTCATTGCGAACATTTGTAAATGATATTCAAAGACTTGGATTTCTAACATCAAGAGGAAAAGAACTCGGTACTCTCGGTATACTTGGAGGTGAGCCTTTTCTTCACAAAGATTTGTTAGATATGTGTGTAATAGCAAGAGAAGAGTTGCCTTATTCTCGTGTTCGTATTACTACAAATGGTACTTATTTACTCAATTTAACTGGTCAACAGTTAGGAATATTGCGTAGAAATGATGTGGAAATACTTATATCAAAATACTTGAATGATACAAGTTTCTATAACGAAATAGAACGAGTGTTAAACGAGTATCATATTATATATAAGTATACACAAGGAGGTAGTATTACAAACTTCTCAAAGTTTTATATGGATGAAACGGGAAATCAATTTCGTGTAACGTCACATGATAATTGCACATTGTGTAAAGGTACTTATACTTGTCATGAACTAAGGAACGGATACATCTATCCTTGTAGCCAAATTGTAAGAGCAGATATTCTAAACAAACACTTTAATACTAACTTTGAGGTAACAGATAAGGATAGAATATCAATAAATTGTAGTAGATTTGAAATAGAGTCGTTTCTTAAAGATAACATCCCAGACTTTTGTAGATATTGTAAAACAAAAGAATGGAACAATAATCAAGGAACATATACTCGTTCAAAAGATATAAAGGAGGAGTACATTTAATGGCTAAATCACTATTTAATTTGTACTTAGATGATAGCGTTAAACAAAAAGCCATGGCTAAACTAATACGTTTAAATGGTGAAACGACCAAAGGTCAGTTAGCGTCGTTCATTAGAGTAAAAATTAATGAGTTTGTACAAACACCAGATGAAGAAGTAGATAAAAAGTTATTGTTAAATGTTTTAGAAGAATTACAAGAATGCAATAGAAAAGGGAGAGTGTCGAGATTATGATTAGATGGTTCAAGAGTGGCCACAATAAGTTTAATAATATTAGTGGTTCAAGGTATGGATTTTATTTGTCAAAATCTTTGTTAGAGAATGTTGAGAAGTCTTTTGAACCTGTAACAGTTGATGTAGGACTGAACGAAAATAATGAAATTTGTATTCGTTTTTATCCAGACCTGACAGGTATGTACAAAGTTAATTATCATCCGACTTCGCGCAATGCTAAGCTTGGTTGTCAAGCATTCATGAAAGAAATTAAACATGAGCATTATACTTTGTACTTTTACAAAATTGCAACCGATCTCGATGAGGAGAATACATTGACAATTGTATTATCGGAGAAGAATTATGTTGTGTGATACTTGTATTTATAAAGATTGCGGCGCCATCATTTGTAGTGAATGTAAATTTCTTGTGTCTGATGGATTAATAGATATATGTTATTGTGATGGTAAAATATTTGAAGATAAGGTACTCATAAAATGTAAATATTATCTGTCAAGACAAGATTTGTTTAAAAAGGAGAGTAAACAAAAGTGATTGAAGTAGTATTATCAGCAGTAGCAATTGTAGTATCTGTAATGGTTGCAGTCTTTGTAATCGTACGTAAACCTCAGAAAGGTGAACCTGGCCCAAGAGGTCCAATGGGTCCGAAAGGTGATATGGGTTTACCTGGTAAAGATGGAACCGCATGGGTATTCAGACACAATCCAGACACCAATGAGTATGAAGTAGGTTATCTTATCCGCACGGTATCAACTGATTATGAATACTCTGACGTATTCTATATTGTAAGAAGGTACAAGAATGAACGTGATGCAATAAAGCGGGTCAATTATCTTAATGGAGGTAAATATGAGTAGGTGCAATAGTTGTAAACATATGATGTGTCTGTGTCCAGAGAATATATGTATCGAGTTATGTGACATGTATCTTGCAGATGGACCTACTCGTTGCAAGTGTGTAGAACAAGACTTTGACGAAGATGACAATTGTATTTATTACGAGGAATGTTAACAAATGAACATCTATCTTGTTAAAGCCGTACTTGGTGTCGATTGGGACGAAACCAATGCATACGTTTGTATTGTAAAAGATAGGGACGAGGCATTGAGTTTGACAGCCTGGTGTAATGGTAGTCCAACTGAAATAAATAATTTACACATTATAGAACTTATTGGTAAAGCAAATAATGATTACAATAAAGCATGTATCATTTGTGAAGATGTTAAGTGGGGTTAAATCATGAATTGTAAATATTATCATTGTGATTTTAATTGTAAAGATTGCAAGATGTTTCAAACACCTGGTGATGAGGATTATCCTTACAATTGCTATTGTGTTGGACATCCTTGTGATGATTGTAAATATTATGAGGTAGACAATGAAGAACATTGACAAATGTCCCTATTGTAATAATACGACAGAGTTCAATCTCAAACAAAATGGACCACATATGAGTCTTTATTGCTCAAAGTGTGGCAGATGGATTAAACACATGCCAAAAAGTAAAGTTAAATCAGAGCCAGAAGTTCATCAGATTAGTATAGATGAGTATTTAACACAACTTAACTATGATGAGAACGATGATTTACCTTGGGATTAAAAGGAGGAGAAAATGCTAAGTGACCGTATATGGTTCTTTGACACATTGTTTGACAAAGTAACAGAGACGTCTTCATACAATGAGAAGAGATATTTGTTAGAAAGTGTCCCGAAAGAATATGCAGATGACTTAACTTATATACTTGAAATACTTGATGGTAAACATAAGTTAGGTTACACGTTTCAAGATTATCAGATGCCTCAGACACGTATAACTGACAATTGTACAATACGTGAGTATCTTGCACCTTTGTATGAACCTATGAAAAGTAACAATTTCACAATGATGAATGTTATGTCAGCATGTGTTCAGTGTAGTGAGTATGCATGGTTTGTAGAACCTATTGTGAATAGAACTATCAAACTTGGTATCGGTAAAAGTATATTGCAGAAAAGTGAAATTGCACCGATGCTTGCAAAGAAGTATGAAGGCAAGATGCCTCAACAATTTCATGGTTATTTTGTAACGGAAAAGTTAGATGGTAACAGATGTATTGCATATTACAATGATGGTAAATGGTCATTTGTATCACGTAATGGTAAATCACTTAAAGTTAACTTCGATATGGATGGACTTGACACAGACCTTGTATATGACGGAGAGATACTCAGTTATGAGCAAACGAAATCAAGTGTGTTACTTAATAGTTACATCAACAAAATAGCATACGATAAAAATTCGTTTAACTCAACAAGTGGTCGCATCAATGCAAAGTACGGTGAGAAGAACCTTGTATACAATATATTTGATATACAATTAGACTTGCCGTATTATCAACGTAGAGAGATGCTCAACAATCTCGGTGCAAATGTCAAAGGGAAAGACGTTAGAGTATTACCGGTGTTCATGCGGTTTAAATTACTTACAGATTTCCGTGAATACATTGACCAATTATTAGACAATGTAACAAGTCGTGGTGCAGAAGGCCTAATGATAAATCTCGGTGACGCACCTTATTGTAATAAACGTACTGACCAATTGTTAAAGTACAAGAATGTATACACACTTGATATGGAAGTACTTGATGTACAAGATGGTAAAGGTAAGTACGAAGATTGTGTAGGTGCACTCAATTGTAGAGCGGTATCCGATGGTAAAATTATTGAGTGTGAAGTTGGTAGTGGTATGACTGATGAACAGCGTATTAGTTGGGCATTAAATCCGAAGGATATCATCGGTAAAATAATCGAGGTATCATATTTTAGTATGTCACAAAGTGCAAATACAAATGGAACGAAGTATTATTCATTACGTTTCCCTCGTATGACAGGAATACGTAGTGATAAAGGAGAGACAAGTGTTTATTAGTAGAACGATGTTTTATTCATTGATTGATAATACAGAGTCATTTGCATTATATTTTAAAGTAAGTTTGGTGACTATAAGTATTGTAATTAGAGAGGATTATGATGACTTTGAAAAGAAAGTATACGTTAACCTCGACTGTACGGATAATCATAAAGTATACCCCATTGATGAGGGTACGTATAATGCTATGTACTCATTTATAAGAGATGAACTTGAAAAATTTTCACGAAAAGTGCAACATGAAATAGAGGAACGAAATGATGTGATAGCACAAATACAGGAGTTTATGTAATGATACCTTTTGAACACGAACTTGAACTTATTGACAACCTCGAGGTACGTGAGACCACCGCAAAGATACTTTGTCATATGCCGAAATGGTTTATGAAAGAAGGTGCGTCAAGTACAGGTAAATATCACCCACAGTACGCACAAGGTGAAGGTGGTCTGTACAGACACACTCGTGCGGCTGTTAAGATATATACAGATATTGTATCATTGGAACAATACAAAGAAGTGATTGATAACAAAGATTGGGGTATTGCAGCACTGATACTTCACGACATGTGTAAGTATGGTTATGATGATACACCAAGTAAATACACAAGATTTGACCATCCACTTCTTGTAAGAAGGTGGTTAGAGTATTTGCAATATGAAAGTGCAAGTGAAAATGTACCTAACAACGATTACATTGATAATGTATGTCACCTTATAGAATGTCATATGGGTCAATGGAATACAAATAAATATTATCCAAATGTCATATTACCTGTACCATTGACTTTCAGTCAGCAACTAGTACACCTGGCAGATTATCTTGCAAGTAGAAATTATTTGGAGGTAAAGTTTGAATGAATGAAGTCAATGATTTAGTCAATCATCCATCACATTATACTCGTGATATTGAATGTATTGATTGTATCAAAGTTATTGTAGAACACTTAAATGGTGAAGAGGCGTTTCTCGCAGGTCAAGTTGTAAAATACTTATATCGTTGTAATGACAAAGGATATTTTCTACAAGATTTAAAGAAAGCACAATGGTATATGAACCGTCTTGTAGATGAGGTTTCCAATAAATATAAACTTTAATATTTTAACTATATAAATGATTTTAATATATCTATTTCGATTAAAAATATTTT
>OGOG01004259.1_pt1 | contig 10072 bp, 8 predicted proteins | sample 1552581 | NCBI WGS metagenome assembly OGOG01 (sample SAMEA2580152, study PRJEB22360) | human gut metagenome | biome: human gut; feature: human-associated habitat; material: faeces | place: Denmark | collected 2008/2010 | reverse complement strand
GCCCCTCGTTCACTTGTTGAATGACGGGGCGGCGCCCCTTATTGAATCATTTTAAATAAAAAAAGACCTGCTTTTCGGCAGGTCAAAATAAAAATGCGGCAATCCGAGATTTACACTTCGGCCACATTTCGGATTTGCTCCAAGTCACCGCTGCATAACACTTCAAGATTTTTGAATATCTTTTCAGGCGACCAATCCCACCATTTCAATTTCAGTAAATACGAAATAAGTTCATCGTCAAATCGCTTTTTGATGATTCGGCATGGATTCCCGCCTGCGATATGATAAGCAGGAATGTCCTTTGCCACAATTGAATTTGCCGCAACGATAGCTCCGTCGCCAATGTGAACCCCCGGCATAACCGTGACATTTTGTCCAATCCAGACGTCGTTTCCGATAACTGTATCACCTTTGTACGGCAAATCGTCCAAGGCCGGCGTACATTTTTCCCAACCGCCTCCCATAATATTAAACGGATAAGTTGTTATGCTTTTCATTCTGTGATTAGCGCCATTCATTACAAACTCAATGCCTTTCGCAATGGCGCAGAATTTTCCTATAATCAGCTTATCTCCGAACAACTCATAATGGTGCGTCACATGCTCCTCAAATTTTTCCGCACCATTTATATCATCATAGTAGGAATATTCGCCCACTATAATATTAGGTCGAGTAATTACATTTTTAATGAAGCACACACTCTTAATGGCTTCATTTGGATAAATCGCATTCGGGTCAGGTCCATATTGCATATTCAAAACCTCCTCGTCAAATTTCAGTTTGTTTTTCGGAATTATAGAATGTAACATTCAAGGGGAAGAGCAAAAGTATGCTATCCCCCTTTTAAGCTTCTGCATAAATAATCCGCCCAACAGCCCGGCATACGGCGTCCCTCTCGGTGTTTTTTATCTCTTTCTTTGTCATCTGGGGGCTGCTATGCGCTTGCCCTGCCATGTGAACACAACCATATCAGGGTCAAATTTCTCTACTACTTTGCAATTTTCCTGATTGCGTATGAAACCCATGCCCTCGCCCTTGCCGGAGCCTATGCCCACTCCGGCAAAAAGTCTGGCTACTTCTCTATTGCGCGGATCTGAGTTTTTGCTCATGGAGTCTTTCAGCGATACGCGCATTCCGCCCGGATTTGATATCATGACGTTTTGATCCCGCTTTTCCACTACAATTCCAAACTTATTGTAATAGTTTGCGTGAATAAGCGCATTTGCCAACGCCGCCGAGACGGCTTTCTCAACGCTCCTGGGCTGACCTGATATAAGCTTTTCAGCCGTACAAAAATAAAAATTATACAAGTTTCTGCAGTCGGAGTCAGTCATGGAGGTCAGCTTTATATGCGGTTCAGCATCATCCTTCTCGTACTCACGGTATTCCAGATAAAAATGAGTAAATTCTCGTACAATATACTCCCGTTTTCCCAAAACGAGAAGCCCGCCGCCCGTCGGATGCAGACCCGTCCTGTCTTTCACCGCCGCGCCGTAATTCACTAAAAACTCCTCGTCGTTCAGCTCATTTGCCGGATCATTCGGCCTCATCCTGCGCACTCTTCCGCGAAAATCTCTCACAGTCGCCTCGTCGAATGCCTCCGATCCAAGCTCTGCCAGCGGAAGCGTATCCCGCGTTATCTCCTCTTTATCCTGGAGCATAGCTTTTATCTCCTGCTCTGTACAATGATAATCGCCTTCTCCGCTTCGTCTGTACGTCCCCTGCAATATATCTCCGTTAATATACACCGGTTTATCGCGCCTGTCTGCCCGAGGGACTTCTATAACTATTATGTCCTTGCCGTCCTCGTTCTGAACGTATACGCCTCCCGGCCTGAGCACGTCTGCACTGCATTTGGAAGGAGTGCGCACCATTTGCCAAAACTCCGCCACCATGCCGTCCGGATCTGTGACGCCGTGCAGATGCAGCGTTTTGTCTCTGCTTTCTTCCACGCCCAGCAGTATCACTCCGCCATTCGTGTTTGCAAACGCGGAGTAAGTCTCCCAAAGGCTATCCGGCAGGCCGCCCGCGGCGAGCTTCGCTTCCAGAGTCTCCGTCTCCTTAGTGTTTACTATGCTTTGCAAATCCATATATTGTTCTCCCTCAAAGGTCTGTTTTTTTAACTTACATTGTCTATCATATCCATCAGCACCTCCCCGTCCCAGAGAAGCACCTCTTCGCTCTCGGCGAGCGTTTTCGCCGCAGGTGTAAATTTAGCGTTTGTTATTACTATGCCGTAATCGCAGCCGTACAGCCTCGCTCCGGCAGAGACCTCTTGGACTGCGTGTATGCCGACGTTCGTTCCGTATCGTTTGCACTGGACTGCGTATTTTACCCCTGCCCTTCGCATTACTATATCCACTCCGAAATCCTTCGCGGCCTGAGTTTCCCGCGCACGGTACCCGTTGCGCCAAAGCAAATCGGCGACATATCGCTCAAATGCTATTCCTTCCATTTTATCTATGCGCTTTTTCTCTCTGTTAATTCCTCTGAAATTCCGTCTGAAAAATCTCAGAGAGGCGTATTCTATCTTCCCGTCCAGCTTTGGATATCTGAGCAGTTCCAGCTTCGCCCACACGGCGTAAATTACCCATAGCAGAGCCGACGCAGGCAGCGTCCAATAAGCAGAACAGAAGTAAACCCCTGCCGCCGCAGCCGCGGTCAACAATATGAGGTAGTGCGGCGCAGTAAAATATCTTTTTCTTTTTGAGCGAGTATATTCCAAAATTCCTCCAAATGTGCATATCTAGCTTTATTTTATCATCAAACTCATATTTAAACAAGCTGTGAATAAATCAAAATGAGCAGACGCTTGACTGTCTGCTCATACTGCGCTTCTTTTTAGTACAAACTCATCACCATCTTAGGCGATATTTTCTAAGACCTCTAAGCGATTGTTTCACATCGCCCTTGTTAATCACATACTGATACCTTGCGAACGCCTCGTCTATTCTCTGCTCGTCAGATACGGCGATCGACTCTCTTGCGCATCTGCCCATCTCTGCCAGAGCCGCTCTGTCGGAAATCGCATCCTCTATTCCCTCTGCAATACTGATATAATCGCTCTCGCAGATTATTCCGTTCATTCCGCTCCATATATTCTCGGAAGGACCGCTGAGCGCTGCGACAAGGCTAGGCGTTCCCATATTCGCCGCTTCCGGAACTACAAGTCCGGCAGTGTCATATGTAGAAGGAAATACCAGCAGATCAGCAGCAGCATAATACGCATCCAGCAAAGAACTTTCGGATATATGACCGACAAACTTTACAGTATCTTTCAGCCCCATCCGCTCTGCGGCCTCTTCTATTTCCTTTCTGTGTATGCCGTCCCCTGCGAATATAAACGTAAATTCTTTTCCATGCTGTTTTACGAGCTGCGCCGCCTTAATAATATTGAGGATGTTTTTCTTCCAGTCGAGCTGACCTGCATACATCAAAACAGGTCTTTCGTCCGCTCCGCATTCGCGTCTGATATCCGCACATAGAGTCTCATCCTTTTCGCGAAGTTTTATACCGTTGTTCATTATTTGAACATCTGACGTATATCCCATTTCTCTCAAAAATCTACATGCCGTCCTGCTGACGCACCAGACTTCATCGCATCGTTCAAAACTCTTCTCCACGTATTTCACAGCGACATTAACGAGCGGATTGAGCACTTTTAATTTAGCAGCTTGTCTAAAATCCTCGCGGAAATTAGTATGAAACGTGGCTATGCAGGGTATCCTTCGCCTGTGCGCCTCCGCCTCGCCCAATCTGCCCATAAAAAACGGAGAGTGTATGTGTACTATATCCAAAGGCGTAGAACGCATCTCCCGCATAAACGATCTTCCCAATTTAGGCAAAGCTAAAGAATAGCTCGAGCCGGGCAAGGGCACCTTCGGGCTTCCGACTACTCTAAACGGCAGCTCTTCATGATCTGCAGTTTCACTCTCAGGCGCAAAAACAGTTACATTGTGGCCTTTGCGCGCCAACGTCTCGGCATAGCTCATTAGAACTCTGCCTACGCCGTCGCATATAGGTAAAAAGGAATCTGCGAAAAAACCTATGTTCATATAATAACCTCTCATTCAGCAGCTATATCCGCCGCTTCGGTACTAATATTCTAACATGAAGCCGTTTTCAAAACAAGTTTTCAGGCTTACATCTCTGTAACCATACATAACTTTGAAAAAACAAGAAGTAGTTTTGTCGAAAACCGCATATACTAAACAAACGACAAACAAAAGGAAGGAGTATTAAATTGACCCCGCATTCACGCTCTATAGAGGATATCCTTCACGATCTGGATACAGACGCAGAGCTTGGCCTCAGCGAAAAGCAGGTGTTGAACCGACAAGAAAAATACGGTAAAAACTCACTGACCCATAAGGAAAACCGCAGTCTGCTGTCCAGATTTATAAACCAGTTTAAAGACGTAATGATATTGATACTAATCGCCGCGGCGATAGTATCCTTTGTCATCGCCGCGCATTCCGGCAGCGTCAAAGAGTTCTTTGAACCTGCGCTCATACTTTTGATAGTCGTTCTCAACGCCGCGATAGGTACGGCTCAGGAGAGCAAGGCGGAAAAAGCGCTTTCAGCTTTAAAATCCCTGTCTGCTCCTCACGCCAGAGTCATCCGCAGCGGCCGAGAGCAGAGCGTAAACGCAGACTTGCTCGTGCCCGGAGATATTATCAAGCTGGAAGCGGGGGATTACGTTCCCGCAGACGCGCGGCTTCTGCGCTCCAGCAGCTTAAAATGCGAAGAATCCGCCCTCACGGGGGAAAGCATTCCCGCAGAAAAAAACGCCGAATCTGTATTCCCCGAGGACACCCCTCCCGGAGACAGAGTTAACATGGTCTTTTCCGGATGCAGCATCACATACGGTACTGCATTAGCCGTAGTCTGTCAAACAGGTATGAATACACAGCTGGGAAAAATCGCCGGTATGCTCTCGGAGCAGGAGGACGTTAAGACTCCGCTTCAGCTTCGACTTGCTCAGCTAGGAAAATACCTCGGCATAACAGCTCTGGCAGCATGCGCCGTAATATTCGCCGTCGGACTCGCCAGCGGCATACCTGTAATGGAAATTTTCATGACTTCCGTATCTCTCGCCGTGTCTGCAATTCCCGAAGGTCTGCCCGCGATAGTCACCGTCGTGCTCGCACTCGGAGTCCAGCGCATGGCAGACCGCGGCGCAATAATACGAAGTCTGCCCGCCGTAGAGACTCTTGGCGGCGCCTCTGTGATATGTTCCGACAAAACGGGCACGCTTACGCAAAACCGCATGACTCTTACGGAAATATACAGCGAAGACAAGCGTCTTCTGCTCGAGTACGCAGTGCTTTGCTGCAACGGCGCCATAGAAGTAAGCTCCCACGGCGTCGAACATCTGGGCGATCCCACTGAAACCGCTATTATCTATGCCGCATATAAGGACGGCATTGAAAAATCCGCACTTGAAGAAAAATATCCTCGCCTTGCAGAAATCCCTTTTGATTCAAACCGCAAGCTTATGACGAGCATAAACAATATAAACGGAAAAACAATAGCGATCGTCAAAGGCGCTTTTGACGTTATGATAGATAAAATTACGGATGGCGATACAGACGGCGCACGGCGGTCTAACGAATTAATGAGCAATCAAGCCCTGCGCGTACTCGCCGTCGCATACCGTGAGCTGGAAGAAATTCCCGAAGATCTGTCTCCCGAAGCCATAGAAAGCGATTTGACTCTTCTTGGGCTTGTCGGCATGATAGATCCTCCGCGCGAGGAGGCAATATCCGCCGTATCACTCTGCCGACAGGCCGGCATTCAGCCCGTCATGATTACGGGAGATCACGCCGCCACCGCATGCGCCGTAGCTGAGAAGCTCGGAATCAGGCGAAACGGCGATGAAGTCCTCACAGGTAAAGAATTAGACGCTATGAGCGACGATGAGCTTGATTCTCGTGTAGAAAAAACCTCCGTATACGCGCGCGTGTCTCCTGAAAACAAAATCCGAATCGTAAAAGCCTGGCAGCGCAAAGGCAACGTCGTCGCAATGACGGGCGACGGCGTAAACGACGCGCCCGCGCTCAAAGCGGCCGACATAGGCTGCGCCATGGGCATAACGGGAACGGACGTAGCGAAAGGCGCAGCAGACATGACTTTAACGGATGACAACTTCGCCACTATAGTTGACGCAGTCCGCGAAGGACGCGGAATTTTTGCAAACATTCGCAAAGTCGTCGCCTTTCTCCTCGGAACCAACATCGGCGAAGTGCTGTGCGTATTTGCAGCGATGATGCTCTGGCATTTAACTCCGCTTCTTTCCATGCAGCTTTTGTGGATTAATCTGGTTACCGACAGCTTGCCCGCGATAGCGTTGGGAATGGAAAATGTGGAGTCTGATATAATGAATCGTCCTCCAAGGCAAAAAGACGAAGGTATTTTTTCCGGCGGACTCGGAATCCGCGTGATACTTCAAGGCGTAATGTTCGGCGGACTCTCGCTGGCGGCTTTTGCTATCGGACGCGCATCGCTGGGCAATATAGCCTCAGCGCAAACCATGGCTTTTATCGTACTTGCGCTTTCTCAAGTTCTTCATGCTTACAACATGCGTTCAAAGCATTCTATTTTCCATATTGGCGTATTCTCCAACCGCAAATTGAACATCGCGGCTGTTGCGGCAATTGTTCTGATAGCTGTCGTCGTCTTTACACCGGTTTCTATCGCATTTGGCCTGACATATCTGCCTGTTCGATTCTATCTCGCAGCTCTCGCACTTTCACTCGTGCCTCTTCCCATAATGGAGCTGGCTAAAATCATCGGCGTAATAAAGCATTGACGTCCTTCCGCTTCGCAAATTCTGCTGCGAAGCGGTATTTATTTATGTTCTTTGCATGTTATTTCGTCAGCTCGCAGTTTAAATATGCAAACCTCATCCAGCGCCGTCGCTGAAAACTCCCAATTCGATTTTCCCGTGCTGTGGCGCATTATCTCGCGCAGAGCGGCCTCTTTATCCGCTGTGTTCTCTATAAACGAAACCTCGCCTTCACCCATAACGCATTGATATTTCGCTGAATAATTACATGCTGCTTCGGCCTTGCGCAGACTGTAATTTGTGTCCATTTCAAAAGCGGCAAACCCGTTCCGCTTTATAAGGTCAATCTTTCTGCCTTCTTTTGCACTGTGAAAATAGAATACAAAGTCTCCGTTCTGCTCTGTATAGCCGAAATTCATAGGAACAACATACGCCCTTTTTCCATCTGCAAATCCCAGCCTCATACACGTGCAGTCATCCACAATACTTCTTATTTTGTTTATATCTTTTATTTCTCTGTCTTTTCTTCTCATGTTATTTCTCTTCTCAATCTTTTGACGGCATGAAGGGTATTATTCTGGAAGCAAGCTCAGATATGCTCATCGTTTGCAGCCAAACTTTACCCGGGCCCGTCAGCTTTGTCAAAAACAATCCCTCTCCGCCAAACAGAGCATTTTTTATTCCTTTCTGCATCTGCGCAGAATACTGTACGCTCGCTTCAAAAAACGCTACGTTTCCCGTATCTACGAGCATACTTTCGCCGGGCGCTAATTCATATTCGCCTATGCTGCCGTCCAGCTCCAGAAATATCATTCCTACTCCGGAATACCGCTGCAAAACAAAGCCCTCCCCGCCGAAAAATCCGCCTTTTGCCTTCGTCAGGCTGGCGCTTATGTCCACGCCTTGAGTTGCACACAGAAACGCGCCCTTTTGCGCTATATATTCATTTCTGCCTGTAAGCTCAATCGCTTTGATCGTCCCCGGCACGCTGGATGCGAAAGTTATTTCGGCGGCGCCGCGCGCGGTATACGTTGCCAAAAAAGCAGACTCGCCGCTGAACATTCTGCCAAACGCCTTGCCCAGCCCTCCGCGCATGTTGGTCTGCATATCTATATCGCCTCGCATCCAAGTCATACCGCCCGATTGCGTATAAATACTCTCTCCGCTCTGAAGTTCAATGCTGACAGCCGGCGACGGGTTGCCCCAGATTTTATATCTCATATTTCCTCTTTCCTCCTTAACTTCATTCCACATTCCATATTCCATATGTACTTCTGTATACAAAAAGCAGATCCCGCGCAAACGAGATCCGCTTATCATACTTAGTTAATCTCCTAATTACGCGCCGATCTTAGCTTTGAGTTCAGCGATAGCCTTCTCCAAAGCAGCAGCGTCAGCGTATTTCAGATCTTTCGCGAAAGCGTCAATCTGATCCGCCGGGAGTTCAGCAGAGCAGCAAGCTACCTTGCACGCATTACCCTGAGCCATACCAGCCAGAGCAGAAGCGTGAGACATAGCTATCATTGCATCTGTGCATTCAGCGCCAAGCTCATATGCGAGCGCGCCGTATTCGAGAAGCTCCTGCATAGCCAGCAGGGCAAAAGATTTGCCGAATTCTGTGCCGAAGCAATATCCTCTGAGTGTTCTGTCGAGCAGCTTAACGATAGAAGCTCTGAGACCTTCTCTTGTAGGAATGAGCAGGTCGCTGTCGTTGACAGACATCTCAGGCAGTACGCCAAAGTTAGCCAAACGTGTATCCTCAACAGGAGCATACGGAGTGACTTCGTCACCGGAAGCCGCGCCTGCAATTACTGTTACAAGAATAGATTTGCCCGGAACTTTGGGGAATATCTTCTCTGTATTTGTTTCGGAATACTCAGCAGCGAGAGCCGCGAGATCCGGATTGTCGAGTTCATAACGGAGCCAAGCCAGCTTAGCGCAAGCCATAACTTCGTCGCCGCCTACAGCCATAATGAGATCTGCGTTCATGCTGAAAGCTGCGCCGCCAGCAGCGTGAACCGCACTCATAGAGCCGTCTGCACCAGCATAAACCTGAACTGCTATCTTCATAGCGTCGAGCAGTTTAACAACGCTCTTTACGCCAAAAGAATCAGCCAGGTCGGGTGAAGTGATTACAACAGCTTTTTTGCGGTCGTAAACGTTCTTCATCTCGGCGAGTGCAACAGGAAGGCAGCCTCTTTTGAAGTAAACTTTTTTGGGTACACGAAGTGTCCAATACAGTTCTTCCATTATTGGCAGTTCCTCCTTCTTAAAAAGTAGCCTTAGTTAAAAGGGACTCTGGGCAATGCGCCCAAAGCCCCTGTTGCTAGTGTTCTTTTATAGAATCTAAGCGGATATTAGATTATTCGCCGATAACCCAATCCTTACCGTAGTAAGAAGCCTTGTAGATAGCTTCGAGCTCGGGGATGGTGGGATATCTCGGAGAAGCGCCTGTGCACTGGTCGTCGAATGCTTCAACAGCCATGAGCGGAACGAGCTCGAGGAACTCAGCCTCAGAAGGACCGCCCTGAGGACGTGTCTCGAAGTGCTCTTTGATGGACTTGGGAGCGTTAACTGTGTTCTGCAGCTCTTCGATAGCCTTCAGCAGGTTCTCAACCTTATCCATGTCTGTCTTACCAGCGATACCGCAGTAGTCAGCGATCTCAGCATATCTTTCGATGCTCTGAGGCCACTTGTACTGAGAGAATGTACCCATTCTTGTGGGAGCGGGGTTGCAGTTGTATCTGATAACGTTTCTGAGAACCAGAGAGTTAGCGATACCGTGCTGTACGTGGCAACGAGCGCCCAGCTTGTGAGCCAGAGAGTGGTTGATACCCAGGAATGCGTTAGCGAATGCCAGACCAGCGATCATGGAAGCGTGAGCCATAGCCTCGCGAGCTTCCTTGTCGTCCTTACCGAACTCATAAGCTCTGGGCAGGTATTCGAATACCAGCTTGCAAGCTGTCAGAGACCAACCACGTGTGAAGTCTGTAGCCAGAGTGGATACATATGCTTCCAGAGCGTGTGTCAGAACGTCGATACCGGAGGAAGCTGTCAGACCCTTCGGCTGATCCATCATGTTGTCTGCGTCAGCAATAGCCATTGTGGGCAGGATTGCGTAGTCAGCGATGGAGTACTTGATGTGAGCTTCATCATCTGTGATGATGGAGAAAGGTGTAACCTCGGAACCTGTACCGGAGGATGTAGCGATTGCAACCATCTTGCACTTAACGCCCATCTTCGGGAATGTGTATACTCTCTTACGGATATCCATGAAGTCCATAG
>OGOG01004256.1_pt1 | contig 10075 bp, 9 predicted proteins | sample 1552581 | NCBI WGS metagenome assembly OGOG01 (sample SAMEA2580152, study PRJEB22360) | human gut metagenome | biome: human gut; feature: human-associated habitat; material: faeces | place: Denmark | collected 2008/2010 | reverse complement strand
ACGATGGCAACCCCGATGAAGGCTGCGCCAGCCGCCCTTCAGAACGCCAAGGCCGAAACGCCTGCCGCCGCCTTTCGAAGCGGGCTCTTTTGCAATCTTCTGAACCCGAAGGTTGTGCTTTTCGTGCTCACGTTCTTTCCGCAGTTTATGGACGCGGCGCTCCCCGCGGGACCCCAGCTCGCGCTGATGGGCGTCACCTGGGCATTCCTCGGACTTGCCTGGCTTGCCGTGCTCGTAGTGATGATGGATCGTATTCGTCCGATCTTCGGACGGCCGGCTTTTCAGCGGTGGCTCAACCGCACAATGGGCGTGATTCTCATTCTTTTCGGTCTCAGGCTTGCCGCCGCCCGGAACTGATGCAAAGGAATCGACAAATAGAAAGAATCAGCTGCCGCTCTCGGAGAAGCACGGCGGGCATTTCTCTGCCGCACTAAGGATAAGCGAGGCTTTTCCGACAGCCGCCTGCCTCTTTTGCCTCAAGCCCGCGGCCCGAAGCATGCCGCAGGGGCTCAAGGACAACTAAAAGATTATTTCTCTGCAATCGCAATCAGGTGCTGCAGACTCTCACGCGTATGTGCTTTAAGCCGTTTTTCAGCCTCATCGGCCTCACCGGCACAAACCGCTTCGGCAATCGCCTGATGCTCCAGATAGGACCGCTTTGCGCTCCCCGTCTGGTGACGAAGAACGTAGCTGCGAAAAAGATGGAGTCTGGAAACCAAACGCAAATAGACTTCTTTGAGCACGGCATTCTGCGTGCAGCCGGCAAGCATCTCATGAATTTTGAAGTTGAGCTGCGTGTAACGGGCGACATCTTCGGCGTCCACGGCTTGAGCCATCTCCTCCACAATGCCTTTGAGCGCAGCTTTCTCGGCCGCTCCAGCTCGCTCGGCTGCCAGACGTCCGATCAGGCCTTCAAGCGTTTCACGCAGTTCGTAGATCTCTTTGACTTGCTCAAGGGTGAGGTTTCCTACCCGAACGCCTCTGTTTTTCTCACAGCACACCAATCCCCGCTCTTCCAAAATGCGGAAGGCCTCACGCACCGGACCGCGCGAAAGCCCCATTTGCGCAGAAATATCCGCTTCCCGCAAAGGCTGTCCAGGCGACACTTTGCCTTGTGCAATCCAGCCTTCGAGCTCTGAACAAATCAGTTCAGGAAGCGATTTGCTCGTCAATAACGCGATTTGAGTGTTTTCGGGCATGTTTATAGCTCACCAAAGATGGTTGAATTATAAAGGTCATCAGATTGTCAGCAATCTGCAATCTACGATCTCTAGACTGCCTCTCATTCCAACTTCAGCAGTGAGGCCATTGCATGAGCGTCGACAAGCTGGCGGTGATCGTAATTACGGACGGTCTGCGCCGTGATTCCATTGAAGCGCAATCAACGCCCGCGCTCGAAGCGCTGCGCCGCGAGTCCGTGTGGCTTCGCCGCCACCGTTCTGCAGCGCCCTCGGTCACGCGTGTTTGTTCAGCCACGATCGCAACGGGCTGCAGTCCGCTTCGCCACGAACTGGCGGGCAACAAGCTTTGTCTCCTTGACCAAGGAAAGCTCCGGCTCCTCGATGTCGGAGTGCCCTCGTTCTTTTCTCTCTGCCGCGAACTGCGGGGTCATGTGCTTGGCGTTCCTACGCTCGCCCAAAGAACTGAGGCGGCGGGCGGGCTGCGGATGTACGGCAATGCCTCGCCCGGCGCCGCTTATGTTCAGGATCCGACGCACCGCGGACATGTCTTTCACCGAGCCGGAAGCTTCGGTCCGCGCGGGCAACTCCCGCAAACCGAAGCACTCAATGTGAGTTCAGATCTCGCGGGCGACCGTGCAATGACGGAGCGTTTCATCGACGCCCTTGAAAACCAATTGGCCGCCGTGAACCTCCTCTGGCTGGGGCATCCCGACACGACGCAGCACCATTGCCCATTGGGTTCGCCCGAGCACTTGGAAGCACTGCGGCGAACCGATGAGAATGTCTCTGCCGTTTATGCCTGTGTCGATGAACTCCGCAGAAAAGGAAAGGACGTTCTTTTTATAGCCGGCTCCGACCATGGGCACGAAACCGTGTCCGGACTGGTCGACATCGATAAGAAACTCGCTGAGGCGGGCTTTGAGTCAGAACTCGCCTCGGGCCGGCTTGTGACTGCACCCAACGGCACTGCTGCTTTGGTCTATCAGACCGAATCCTGAAGCCGTGCGGGCACGGCTGGAAGCGTTTTTCCGGCAGGCCGACTGGCTGAGCGACGTCGTCTGCCGCCGGCAGTTCGAGCTGTACGGCATTTTCCAGGCGCCGGCGCTTGAATTTTTCCTCTCCCTCAAGTCTGACCCCGCGGCCCTCAATCCGTACGGTGTTGCCGGTGAGAGTCTGGCCTGCTTGGTGCCAGGCTCTCCTTACCCCATCGGCTGCGGTCAGCACGGCGGATTCGGTCTTCATGAACAGAGTCCGTACTGCCTTGTCAATCATCCCGGCCTCCGTCCGAGCGAGATCTCTGCCGTCACGGATCTCACCCTAATTGCGCCCACGGTTCTGAGGTTTCTTGGACTGTCCCTTGACGGATTGGACGGGCGCTCTCTTCAGCAAATTCTTGGTGTTCCTACTCTTGGAGATTAATCATGGGCAATGCTTTTTCGCTTCACCGCCGCACGCTGCTTCTTGCGTCGCTTGCCGCCGCAGCTCTGCCGAGCTTCCCGGCCGACGCTGCAGTGCGCAGGGAACTTCGCTATGCCACGCTCGGTCTCGACACGTCTGACCCGCACCGGCATACCGGCAGCATTGCGGTGCAGCAGTGCTACGCTGAGCCGCTCACTTCCATTGCCGACGACGGCCAAGTCAAACCGTTCCTTGCGGAAAAAGTGACGGTGAGCAGCGACGGGCGCACCTATACCCTGAAAATTCGTCAGGGCGTCAAATTTCATAACGGCGACGTGCTCACTGCCGAAGACGTTGTCGCCAACATCAACCGCATCCGCGAGAAGATCAAGGGCGGGTGGCTCGTTTCGTCGCTCAAAAACGTTGAGAACCTCTCGGTGCCCGAACCCGGCACGGTGGTGATTGCCTTCGCCCGCCCCTTCGCTCCCTTCATGTCGCTCATGGCAGAGCTCTGGATTCTTTCGCCGAAATCCCCGGGCTGGGACTCCACGATTACGCAGCCGATCGGCACGGGCCCCTTCCGCTTCGGCAAATGGCTCCCGAAGGTCAGTCTGGACGCTCCGGCTTTTGCCGACTACTGGCAAAAGGGGCTCCCCAAGCTCGCCGCCGTGCATTTTGACCTTCGCGACGGCACAGACAAGAGCCTTGCCATCCGCTCGGGCGACCTGGATGTTGCCTATGTCAGCAAAGATGCCGCCGAAGATCTGCAGCGCGCGGGCGCCGCGGTCATTGAAGGCCTCAAAGACAGTGCCTGGTACTTCCTCTCCTTCAATAACCGCAAGCCGCGCAAACCCTTTGACGACATCCGCGTGCGGAAGGCTCTGGCCCACTGCATTGATAAGCAGGGGTTCATGAACTTTGTGGGCGGCAGCCGTGCGCAGACAAGCAACCAGTTCGTGGGAGCAAACAACTTCTATTTTGACCGCGCGCTCTATGAGGCCGATGAGTTCAAAAAGCCCGATCTTGAGAAAGCCAAGGCGCTTCTCAAAGAGGCCGGCGTCGATCCCTCGAAGCACACGATTGAATTCGTCTCGTGGCAGGTGCCCTACGCGCAGATTGCCGTGCAGATGATCCGCAGACTGGGCTTCAAGGTGCACCACGTTGCGCTCGACGACATCGGCACGCAAAAGCGGCTGTCTCAGTACGACTGGGACCTCACCGTCATGAGCTCCGGCCCGCGCTCTGACATTTATCTGCGCTACGTTCGCCTGATGAGCGAAGGTCCCAACCCAGTCCTCTGGGGCGGCATTCAGGATCCGACGCTCGACAAGCTTATTGCCGAGGCCGCAGAAACGACTGATGCACAAACCCGCCGCGCAGCCTACCTCAAGGCTTTTAAGCGCGTGATGGAAAAGGGCTACTTCTATGTCATCGGTCTGACGCCCGACCTCATTGCGATCCGCAAGGGCGTCACGGGCTTTCACACGGGCTTTACCTGGGCCTGTCACTGGGCGGACGGCGGCGTGGATCATGCCGACCTGAAGGCCTGAGACGGAGGCTCAGCATGCTGAAGGCGTCGCCCTCGGGCGCAGACAAGATTCAAAGCTTTCCAGACCTGCAGCAGATACTTCTGTACGCAGCTCTGGGCAGCATCGTCTTGGCGGCTCTCTTTGCACCGTGGCTCACGGATGTTTCTCCGCTCGACCAAGACCTCATGAACTTAGACCAGCCCTTTTCCCCGGCTCACCCCTTGGGGACCGACAGTCTGGGAAGAGACATACTGGCGCGGCTCGTTTATGGGGCAAGAACTACGCTGGAGATCTCGCTGGGCGGCACCTTCATCGCCTTTTTCATCGGCGCCGGCATCGGTTTGACGGCGCTTTCCATGGGGCGTTTTGCCGCCGGCGTGTTTTTTGCCTTTATCGATCTGGTGCGCGCGCTGCCGAGCACCCTGATGGCGCTCCTCGTCATCGTGGGGCTGGGCAGCGGTCAGTGGCAGCTCATGGCGGCCACCGGCATTGCCTTTTCGCCCCTTGTCGCTTACGTCGCGCGTTCTGTCTATCAGCGCGAAGCATCGCGGGAGTATGTGCTTGCCGCCAGAAGTTTCGGCGGCAGCCGCATGCACATCCTGAAGCTGCACCTCTTCCCAAACATCATGGGCGCACTGATCACCCAGCTGGGCATCGTTTTGCCGCGCTGCATCGTAACGGAGTCGGTGCTGAGTTTCCTTGGACTGGGAAGCTCGCCGGATGAGCCGACATGGGGAAGGATGATTGCCGACGCAGCGCCCATGATGGAACGCGCCCCGCATGAAGTGATCGTTCCCCTGTGCGCCTTGGTGCTCCTCACCTTTTCACTTTCCCTGCTGGCCAATGAATGGCGCGAAAGGCTCGATCCCATACGGCGGCTTGAGCGCTGCTGAGGAACGGAGGTTTCATCATGCATAAGTTATGGCTGCTCGCATCAACTGTCGGCAAGGGTCTCCTGCAGTGCGTCCTGATTGTGGCTCTGACATTTCTCTTTTGCCGGACGATTCCCGGCGACGCGGTTGACGTTTTGGGGCTCGAAGGGGGACTCACTGCGGAGCAGGCTGCGGCCATTCGTCAGGCATTGAAGCTTGACGACCCTTGGCTGGTTCAGTTCGGCGACTGGCTCAGCGCAGCGAGCCGCGGCGACTTGGGACAGTCGCTTCGTTTCGGCCGATCCGTATCGGACATGCTCCTTAATGCCATTCCCGTCACGCTGCAGCTTGCCGGCTGGGCATTTGTGCTGGGGCTCTTTCTCGCGCTCGGTCTTTCACTCTGGGCGGCTGCGCGTCAGTCAGCCTTCGCTGACAGCCTGGTAGAAGGGCTCAATGCCTGGTCCATTGCCATGCCGACCTTTTGTGCGGGCGTTATTTTCATTCTCCTTTTCTGCATTGAACTCCATTGGCTGCCGGTGATCGGAAGCTTCGTCCTGCCCGCTGTCATTATGGGGCTCGACAGCGGCGGAACCATCGTCAAGCCCTTGCGTGAAGAGCTCAAAGAATCGGCTGCCCTGCCTTATGTCCGCACGGCAAAAGCCAAAGGACTGGCGCCGCTGCGCATTGCCGTTTTTCACATCCTGCCTAATGCCGCCGGCATTTTGCTTTCGCTCTCCGGACTGGTTGCCGGCAGCCTCGTTGCCGGCACCTTAACCATGGAAATCCTTTTTGGACTTCCCGGCATCGGCAGCCTTGCCCTCAATGCCATTCAAGGACGCGATACCCCGGTGGTTCTGGCCGCCGTGTCCTTTATTGCTGTCTCCCTCGTGCTGATCAACACGGTTGTTGATGCACTGCACAAACTTTTCGATCCCCGGATGACCCCATGACCGCCAACGTACTCGACATCAGTCATCTCACACTGTCGATTGAGCACAAAACCATTCTGCAGGACATCGATTTGACGATCGGCGCGGGCGAAACCGTGGCCCTCATCGGAGAGTCCGGCTCCGGCAAATCCACTTTAGCCCAATGCATTTTGGGACTGCAGCCGCAGCGGAGCCGCCTGACACCCGAGAGCCGCATTGACTTTTTGGGAGAGCCTCTTCCCATTGAAAACGATGCCCGGATGCGCCGCTGGCGGGGATGCTCGATCAGCATGATTTTTCAGGATCCGATGTCCTGTCTCAATCCTTATCTTCGCGTAGGAACACAGATCCTTGAAGCCCTTAAGCGCGGCTCGGCGTCAGACGAGGATCCGCATGCGCGCGTGCTCGAACTCCTCGAAATGGTCGATCTGCCCGAGCCCAAACAGACGGCCGGCAAATACCCTTATGAACTTTCAGGCGGCCAGCAGCAGCGCATCATGATTGCCATGGCGCTCGCCAATCGTCCGCAGCTTTTGATCGCCGATGAACCGACGAGTTCCCTGGATGCCTGCGTGCAGGCTGAAATCCTGAAGCTGCTCGAGCGGCTGCAGAAAGCGTTTTCGCTCTCTATGCTCTTTATTACGCACAACATGGCTGCTGCACGTTTTCTCGCGCACCGCGTGTATGTGCTGCAGCACGGCCGCATGGCAGAATCGGGCGACACCGCAGCGGTGTTTGCCCATCCCCGCGAGGCCTATACGGCGGAGCTCATCCGCGCCAAAGAGAATTTGGCCGCCCTTCAGCCCGTAGCCTGCGAAGCCCAAAACAACGCCTCCCCCGTCGGGGAGCTCTCAAACGTCTCCTATGCCCATCCCGCCGCCGGATTCTGCCGCCGCGCTCAGCCGACGCTTAAGGACATCTCTCTGCGCATCTATCCAGGGGAAACGCTCGGCATTTTAGGAGAGTCCGGGAGCGGAAAATCCACCATTGCCAAGCTGCTTGCCGGGTTGGTTCAGCCGAGTCAAGGCAAGGTATCGCTTTTTGAGGAAGATATCAGCCGTACCCGCAAAATGGCGCTTGCGCTGAGAAAACGCTGCCAAATTGTTTTCCAAAACCCCTTCGGCGCCTTGAATCCCAGGCTCACCGTCGAAGCGGCTCTGCGTGAACCGCTCGAACTCATGAATCTAGAGTCCCATGCCCAAGAGCGCATCCGGGAGGCGCTCCAGTCTGTGAGCCTGCCGGAGGATTTTCTCGCCCGCTACCCCCATGAACTTTCCGGCGGCCAGCGCCAGCGTGTATGCATCGCGCGCGGAATCCTTTCGCACCCCGATCTGCTCATCTGTGACGAAATTGTCTCCGCTCTGGATCCGACGGTACAGGTGCAGGTCCTCCTCACCCTGCACCGTCTGCAGCAGGAACGCCGCTTTGCGATGTTCTTCATCAGCCACGACTTGGACGTTGTCGAGCATATCTCCACAAAGATCGCCGTGGTCTATCGAGGAAGCATCGTGGAATACGGACCCGCCGAAGCAGTCATGAACCGCCCGAAGCATCCCTATACCCAAAAACTCATTCAAGCCAACCGCATGGCCAGTACCCGTGCCTAAAAAACCCAGCCCTTTCTGATTCAGGACTTCACTTATGTCATTGCTTTCCATCAATCACATTCACTATCGCCGTCCGCTGCGCCCCTGTGTTGCCGTCTGCATCGACGGCTCGGATCCGAGCTATCTCGCGCGCTACCTCTCCCGCGGGGAGCTCCCAAACATCGCGCGTTTCATCCGGGAAGGATTCGCCGGCACTGCCCAGTCTTCCGTGCCGGCCTTCACCTGCCCCAACAACATGTCCATCATCACGGGCGTTCCCGTGTCGCAGCACGGCATTTCCGGCAATTACTACCTCGACACGAAAACCTGGGAACCGGTTGTCATGACCGATCCCAAGCTGCTTATGGCACAGACCATTCTTTCGGGGTTTGCTGATGCCGGCGCCCGCGTGGTCTCAATTACAGCCAAAGACAAACTCCGCCGGCAGCTCCAAAAGGATCTCGATCTGACGCGCGGCAATATCTCCTTTTCGGCCGAGTACGCGGATCAATGCACGATCGAAGAAAACGGCATTGACAATGTGCTCACCTATGTCGGCGAACCCCTGCCCGGCAAATATTCTGCAGCGCTCTCGCTTTTCGTACTGCAAGCCGGCCTGAAGCTCCTTCGTGACCGCCGTCCGGAAGTCATGTACCTGTCGCTCACTGACTTTGTGCAGCACCGCTATGCGCCCGAAGCCCCTGAAGCGCTCTCGTTCTACCAAAAGCTCGACGCCCTTTTTGGCATTCTGGCCGCGGAAGACATCAATCTGGGGCTGACCGCAGACCACGGCATGAGCGACATGAGCCTCGACAATCTCGAACCTCATGTTCTCTGGCTCCAGGATATTCTGGATGCCAAATTCGGCAAGGGAGAAGCGGTGGTCATCTGCCCGATCACGGATGCCTTCGTCGCGCACCACGGCGCCTTGGGCGGTCTGGTCCGCGTCTGGAGCAAAGGCAGCGTTTCAACAGCACAGCTTATCGAAACCATTTCCTCCCTGCCGGAAGTGGACATTGCCGTCGATAAGGAACGCGCGGTGCGCATGTTCGAACTCTATCCGGACCGCGAAGCGGATGTGGTGGTGCTCGCCAAGGAGCACGTCTGCATCGGCACAAGCCGCTCCAAACATGATCTCAACGGGCTCTCGGGCCATCGCCTGCGCTCCCACGGAAGCCTCCATGAAATGGAAGTTCCTTTCATTCTGAATCGGCCGCTCAATGACGCCTATAAGGAACGCGCGGCAGCAGAAGCGCTTCGCAACCGCCACATCTTTGACTATTTAATCAACGGGACCAATTAAAGGCTGCGCCCGATCGTCCGTTCGTCCATATTTGGGCGAGCGTCCGAAAGAACCGGCGGGCGGCCGGATAAGAATCCGCCGCCCGCCCATTGAAGACTTTAAGCTCTCTGCGCTTAAAAAGCGCTTTCGGCTAAGCCGAACACCAGCTCGGCAATCTGCACGGCATTGGTTGCAGCCCCCTTGCGGACCTGATCAGCGCAGCAGAAAAGCACAAGCGAACGATTGTAAACGTCCTTGGGCGCCGAAAGGTCGCGGCGAATGCGGCCGACATAGACGAGATCCTGATCGCTCGTGAGAAGCGGCATCGGATAGTGCTTCTCCTCGGGTTCATCCCAAAGGCGAACGCCCGGCGCATCCTTCAAAAGCTCGCGGGCTTCTTCGGGCGAGATTTCGTTTTCGAACTCGATCGTAAGCGCCTCGGAGTGCGAACGAATGATCGGCACGCGCACGCAGGTGCAGGAGACGAGCAGATTGTCGTCGTGGAGCATCTTGCGGCCTTCGTTCTGCATCTTCATTTCTTCGCTCGTATAACCCTCATCGTTAAAGCCGCCAATCTGCGGAATGAGGTTGTAAGCGATGGGATACGGGAAGACCTTGCAGGGAGCGGGCGTGCCGGCAGGCGCTTTCACCTCAGCCTCAAGCTCATCAATGCCGCCCTTGCCGGCGCCGGAAACGGCCTGATAGGTCGAAGCGATGAGACGCTTCACCTTAGCCTTGCGGTGCAGCGGCGCGATGGCCGTAAGGCCGATGATCGTGGCGCAGTTCGGGTTGGCAATGAGCCCCTTGCTCCACTTGACGTCTTCGGGGTTGACTTCAGGGATGACAAGCGGGACTTCCGGATCCAGCCGGAAGGCGCTCGAATTGTCGACCACCGTGACGCCGAGCTTGGCGGCGTCGGGCAGGAACTTCTTGGCCACATCGTTGTCAGCCGCGCCTAAAAGGAGATCAAGCCCCTTCATGCGTTCGAGACTGGCTTCTTCGACCACGTAGTCCTTACCCTTGAAGGCAAGCTTCGTGCCGGCGCTGCGCGCGCTGCCGAAAAGACGAAGCTCAGCAACTGGGAAATTGCGCTCCGCCAGTACGATCATCATCTGTTCGCCGACGGCGCCCGTGGCGCCGAGAATGCCGACTTTGAGTGCTTTGGGTTCGGTCATGATGGAATTCCTCTGGGTTTGCTTGAATTCAGTTCATCGTGAAGCTTCAAAAAACGCGTTCTGCCGCTCGAGGGAGAGGCGGGGGGCGGCCGGGCGCTCCCGTTCCCCGCCGCCACCCGATTC
>OGOG01004255.1_pt1 | contig 10079 bp, 4 predicted proteins | sample 1552581 | NCBI WGS metagenome assembly OGOG01 (sample SAMEA2580152, study PRJEB22360) | human gut metagenome | biome: human gut; feature: human-associated habitat; material: faeces | place: Denmark | collected 2008/2010 | reverse complement strand
GCCTCTTCCTCTGTCAGAGCTACCGGACGGATAACTGCGTGCGGGCAGACATAAGAACAGAAGTTACACTGGATACAGTTGTCCGGATTCCATACCGGAACGTTTACTGCGATACCGCGCTTCTCGTATGCGGAAGAACCGGACGGTGTGGAACCGTCAACGTAATTCTTGAATGCAGATACCGGAAGGGAATCGCCATCCATTAAGGAGATCGGCTCCATTAAGTCTCTTACCATCTTAACAGTCTTCGGAAGACCCTTAAGCTCTGCAGGAGCTGCGTCTGCCTCTGGATTCTTCCAGGAAGCCGGAACCTCTACCTTATGTACTGCGTCTACACCGGCATCAATTGCCTTGTAGTTCATCTCTACAACTGCGTCGCCCTTCTTACCGTAGGACTTCTTAGCTGCAGCTTTCATGAACTCTACTGCCTGATCGATCGGCATAACGTTTGCAAGTTTGAAGAATGCAGACTGTAAGATCGTGTTGGTACGCTTGCCCATACCGATCTCGATTGCCTTGTCGATTGCGTTGATTGTATATAACTGAATGTTGTTCTCTGCGATGTACTTCTTCGCATCTGCATTCAGATGATGAGCTAACTCTTCATCAGACCACTGGCAGTTGATCATGAATACTCCGCCCGGCTTAACGTCCTGAACCATCTTGAATCCCTTGGTTACATAAGACGGGTTATGACATGCAACGAAGTCTGCCTGGTTGATGTAGTACGGGCTTCTGATTGGCTTGTCACCGAATCTTAAGTGGGAAATGGTAACACCACCGGTCTTCTTGGAGTCATACTGGAAGTATGCCTGGATGTACTTGTCTGTGTGGTCACCGATGATCTTGGTGGAGTTCTTGTTCGCACCAACAGTACCATCACCGCCGAGACCCCAGAACTTACACTCTACAGTACCTTCTGCAGATGTGATCGGAGCCGGCTTAACCTCTGGTAAGCTTAAGTTCGTAACATCATCTACGATACCGATTGTGAAACGAGCCTTCGGAGCATCTTTCTCCAGCTCTTTGTATACAGCGAATACACTTGAAGGAGGTGTATCCTTGGAACCTAATCCGTAACGTCCGCCTGTCAGGACAACAGTGTCGAGACCAGCCTCACGGAGTGTGGTTGCAACATCAAGGTATAACGGATCACCAAGTGCGCCCGGCTCCTTTGTTCTGTCAAGAACAGCAACCTTCTTAGCTGTCTTAGGAAGAGCCTTTAAAAATGCCTCTGATACCCACGGACGATACAGACGAACCTTTACAAGTCCGACCTTCTCACCCTTAGCGGTTAAGTAGTCGATTACCTCTTCCGCTACGTCGTTGATGGAACCCATAGCTACGATAACGCGCTCTGCGTCCGGTGCTCCGTAGTAGTTGAACAGATCATAGTTTGTGCCAAGCTTCTCGTTGACTTTCTTCATGTACTTCTCAACGATTGCCGGGAGTTCATTGTAAGCTGTGTTGCAAGCCTCACGATGCTGGAAGAAAACATCTCCGTTCTCGTGGGAACCACGCATAGCCGGATGCTCCGGATTCAGTGCATGTGCACGGAACTCTGCAACTGCATCCATGTTGCACATCTCTTTGAGATCTTCATAATCCCACTTCTCGATCTTCTGGATCTCATGGGAAGTACGGAATCCGTCGAAGAAGTTGATGAACGGAACCTTACCCTCGATTGTAGCAAGATGAGCTACCGGGCTTAAGTCCATAACTTCCTGCGGGTTGGTCTCGCACAGCATAGCGAAACCGGTCTGACGACAGGCGTAAACATCGCTGTGATCACCAAAAATATTTAAAGACTGGGTAGCTACGGTACGCGCGGATACGTCGAATACACAAGGAAGCTGCTCGCCTGCGATTTTGTACATGTTCGGGATCATAAGTAACAGACCCTGAGATGCTGTAAAGGTTGTGGTCAGCGCACCTGCTGCAAGGGAACCGTGTACGGCACCTGCTGCACCTGCCTCAGACTCCATCTCTACGACTTTGACCTGATTGCCAAAAATATTCTCCTGTCCTGCTGCAGACCACTGATCTACGGTATCTGCCATCGGGCTGGAAGGTGTAATTGGGTAAATAGCTGCAACATCTGTAAACGCATAAGCTACGTGAGCTGCCGCTGTATTACCGTCCATTGACTGTTTTGCTCTGGACATTATTATTCCTCCTTAAATTAAAATAGAGTGTCATATTCCGACTTAAGACTAATTTTAGCATTTAATTTGTCGATTGTAAAGGTTTCAGACTGTACGAAAACGTGTGCAATCTACTTTTGTCATGTTCTGTTTGTCCCCGGTCAGATATACTTTTTTTCAAACTCCTCCAGGGGCAGCGGGCGGTCAAAATAATAGCCCTGACCGTAGTTAAAACCGCACTCCATCAAAAACGTCCGCTGCTGCTCCTCCTCAATTCCCTCAAAAATCACCTCCTCCTTTGCCGACTGGATGAACTGCCCCATCTGATAGACAAAAGCACTCTGTCCGTTCTGGTGGATTTTGTCGGTAAAGCTCTTGTCGATCTTCACTACATTCGCCGGGATTTCCAACAGCACGCTCAGCGACGAGTAGCCGGTTCCGAAATCATCGATGGCGATGCGGTAGCCGAGTTTGCCAAGTCTGGTAAGACACGCCTTTAAGCTGTCTAACTTCTCCACAATCACACTCTCCGTCACCTCGATCTCTATGTAGCACGGATCAATCCCGTACCGCTGCAGGGTATTCTGCAGGCGCTCGATAAAATCATCGCCGCCGTTCTCAAAATTTTTCCTGGAAAAATTGGTGGAGATTGTAAACAATTCTCTTCCGGAATCCCTCCAGCGGCGCATCGCCCGAAGCAGCTGTTCCAGAATATAAAAATCCAGATCCACGATATAGCCTATATTTCCCAGGGCAGGAATAACCCGTGCGGGAGACAGGACCTCCCCGGATTCCAGCCGCCAGCGCGCGAGCGCCTCGGCGCCGTAGACCCGCTCCTCACGGAGCAGGAACTTCGGCTGTAAATATACCTCGAACTCGCCCCGCTGCAGTGCCGCGTAAAACCTTCCGGTAATCCGGATTCCCTCATCGCGTTTTTTCCTCATATCCTCCCGGTAAACGACCGCTCCCGCATTCTGCTCCTTGGCAAGCTTTCGTGCCAGATTGGCTCCCTCCAGTATCTTCTCAAACGTCTCTTCCCCGTCATCGATAAAGCAGATTCCAGCCGAAAGCTGCATGGCTCCCGCCGGATAGCGGATCTTTAACTGTTCGCCAAACATCTGATCCTCTCTCTCCACAAGCCCCAGAATGTTCTTTTTGTCCGTTCCTCTGACCAGCTCAATGAAATAATCCGAATACATTCTACAGGCCTCCACGACATGGGACTCGCTGCGGATTAACGCTGCAAGCTCCTGCAGAATACTGTCGCCGGCCTCCTGTCCATAATTTTCATTTACATAGGCAAAGTTGTTCACGTCCAGATTTACCAGCGCGTACACCATATTCTCATCCTGCGCAAGCCCACCGCTCTTTAATTTTTTCCGGATCAGCCTGCGGAATGTGTCCAGATTATACAGTTCCGTCAGCATATCCTGATTCTGCAGATGCCGTATCTCTGCCTGGTCATCGCTCTGCCTGCTGCGAAGGGAGACAAATACAGCAACCACCCGCGCGAGTTCACTGAGCATCCCTGCTTCCTCTTTGGAAAATCCCTCTGCACTGCTGCTTCCCACACACAGGCAGCCACTTCTGTTACCGGAAAATTCAAACTTTACATTTCCACAGTTTTTGATGGAAGTTCCATGATATTTCTCCGCCCCCAACTGGGGAACCTCCGTTAATATATCTTCCGTTGGCGTCGAGACAAAACGCCCGATTTCCGCCTCCCGGAACACTGTAACCGATTGTGGGAAAACCTGTTGTTCCACCCGGCTGCCATCCCGGTTCCAGTAATTCATCAGCACCATTTCCTGCTGTTCTTCCCGGTACTCAAACACCATGGCAAAGCCCAGCCCGTATTTTTTCCCAATCTGTTCGATCAATACGTTTAATGATCCGTTGATATCTTTCGCATGCGAGAGAAGGCTGAACGCAAAATTCAGGAACTCTTTATCCACCTTCTGCCCGCTTTCCGGAGCATATTCGATCCTGTCGCGCCTGCGCTCCCGCTCTGCTCCCTCTTGCTGCTTTTTGCCCGCAAACGAATAGTGGTCTTTTCCTTCCCGCTTCGTGGCATACATCGCCCGGTCAGCCATCGCAAACAGGGTCTCATAATCTCTTCCATCTTCGCCGTATACTGCCATGCCGATGCTGAGTGTCACCTCAACGATGGCATCATCGCCGATCAGCTTTTTTCTGGCTTCCCGGCCCAGCGCCGCGGCGCACGCTTCTGCCTCCTCCGGCGTCGCATCCCGCATCAGCGCCAGAAATTCATCTCCTCCGACTCTTGCGGTGACATCTGTCTCCTGAAACTGGCTTTGCATCACACCGGCAATATCAGTAATTACCGTATCTCCGACGGTATGCCCGAATGTATCGTTGATCCGCTTAAAATTATCAATATCGATCAGGAACAGCACATGCTGTTTTTCCGGCTCACTTTTTAAAATCCGTTCTACCTCTCCGGATGCCGCCACCTTATTATAAAGCCTTGTCAGCGGGTCGCGCTTCGCCTCCTCCGACAGTTCCTCCTGAATCCTGCGGTCGGAGCTGACATCGTAGCTGCGTCCGATGATGCGGATAATCTGTCCGTTGTCCCCGACAATGCTCCGGTAAATCGTCCGGTACCACACATATACAGGTTCCTCCCCGGGAACCGCCACATTCATCCGGTAATCAATACTTCCTGTCTGCACATCCCTGCTGGCTGCCTCCAGCACCCTGGCATACGCGGCACGATCCTCCTCGCAGATATCCGCGAGCATCTCCTCATAATCCATATATCTGCGCCCTGCCGTTCCCGGCTGCCCGTTCCCGCGATATTTGCGCGGCACCCTGAAACGCCGCTGTGCAACGTCGTACTCTAGCGGGAATTCATCGGTGACCTCTTCTAACATGCTGTACTGCTCCTCCATCAGGCGCAGTTCTTCCTCCAGATTCTTCCGCTTGTCTATGTTCCAGCTTACCAGGATATAGTAAGGTACCGCGTCCCGGTAATAATACAGTCTGCACCGCATCAGTTCCCAGCAGACGCCGCCGCTCTTCGTGCGGATGCGCAGTTCAATCTCCTCCGTGGTTCTTAGTTCCCGGCACACTTCGATGGCATCCTCGAACACACCGGTATCGTCCCGGTACAAATACTCCACAAACGGCGTATTTCCGGTCAGTTCCTCCCTGTCATACCCCTCTGCATGCAAAAATTCCCGGTTCACCATCTCAATATACAGCTCATTCCCGCCGCGGACTACCGCTATTCCGACCGGCATCTCGCCGATCAGATCTTTTCTCTGCCCCCGCTCCATGTCTATTGTATTTATTTGCGTATCCCCATACTCCATAAAATCAATCTCCTAGGATGCAATTTCCTCTGTCATACTTAAGATAACTCCGATTGCCTTCCCGTACATTATATCAAATTTTTAACGAAATCCAAACAATTTGTCACAGCGTGAAAGCCCTTTTTAATAAGAAGTTCCGGTTGCATTTCTCCGTATTTTTTAGTATGATACGAATTGGTGCAATAAAAGCAGGTGATTTACAAGAAAAGTTAGGAGAACATAAATATGATCAGTACAAGCAACATCACTTTACGAATCGGAAAAAAAGCTCTCTTTGAAGATGTCAACATCAAATTCACAGAGGGCTGCTGCTACGGTCTGATCGGTGCAAACGGCGCCGGAAAATCTACGTTCCTCAAGATTCTGTCCGGCCAGCTTGAACCGACGAGCGGAGAAGTTATCATCACGCCGGGTCAGCGTCTTTCCTTTTTGCAGCAGGATCATTTTAAATATGACGAGTACACGGTACTCGATACCGTTATCATGGGCAACAAGCGTCTCTACGATATCATGAAAGAAAAAGACGCGATCTACATGAAAGAGGATTTCACGGACGAGGACGGTATCCGCGCCAGTGAACTTGAAGCAGAATTCGCAGATATGGACGGCTGGAATGCCGAGTCCGATGCAGCCACCATGTTAAACGGTCTTGGCATCCCGACGGAGGATCACTACACGCTCATGGCGGATATGCCAAGTGCCTTAAAGGTCAAGGTTCTCCTTGCACAGGCGCTCTTCGGCAACCCGGACATTCTTCTTTTGGATGAGCCGACCAACCATCTGGATCTCGATGCGATCAGCTGGTTAGAAGAATTCTTAATCAACTTTGAGAACACGGTCATCGTTGTTTCCCACGACCGCTACTTCTTAAACAAAGTCTGCACAAACATTGCAGATATCGACTACGGAAAGATCCAGCTCTACGCCGGCAACTATGATTTCTGGTATGAGTCCAGCCAGCTTCTCGTAAAGCAGATGAAGGAAGCCAACAAGAAAAAAGAGGAGAAGATCAAAGAGCTGCAGGAATTTATCTCCCGTTTCTCCGCAAATGCTTCCAAATCCAAGCAGGCGACTTCCAGAAAGCGTGCCCTGGAAAAGATTCAGCTCGACGAGATCCGTCCGTCCAGCCGTAAATACCCGTATATCGACTTCCGTCCGAACCGTGAGATCGGCAATGAAGTTCTGACCGTCGAAGGCATTACCAAGACCATCGACGGCGTCAAGGTGCTCGACAATGTCTCCTTTATCGTCGGACACGACGACAAGATCGCGTTTGTCGGAAGCAACGAGCTGGCAAAGACAACGCTCTTTAAGATTCTTGCCGGTGAGATGGAGCCGGATTCCGGCACCTACAAGTGGGGCGTGACGACCAGCCAGTCCTACTTCCCGAAGGATAACACCGAGATCTTTGATACCGATCTTCTGATCGTTGACTGGCTGACACAGTTCTCCGAGATCAAGGATGCAACCTATGTCCGCGGTTTCCTCGGACGTATGCTGTTCGCCGGAGATGACGGTACCAAGAAGATGCGCGTTCTCTCCGGTGGAGAAAAAGTACGTGTCCTGCTCTCCCGCATGATGATTATGGGAAGCAACGTGCTGATCTTAGATGAGCCGACCGACCATCTGGATATGGAGTCCATCACCGCATTAAACAACGGACTCATCAAGTTCCCGGGCGTTATTCTTTTTGCCTCCCGTGACCATCAGGTTGTCCAGACTACAGCGAACCGTATCATCGAGTTCCTGCCGGACGGCACCTTTGTCGACAAGGTATCCACCTACGACGAATATCTCGAGAATGATGAGATGGCAAGAAAACGTCAGGTATACTCCATGTCATCAGATGACGAGGGCGATAACTAAGACCCAGTCTTTTTTACAAAATCACACGGGAGCGCTGTGTCAGGAAAAATCTCCGGCATAGCGCTCCCGTTTTCTGTTCTTCTAAATTCTGTTTTCACTCCCGCCGATTCCGCGGTCTTGTTCTCCGGCGCCCCTACGCTTCCTTAGGCTTCCGGTACTCTGCCTCCCGCATACCGAGCGCAAACGCTCCCATAATACCCGGATTTTCTCCGAGTGCCGGCGGTACAAGATAGGTATCGATCTCCTTTAAGATTTTCTCATTAGAAATATACCCGCCCAGCAGTTCCTGCACTTTTACGCGCACCATCGAAAAGAGCTGGCTCTGGTGCATAATTCCGCCCCACAGCACAATCTTCTGCGGAGAATACGTCAAAACATAATTTGCAACCGCCTCCGCGAGATAGAACGCCTCCATCTCCCAGACATCCTCCCGGTCCGCCAGTTCCTTTGCCGGTCTGCCCCAACGCGCCTCCACCGCCGGACCGCTTGCAAGCCCTTCCAGACAGTTGGCATGGTACGGGCATTTTCCGGCGTAGGTGTCTTTCGGGTGACGCTGCAGAAGAAGATGTCCTGCCTCCGGGTGCACCAGCCCGTGCATGAGCGCCCCGTTACAGTAGACGCCCACGCCAACGCCGGTGCCGACGGTAATATAGATTGCCGTGTCGCAGTCTTTTGCAGCTCCCCAGATAACTTCGCCAAGCACCGCCGCATTCACGTCCGTATCAAATCCGACCGGGACGCCGAGCGCCCGTGAAAAAATTCCCACCATATCGACGTTCTGCCATTCCAGCTTCGGCGTGCTGGTGATATATCCATAGGTCGGGGACGCACGGTGCAGATCCACCGGTCCGAAACACCCGATTCCGAGTGACGAGATTCCTTTTCCCTCAAAAAACGCAGCCATGCGCGGCAGGGTAATCTTGGGCTTCTCTGTGGGAATCGTCACACGCTCTGTGATTGTGACCTGACTTTCTCCCGGCTGTCCTTTGTCTGTCTGCACTTCCCCGATCGCGCACACCATCTTGGTGCCGCCCGCTTCTATTCCACCAATCCGCATCCTTCTCTTCCTCCCTTTTCTTATATATATACCACTTCGGATTTCTCTCCGCCAGTCATATTTCAAGGAACCGGAATATTTAAGAGACAGCAGCCCTCCCGGATGGATTAGAAAATTCTCCGCACCGCCAGCACGCTGCGGTAGGTTACCGGAGAAGTCAGCGTAATGCCTGTCTTTTCATTGCTCGCATGAATCAGTGTGTTGTTGCCCGCATAGATGCCGACGTGGCCGCTATAGCAGACAATGTCGCCCGGCTGGATTTCCGACAGGCTGACGGCGTATCCCACACTCCGCTGTTCCGACGATGTGCGCGGCAGATTGATTCCAAATGCCGCATACACGCCCTTGACAAATCCGGAGCAGTCGGTTCCGTTTGTCAGGCTGTTGCCGCCGTATACATAAGGTTTTCCCAGAAACTGTCTCGCGTAATCGACCACCGCCTGACCGTTGGAGGAAGCCGTCTGCGCACTTTGCCCAGCACTGCTGCCGGAGCCGCTTCCCGTGCTACTGCCGCCTGCTGCCGCACTGCTTCCCGCGCCGGATTTTTTCACCTCCTGTTTTTCTGCCGCTTTGCGGGCTGCTTCCTGTTCTGCTGCCGCACGTGCCGCCTCCACCTCTCTGGCTTTGCGCGCTTCCTCCGCCGCACGGGCTGCCGCCTGCCGTTCTGCTTCCTCTCTGGCAAGCCGCGCCTCTTCCTCCGCTTTTGACTCTGCATGAATGTACTCTGTGGACAGCGTCACATAATCCAGTGCCACATAACCGTCACCGTCCGCGGTGGACACCTTCGCCCAGCCTTCCGTCGACTCGTCGGTTACCACAACGTCATCGCCGTCCGGCAGCATGGTAAGCACCTTCGCCTCGGTTGTCGGCTCCGTCCGCACGAACAGGGTCGTCGTTGTGACGGTCGCCAGGCGCGTTCCCACACTTCTGGCAAGCTCCTCATCCCCCACAACCACATATTCCGCCTTGACATATCCGTTCACACTTCCGGACGTAATCCGGTACCACCCGTCCTCCGTTGTCTCCAGCACAGTGGCTGCGGATTTGTCGTAAAGTTTTCCAAGGATTTCACTCTCCGTATCCGGTTCCTGCCGCACGTTGACATAGTGATTCACCTGCGCCACTGCAATATCCGCAAACTCCGATGCGGTCTGCGGAAGTTCATTTTCCGCAATCTCCGCCGTCTCCCACGCTTCCTCTGCCACCATCTCCGGTTCCATCATCCGCGCCACAGCCGCGTTACTTTGCAGTTCCTCCACAGCATCCGCCGTCTGCGCCTGCACTCCTTGGGCTTCCTTAAGCACCTGTGCCAGCGTCTGTGTCACGCCCGCCACCGGCACCTCCCGTTTTTCCTGTCCTGCCTGCACCATTCCATAGCTTCCCAGTGTGACGGTTCCCGCCAGCAGAAGCGCCAGTATTGTCATTCTTTTCTTCATTATGTAGAATCCTCCAGATTTATTCCATATGCTTCCATATTGTTACTTATTTGTTACAAAAATATTTCATTTCCGTGACAACCGTATTGTAACAAAGGAACCTCATGGAATCTACAGGGAACTCTTTCCATTTTTCGCTTTCTTCTGTCCGGTCTGCCGCTTTGTCCCACAACGCAAAAGGAACCCGCAGGTTCTTTCGTCCCTGCGGGTTCCCTTCGTATTTTCCTTCCGGTTTAACCCA
>OGOG01004253.1_pt1 | contig 10088 bp, 6 predicted proteins | sample 1552581 | NCBI WGS metagenome assembly OGOG01 (sample SAMEA2580152, study PRJEB22360) | human gut metagenome | biome: human gut; feature: human-associated habitat; material: faeces | place: Denmark | collected 2008/2010 | reverse complement strand
CATTTATTTCTTTTATTGCCCCCAAAGAATCTGATTGCAGGCGAATGCTCTGTGTACCGGCTTCGATAATTTCTTTTGTTTCACCGATTATGCTATCGTTCTCGAATTTTATCTGCATTGCCATTAATGCCGAAATCACAGAATCTGCTTGTTGTCCGGGGAAATTGAAATTGACTTCCCAAACCAAAGTATCCCGTTCTTTGAAATTGGAGTCAGATGGCAACGTAAAAGTGAATTTATTACTCATTGGCAATCCGGCCAGCCGTATCATATGCCGCCACGCCCATACATTAATGCTATCTCCGGGAGCAGATGTCATTGGCTTTTTGTCACGGATAGCAATGAGATGGTTGATCGCATTCTGTTGATCTTTTAGCTTGCTGTTTACTCTTTCGTAAATTTTAGAAAGGATTTCCGTATTTCGTGTGTACCATACCATCGAAGAGTCGAAAACGGCTTCTGTCGTACCATATTTATTGAATACGGCATCCGTGTAGAGAACCTTTTTATAGTTTTCACTATACGGTAGATTCTCTCCCATTGCTTTTGCAATATGATAATCATACAAAAGATTTTCCATTGTTGACTCTGGAAGCACTCCATCAGGTTTCTTAACCTTACATCCTGCTACGATTACTGTTAGCAGGCAGATCATGTACAAACGGAACCGGAACTCTTTTCTCATTTCTTGCTTTCGTCTTTTTTCTCGTGCGAATGATAGGACTCATTCAAATATTTGCTATAAAAAAGAAGCAAAGCGATGATACCACAACTGATGGCAGCATCTGCAAAATTAAAGATTGGGCTGAAGAATATGAAATGTTCTCCACCGACGACGGGCATCCACGCAGGCCAGTTGGTCTCGATGATCGGGAAATAGAACATATCCACAACTTTACCATAAAACCATGTTGAGTATCCTCCACCTTCGGGCATAAGAGTGGCAATCTGCGAATGAGTACTCTCATTGAATATTACTCCATAAAATACACTATCTATAATGTTTCCCAACGCCCCGGTCAGAATAAGTGATACGCAGATGATATAACCTGTTTTGAACCCTCTTTTAACGATTTTGTATAGATACCAACCTATCAATCCTACTGCGACAATCCGGAATGTGGTAAGGAATAATTTTCCAAAAATTTCCATGCCGAAGGCCATGCCATTGTTTTCTGTGAAGTAGATATAGAACCAGTCGGTAATATGGATGCTTTCGTGCCAATACATGTGAGTCTTCACCCAGATTTTAATAACCTGGTCAATAATCAACACGGAAAAGATTACGAGTAAAGCGATTTGCCCTTTCGTGAGTAGTTTTTTCATTATATGATGCTCTGGTATTTCATACAAGCCACGAGCTACAAGCTACATATAGGTTGCATATTGCAATGTACATGTAACTCATAGCTCGTAGCCGATTATTTCAAATTATTTTTTCCCACTGTTTTTTGCCTCGATGCTCAAGGTTGCATGAGGAACAGCACGCAAACGTTCTGCGGGGATCAGTTTTCCTGTTTCACGGCAAATGCCATACGTCTTGTTTTCAATACGTACAAGAGCTGCCTGCAAACCTTGGATAAACTTTAATTGGCGCTGTGCCAGACGGGTTGTCTCCTCTTTAGACAATGTATTAGCTCCTTCTTCAAGAACTTTATATGTAGGAGATGTATCATCCGTGTCATTGCCATCCAATCCCATCAGACTTAATTTCAACTGGTCGTAATCACGTTGAGCTAACTCCAGTTTCTCATTAATGATGGCGCGGAATTCCTCGAGTTCCGCATCCGAGTATCTTGTTTTTTCTGCCATAACTTTTAGTCGTTTAAAAGGTTAATTTTAGTATAGGTTTATGTATTATCATTCTTTTATAACATTGACAAACAAAGAAAAATCATCAAAGTTCAGTTCAGTCCCGTCTTTCACTTCATCTGCCAGTTCGAGGGAAGTCCCTAAAACTTGGTTACAAATATAGTCTTTATATTCTTTTACAGCATCATCTGTTTGCAGATTTTTAGAGATTGTTACTCTTATCTTGTCTGTTATTTCAAAACCGCTCGATTTGCGAATGTTCTGAATACGGTTTACCAATTCACGGGCAATACCCTCGCGACGAAGTTCTTCTGTGACTGTAACCTCTAGAGCAACAGTCAATTTACCTTCATTCGCAACAAGCCATCCTGGAATGTCTTCACTGAAGATTTCCACATCGACTGCTTCAATGACCACTGCTGCTCCATCCAAGTCGAAAGTATATCTGCCATTCTTTTCCAATTCAGCGATAGCATCTTGTGACATTGCCGCAACTGCAGCAGCGACAGATTTCATCTGTTTGCCGAATTTCGGGCCGAGTTTTTTGAAATCACATTTCACTTTCTTCACTAAGACACCGGCAGCCCCATCTACGAATCTGATCTCTTTCACATTCACCTCATTCATGATCAGTGCTTTTACGGCTTCAATATGGGCTTTTTGTTCTTCATCAACTACCGGAACCATGATACATTGAAGCGGTTGGCGAACTTTGATATTAACTTTACGACGCAATGCCAATACCATAGAGGTGACATCCTGAGCCATTTGCATCTGAGTTTCCAACTCTTTATTGATTATGCTTTCATTGCATTCAGGGAACTTAGCCAAATGAACGGATACTACACTGTCACGTCCCGTAGCTGCAATCAGATCACTGTACAAACGATCCGCATAGAACGGTGCAATCGGAGCCATCAATTTAGCTACTGTTTCCAAACATGTATACAGTGTCTGATAGGCCGATAGTTTATCTTGAGTGAATCCACCGCCCCAGAAACGTTTACGATTCAAGCGTACATACCAGTTCGACAAGTTATCGTTAACGAAATCCGAGATTAAACGTCCGGCTTTTGTCGGTTCGTATTCATTGTAACAAGTATCTACTTCTTTTATTAATGTGTTCAGTACGGAAAGAATCCAACGATCGATTTCGGGACGTTCTTCCATCGGAACATCCGTCTCCTTATATTCAAATCCGTCTACATTCGCATAGAGAGCGAAGAATGAATACGTATTATATAATGTACCAAAGAACTTGCGGCGGACTTCTTCAATACCGTCTACATCAAATTTCAGATTATCCCAAGGAGAAGAATTCGTAATCATATACCACCGCAAAGGATCGGAACCGTACTTTTCAATTGTGGAGAATGGATCGACTGCGTTGCCCAATCGTTTGGACATTTTGTTTCCGTTTTTATCCAGTACGAGTCCGTTGGATATGACTGCTTTATAAGAGACACTATCGAACACCATTGTAGCAATGGCATGCAAAGTAAAGAACCATCCACGGGTCTGATCCACCCCTTCGGCAATAAAGTCAGCAGGATATACCAGATGTTTGTCTAACAATTCTTTGTTTTCAAACGGATAGTGAATCTGGGCATATGGCATAGCTCCTGAATCGAACCAAACGTCAATCAAGTCCGTTTCACGTTTCATTGGTTTTCCATCTTTGGAAACAAGGATGATGTCATCTACATACGGACGATGCAAATCGATTTTATTATAATTATCTTCCGAATACTGCCCTGGAACGAAACCTTTCTCTTTGTATGGATTAGATTTCATAAATCCTGCAGCGACCGATTTTTCTATTTCATTGTATAGTTCTTCTACGGATTCAATGCACATCTCATCGCTGTTGTCTTCAGTACGCCAGATCGGTAATGGAGTGCCCCAATAACGTGATCGGCTCAGATTCCAGTCGTTCAAGTTTTCGAGCCATTTACCAAAACGACCGGTTCCTGTTGACTCTGGTTTCCAGTTGATGGTTTTATTCAATTCCATCATCCGTTCTTTGCATGCTGTCGAACGAATAAACCAACTGTCCAATGGATAGTAAAGTACAGGTTTGTCCGTACGCCAGCAGTGCGGATAGTTGTGTACATGCTTTTCGATTTTGAAAGCGAGGTTGTTAGCTTTCATCATCATGCAAATGCTTACATCCAGAGTCTCATCCTGATCGGTCAGAGACGGATCATAAGCATTTTTCACAAAACGGCCGGCATATTCTTTATATAGATCAATATTAACGCGCTCTTTTACAAACGTTTCGTCAAGTTCATCTAAAGTATAGAATTTACCGGTCAGATCGACCATAGGACGGAGTTCCCCCTTTTTATTGACTAGTTGCAACGGAGGTACACCGGCTGCTTTAGCTACCAGGGCATCATCCGCACCAAACGTAGGAGCGATATGCACGATACCCGTACCGTCTTCCGTGGTTACATAATCACCCGGGATAACGCGTAATGCACCCTCTCCCGGATTTACCCAAGGAATCAGTTGTTCGTATTCCATGCCAACCAGGTCGGGGCCTTTATATTCGGCTATTACTTTGAACGGTACGAGTTTGTCACCAGGTTTGTAATCTTCCAGCTTCAGATCGGCAGCTTTAGGATTGAAATGTGCATTTAACAAAGCTTTTGCCAAAACTACAGTGATAGGTTGGCCGGTATATGCATTATAAGATTGTACGGCTACATAATCTATCTTCGGGCCTACACAAAGTGCAGTGTTTGACGGCAATGTCCATGGTGTGGTAGTCCATGCGAGAAAATACGGAGTCCCCCACTCAGCCATTTCCGGCTTTGGATTTTTCATCTTGAACTGAGCCACAACGGTAGTATCTTTCACATCACGGTAACAGCCCGGTTGGTTCAACTCATGGGAACTCAAACCTGTTCCGGCAGCCGGTGAATACGGTTGGATGGTGTATCCTTTATATAACAGTCCTTTTTTATATAATTGTTTCAAGAGCCACCACAATGTTTCAATATAGCGGTTGTCAAATGTGATATAAGGGTGCTTCATGTCTACCCAATATCCCATCTTGTGAGTCAGGTCTTCCCACTCTTTCGTGTATTTCATCACATCTTTCCGACAAGCTGCATTATATTCGGCTACGGAAATCTTTTTGCCGATGTCTTCCTTCGTGATTCCTAAAGCCTTCTCTACACCCAATTCAACCGGAAGTCCGTGAGTGTCCCATCCGGCTTTACGTTTCACCTGATAGCCTTTCATTGTTTTGTAACGGCAGAATATATCTTTAATAGAACGGGCCATCACATGGTGAATACCCGGCATACCATTGGCTGAGGGAGGTCCTTCGAAGAAAACAAACGAAGGACAGCCTTCACGTTCTGTCATACTCTTGGCGAAAACCTGGTTTTCGTCCCATTTTTTCAATACATCCTTGTTTACCTGTGAGAGGTCGAACTGTGAATATTCAGCAAACTTCTTGCTCATCTTTTATCTACGATTTTACAAATTACATGGTTCAAATGAAGATACTCTTTGTATTATTGAAGTAATCTTCTTATTTTAAGGGTGCAAATGTACAAAAACATTCTTTTTCTTACAAGAAAAGGCTTTTTAATTTCAATCCGTCAGAAAAGCCTTTCTATGATAAAGACTCTAAAAAGCATTGATAAAAGTCAAACAAAACAAATAAAATCTTGTTGTAGTGGAAATTTTAAACTATTACAGGATATGAATTACGGTATAAGCGTGTTATTCAGGGCAATTCCGCTGTTGATGGCTCTGTTCTGTTTCGGGTACGGAACATTTATTTATGTTTTGGGCGATGATCCAAGTCGGTTGGTAGCTGGCCCGGTAGTCTTTTCATTGGGGATGATCTGTATTGCACTCTTTGCAACAGCTGCAACTATCATACGACAGATTATCCATACATATGGGCGGAATTCAAAATACGCTTTGCCGATCATTGCCTACCTGTCTGCCGTGATTACTATCATTGGCGGGATTGTCATCTTCTCTACTTCTGATACACCGGGAGCATTCGTTGCCGGACATGTAGTGGTGTCGGATTGATCACGACATGTGTGGCAACAGCAGCCACTTCTTCAACCCGTTTTTCGCTGATTCCTCTCAATTCAAAAGCAAATGGGCATGATATACCCCAAGAAGCTTTTACCGACAGTCAGGAGCGTTTGTTAAAGGGGGTTGCAGTTGTAGCTTCTGGTGCAGCTTGGATATGGGCTTTCGTATTATTAGGACAAAGCGAGATTCATCCAGCCTATTTCGTAGCAGGCCATGTAATGATCGGTTTGGCCTGCATCTGCACAAGCTTGATTGCATTGGTGGCAACCATAGCCCGGCAAGTGCGGAATGTATATTCGGCAAATGAACGTAACCGATGGCCAAGGTTGGTATTGTTGATGGGGACAGTCTCTTTATTCTGGGGAGTGTTTGTGATTTTTGCCGATTCAAGTACAACAAACGGAGTGATCGGCTATATAATGATTGGTTTAGGATTGGTTTGTTATAGCATTTCCAGCAAAGTTATCCTGTTGGCTAAAATCTGGAGACATGAATTTAAGTTATCCAATCGTATCCCTATGATTCCCATACTTACGGCATTGACCTGTTTGTTCTTGGCTGCTTTTGCATTCGAACTTGGTACCATTCATGAAGATTATTTTATTCCGGCACGTGTTCTTGCAGGACTGGGAGCTATCTGTTTTACATTATTTTCTATTGTCAGCATTCTGGAAAGTGGGACTTCGACTCAATAATTTATTTATATTAAATGAGTTTTATGAAACAAACCTATTCTTTTATAGCAATAAACTGTCAATAATCTTTTTCCTTTTTACTGATTAAAAAAGGTTTCTAAATCGTTCCTTAATCCTTGATTTATGGAATAATATTTTGACATCAATGAAGGCCAACTACTACGGATATTTTTCCTCACCGATGAACCATTTCCTGATCACCGATGAACACCCTGTTGCTCGGTGATGAACGACCTCTTCATCGGTGATCAAGAGGTCGTTCATCATCGAGGTAAAAATGCACTCAATAATGACTGATTATCAATGGTTTAAGTTTTATATTTTGCGTAATACTACCATAGGATTATCAAAAATGACAGTTTAACAACAAGCACTTTAAGATAAAAATTCCATACTTAACACATCTACTAAGGTAGATACTTGTCAGGTACTCGCTATACATTTATTTTAAATGCGGAATATGTATTCAACCACTGATTCGCCTTCACGGCAAACTAACACGTCCCTTAAAAAGCAACTGCTTTAAACTTCATTCAAAATTGTATTTAATACAAATTATCAGCCATTTTATACGTTTATTGGCATTTTTTTACTTACCTTTGTCACGGTGTTAAATGATAGAACAATGCGCGGACAACTATTATTTATATTGATTTATCTGATATTAGCTGCTTTTATACAGTCGATATTGGGGAATTTCCCTCTTTATTTTTTCACATTTCCATTGAATGTGATTCTGGCGTTGATGTGGAGCTTTTTGCTATTTCGATTTTATAAAGAAAGAAACAGATTACCATTCACACGTTTTTTGCTATCTTCCCGGACGAGTATCTTTTCTATTATATCATTAATAGGTGGTAGTCTGATTATTGGATTGTTTCCTCAATTATCTGACAGTGAAGCAGGGATGAAAGAAGGGATCGCTGCTGCTCTGGGATGCTATAACTTCATGACTTCATGGATATTCATAGCTATTTTATTTCTGTTACTGAGTAATTTGGGATTAGTAATTATCCATGCTTGTTACCATCGTAAGAAAGCAAAAATGCGTTTCCTGCTCAACCATATAGGTTTGTGGTTAGCATTATTTGCCGGATTCTTCGGAAGCAGCGATGTGTTGATCACTCGTATTCCTTTGTATGCCGGAAAAACTGCTCAAGAGTCATATAGCATGGATGGTTCCGTATATCATCTGGATTATGAAATGGAACTGCATTCTTTTAACGTGGAATATTATCCGAATGGGATGCCTTCCCGATTTGCAGCCGATGTTCGCATTGGAGACCAAAGCACCGTGTTGGAAGTTAATCATCCGTATAACTATCGGTTTGGAGAGGATATATATTTGACCGGATATGATACGAGAAACAATGGTAATTCTCAATATTGTGTGCTGCAAATAGTACGTCAGCCTTGGAAATATATTACTGTGGTTGGAATACTTATGATGTTAGCAGGTGCCATACTGCTATTTATTAACGGGCCAAAACATACTCAATCATGATAACCTGGAATAATTTTCACCTGTTTGCTATTGTTTCCATTGTATTATGGCTGATAGGTGCCACATTTGCATTACGGTCTTCAAAACGAAGCAGAGCAGCGATCGGCTTGACATCGGCAGGAGTACTCGTTTTGGGCGTTTTTATTGTCGGCTTGTGGATGTTTCTTCAACGTCCACCATTACGGACTATGGGTGAAACTCGCCTATGGTATTCCTTCTTCATGGGAATCGCAGGTTTATTGACGTACATTCGTTGGAAATACAGATGGATACTTTCCTTCTCAACTCTCCTTTCTACTGTTTTCGTCATCATCAATTTATTGAAGCCTGAGATTCATGATCAGTCTTTGATGCCCGCCTTACAAAGCGCATGGTTCATTCCCCATGTCACGGTTTATATGTTTTCATATTCAGTATTGGGATGCGCCTTTATTATTGCAATTTGCGGTTTGTTGCGTCATAGAGAAGAGTATTTGGTGACAGCCGACAATCTGGTATATGCCGGAGTCGCTTTTTTAACAATCGGAATGTTGCTCGGTTCACTTTGGGCAAAAGAAGCTTGGGGGAATTATTGGAGCTGGGATCCGAAAGAAACATGGGCTGTGATCACTTGGATGGGATATCTTTTATATATGCATCTGCGTCTGCAGCAAAAGACAAAGAACAAGCTGTTATATATTATATTGATATTCTCATTCCTTACATTGCAGATGTGTTGGTATGGAGTGAACTATCTGCCTTCAGCTCAACAAAGCGTACATTTATATAATCGTAGTAACTAATTAAAAAAGAATGCACAATGAAAAAGAGTACAAAACTTGCCATTGCCCTATTGGTGGTAATAGTCTTATTGACCGTTACCTATCGCGTCGCGAACAAAGCTCCTTCTCAGGAACTTACTGCTGACGCACAGATGCAGGAAATTATTACATCGGGAGGCTGTCTGCGCTGCCATTCCGCAAACTCCGATCTCCCATTTTATGCCAGTTGGCCAGTTGCCGGGAATATCGTTATGAAAGACGTTGCCGAAGGCCACCGCACTTTCGATATGGCGGAAATGGTTGAAGCATTGAAAGCTGGAAAACCTGTGGGTAAAGTTGCTCTGGCTAAAGTGGAGAAAGTGATGATGGATGGAAAAATGCCTTTGCACCAATACTATATGGTACATTGGGGCTCGACTACCACAGGTGCAAAAAAAGAAATGGCACTTGCTTGGGCTAAACAGCACCGCCTTGCGCATTACGCTAACGGTCTTTCCGCTGAAGAATTCGCTAATGAACCGATTCGCCCCATTGCGGATTCTATTCCAGTGGACATGCGTAAAGTAATCCTTGGCGACTTGCTATATCATGATACTCGTCTTTCGGCAGACAATACCGTTTCTTGTGCTTCCTGTCACGGATTAAATACCGGAGGAGTAGACAATAAGCAATATTCCGAAGGTGTCGGTGGACAATTCGGTGGTGTTAATGCTCCTACTGTTTATAATGCCGCATATAATTTCGTTCAGTTCTGGGACGGTCGAGCCGGAACACTCGCTGAACAAGCCGCTGGCCCTCCTTTGAACCCGGTAGAGATGGCTTGTCACTCTTTTGACGAAATCATTGCCAAACTGCAGCAGGATGAAAATTTCTCCAAAGCTTTTACCGAAGTATATCCTGACGGTTATTCTGAAAAAAACATCACGAATGCTATCGAAGAATTTGAAAAGACATTACTGACTCCGAACTCACGTTTCGATCGCTATCTGAAAGGCGATAAAAAAGCTATTAATGATGTAGAATTGGCAGGTTACGAGCTTTTTAAAAAATATGATTGTGCTACCTGCCATGTTGGAGAGACCCTTGGTGGGCAGTCTTACGAATTAATGGGAGTAAAGAGAGATTATTTTGCTGACAGAGGTCTTGAAATGACAGAAGAAGATAATGGTCGTTTCAAACAGACTAAAGATGATCGTGATAAGCACCGTTTTAAAGTGCCAGGTCTGAGAAACATAGCTTTGACTGCTC
>OGOG01004249.1_pt1 | contig 10091 bp, 9 predicted proteins | sample 1552581 | NCBI WGS metagenome assembly OGOG01 (sample SAMEA2580152, study PRJEB22360) | human gut metagenome | biome: human gut; feature: human-associated habitat; material: faeces | place: Denmark | collected 2008/2010 | reverse complement strand
AGCAATTAAAGAAAAGCATCCTGATGTGATAATACAATATCATGGTCATAGCGGACCAGGTCTTTCAATGGCTTCTATTCTCGAAGTTTGTGAAAATGGTGCCGATATTATAGATGTTGCTATGGAACCGATGTCGTGGGGTAAAGTACATCCTGATGTGATTTCCGTACAAGCTATGCTGAAAGACAAAGGATATAAAGTTCCTGAAATTAATATGAAGGCATATATGAAGGCTCGTGCCATGACCCAGGAGTTCATAGATGATTTTCTGGGATATTTCATGGATTCTACAAATAAACACATGTCCTCTCTTTTGTTGAAGTGCGGGCTTCCGGGTGGTATGATGGGATCTATGATGGCTGATTTGAAAGGGGTTCATGCAGGTATTAATATGATCCTGAGAAGTAAAAACGAGCCGGAACTCAGTATAGACGATCTGTTGGTAATGCTATTTGACGAAGTGGAATATGTCTGGCCTAAACTCGGATATCCTCCTTTAGTGACTCCGTTCAGTCAGTATGTGAAAAATGTGGCACTGATGAATGTGATGCAATTGGTTAAAGGTGAAGAGCGTTGGACTATGATCGATAATCATACATGGGATATGATTTTAGGAAAGAGTGGACGTTTACCGGGTAAGCTTGCTCCTGAGATAATAGAGTTGGCCAAATCTAAAGGTTATGAATTTGTGGATACTGATCCACAGGAGAATTATCCGGATGCTTTGGATGAATACAAGAAAGAAATGGATGAGAACGGTTGGGAATATGGTCCGGACAATGAAGAACTATTCGAATTGGCTATGCACGACCGTCAATATCGTGATTTTAAATCGGGCGTTGCTAAAAAGCGCTTTGAGGACGATTTACAACGTGCCAAGGATGCAACTATGGCTAAGAGCGGTTATTCAGAAGAAGATATAAAGAAGTTGAAACGCGCAAAAGCTGATCCGATTATCGCACCTGACAAAGGTCAGGTACTTTGGGAAGTTTCTGTAGAGGGACCTTCTACTGCTCCTTTCATTGGACGTAAATATCAGCATGACGAGGTGTTTTGTTATCTCTCTACTCCATGGGGGGAATATGACAAGGTAATGACTGGATTTACAGGCCGTGTAGTTGAAGTATGCGCTCAACAAGGAGCTGTAATAAATAAAGGTGATGTAATTGCATACATTCAGCGTAGTGATATATTTGCTTAATTCTTTATTTTAATCTTAAGAGAGAGTGTGGGATGAGCTTGATCTTTGACTTGTCCTGAAAAGAAAAAGGACTCTGTATCATCGAATTAGGGTGATCAGAGTCCTTTGCTTTGTTTAGTATATTTATGGAAAATATGCGAAGATTACTGATTAGGGTCTATATCTAACAAGTTTCATTCCTATCAGCTTATCATACCTTTCACCGAATGGTCGGCTGTAAACTAAAATCAGATATTCATTTTCGGTTTCATAGAAATTCCCTTCTACTGGTCCAGTTTCTCCCTTGGTGCTACCATCGGGGACATACAGATATAAGTAATTGTATGCTCCTTGTTTCAGAAGTTGTACGGATTCATATGAACTGGTTTCTTCATTGTACTTCATTTCACTTTGTTGATTAAATGTATCATAGGTGAATTCTCCTTCAAGATATAAATTGCCTCCTTGAAAAGGTTTATCCCAAGGAAGGGTGAAATGTACGAAGAAATAATCAGCTTCTATATCATTATCTGTAGCATCATCATACCGTACCAGGAAGTGTCCGTTTTGGTCTTCGTCATATGTGTAATTCCGAATACGTGGTTCGCTGGTAAAGAGAGTTGCATGATAATAGGGATCATGAAATTGTAAACTTTCCACTCCTAAATTGGTAAAACGTGTGCTTACTATTTCAAATCTCCGATATTCATTTCCTGCTGGAAAAATTAATGCACGATTATGTGTATATCGTAATTCATCTGGTCCTACATATGTTGGAGAGATATTAGAGACCATATTATCGACTCGTCCGTTCTGCATTACCTGTATTTTGATCTCCTGTTGCGGATTACGAATCACATATCCTTTATGCTGAATATTGAAGCTGACCTGTTGATGACTTTTGTTTCTGTCTATTTCTGTATCGCTGCTTACTACTGCAGATATACCGACATGTTGTTCCAATACGCGAAAGCATGTTTTAAATATTGGCGTATCGCTATCCGAGTCATCATAAACGGTAACTGTATAGTTCCCGGACAGTGTCATACGCACTTGATTGTTTGGTAATCTGAATTTATAATGTGTGTATGGCATTGTAGTATTAATCGATGTTTCGTAATCATCGATCGGATTGTTGTTAAATCCATCGAGATAATCTAATTCGGACAAATCAGAAGGAGTCCAATCTATATTGCAATGAGAAATCACATATTGATATCGGTGATATTCATGTGACAATTCATCGAAGGAGATTTCAATATTTTCTCCCCGTCCTAAAGTGATGATTGGAGGAGCCAGATAATTATCATTTGCTATTACTTGTACGGTTTGTATATGGGGTGCATAGACTTCGGTACGTTGAGCATACATTTCGCCTGACAGATAGAGGAGAAGAGACAGAAGTGAAAAGTATTTTATCATATTATTATATTGTTAATAAGTGAATAGGATATTATTATTTTTTTCGTGGTTTGGTGACTTTCTTGTCTTTTTCAATGGGTGGAAATTTAGGGATTAAATTCATTAAGCGCATTATTTGTTTTTGCCTTTTCAGAATATAAGGTGTAGGATGTGCAGAGTCGAAACGTATCGGATTTGGCAGTGTGGCAGCAATAAGAGCGGACTGTTCCTTGCTCAATTTAGCTGCAGTAGTATGAAACTTATATTTAGCTGCAGCTTGTGCTCCATAGATGCCGTTTCCCATTTCAATAGAGTTAAGATAGACTTCCATGATCCGTTCTTTGGACCAAAAGATTTCTATTAAGAAGGTAAAATAGACCTCAAATCCTTTTCTTAGCCAGGATGATTGAGGCCACAAGAAAACATTTTTTGCCGTTTGTTGACTAATAGTGCTGGCACCTCGTTTTCGCTTCCGTGTCTCGTTTTCTTTAATTGCTTTTTCTATTTCCTTGAAATCGAATCCATTGTGTTCTGCAAAGCGATTATCTTCAGAAGCGATGACCGCCATAGGAAGGGTAGGGGAGATCTTATCAAAAGAAACCCACGTGTGTTTGCACGTGGGTTTCTCTCCCGATACAATTTGTTGCACGCTTCTGATGACCATCAACGGAGTAACGTATACCGGAAGGAACCGGTAAATGATGACCGTAAATATGGTTGACAAAAAGAAAAAGAGCAACAGATTACGTATAATGAGAAGTATTTTATTTGCCGGCTTCCGCATTCTTAATCATTTGTGTGCTGGCATACATATAAACTTCCACGCGGCGATTCTGGGCAGGAGTCAATGACTCGTCATATTGTGAATAGCCCACTCCTTCCACTTCTTTGAACTGAGAAGGTGAAACACCACATGATTGCAAATAGTTTTCCACTGCATAAGCACGATTATTAGAAACTTTTTGATTGGCTTCCTGTGTACCTACTTTATCCGTATGACCTATTATGGCGATATCTATTGTGGGATCACTTTTCAATATGTCAGCAAATTCACGTAAAGATTGTTTTGCACTGTTGCTTAGCGTAGATGAATTGAAACCAAAAAGAATGCCTGAGTCAAATGTTACTTTAACAGCTGCTAATCCATTATTATCGGTAATTTGCTCAACTTGTGCCCCTTCAATTTTGGCAGCTTCTGCAGCTTTTTTATCCATCTTGCGACCGATTAATGCACCTGCGGTACCTCCTACAGCCGTACCTATGGCAGCACCTATGGCAGCACCCTTACCCTTACCGGCAATACCACCGATAATTGCACCCAGAGCAGCACCCGAACCACCACCGATTACTCCACCTTTAGCGGTATTATTCATTGATCCGCAGCCTCCAAATACTAGAGCCAAGCTCATGAAAAGAGCCATAAATTTAATTTTTTTCATACCCAATTGATTTATTAAAATTAGCATTTTTATTAAAACATGGCAAAGATATAGATAATATGATTAGGTTGTTCTTTGCATTATTGAAAAAACAACTGATTACTCCTTTTTGTTGACCGAAAGCACTTTTTTACGAATAAATACGAACCATGCCAGTAATATAACTCCTTTGGCGGTGGTTGTAAGACAGACAGCCCACCATATTCCTTCTACTCCCATGCCTAACTGAACGAAGAATATGGCGAGTGGAATACGCATGTAATTGCAGGTGATGCTAATGACAGCAGGAGGAATGGTTCGTCCGATACCATAGAACACTCCTTGCATTGTGATTTCGAGCATCATGAATAATTGAGAATATCCGTCAATTCGTAAAAAGGTTCCTCCTGCTTCATAAGCTACTTGTTCCGGCACAAAAATAGCAAAAACTTCATTCCCGAAAAATATGAATAAAATGGTACAGAATGTTCCAAAGATTCCTGTCATCCATAGAGTAGTATGCCAAGCACGTATTACTCTTTCGACACGTCCTGCGGCATAGTTTTGAGCAATAAAAGCGCTTAGTGCTGTTGAAAATCCTTGTGAAGTATTCCATGTGATTGCTTCAATCTGTCCTCCGGTGGTGAATGTCATTAGTCCGATATGTCCTCCTTGTTCTGATGCGGTACGGCATAGAAACATATTGACGAAAGCAAAAAGTGTATTTAAAGTGGCTACCGGTAGTCCAAGTTTTAGGATACGGTATGTATATCTCTTTTTTAATTTGGTAAAAAAAGGAAAACTGCCTAATAATGCATCTCGCCAACGAAGTTGATATACAAAAATTCCGAATACAGATGCTTGGGAAATCCAGGTGGCATAAGCTGCTCCATTGGTTCCCATGCCAAAACCGAAAATGAAAAGAGGATCAAGTATGATATTCAGTATTAAACCTGTGCCGCTGATATAAAAAGGGACTTTGCTTCTTCCAGCAGCATTATAGATTCCAGTAAAAGCCGCAGAAAGAAAAATGAAGGGTAAACCTGTAGAAACAATTCGTAGATAGTTTACGGCATTATTTGTGATGTGTGGTGCCAGTTCATAGATTTGAATAATGGGTTTTGCTAATAAAAATAATAATGTCCCCCAACATATGGAAATAATGAGTGCTATTGTAATATTGTGGGAGGCGAACTGGCGTGCATCTTTTTGATTTTGCGCCCCAATCGATTGTCCTACACTTACTTCCGATCCAACTTTATTTAATAAGGATATAGAACCTGACATCCACGTGAGAATACCTACAGAACCAATAGTTGCTACTGCTTCACTTCCTAAACGTCCTACCCAAGCCATATCTGTTAAACTGTATGCCATCTGTATAAAAGAGGTTGCCATTATGGGCATAGCTAAGTTAAACAATTGCTTATTGATGGACCCTTGAGTCAGATTTTTGATGCCTTGCATGAATCTATTTTTGATATTTATATGAAAATGTCGTGCAAAGATAGGAAAAACTATATCCTGAACTCTTTATCTTTGCAGTGAATTTCTTTCATAAGCTTATTAAACATTTAAATATGTATACAACAACTAAATCCATTACATGGTACCATATTATGGCAGCAGTAACTTTTTTAGGGGTGGTTGCCTCTATGCTTTGCTATATTATGTGGAGTGTTGTGGTTAAAAAATTAGGAGCTGTTTATGCTACAAATTATATTTATGTTATTCCTCTTGTAACATTGTTTATTTCAGCTATTGTAATTGATGAACATATAACTATCGTTGCATTAATAGGTTCTGCTTTCATATTAAGTGGTGTATATTTAGCGGAACGTTAATTGGTGTGGACTCCATCATCTTTGAAAAGTAAGAATGCACAAGCTGCGGCCGCAAAAACACTATAATCAAATGGAGACTTGATGTTCACGAATAGCATCATTGAAAAAGCAAACATTAGTAGTAGGATCCCGCTAAGAAGTGCAACAATGCGTTTTTGGAAACCTATAAGTAACAAAATTCCCAGAATGATTTCTGCAACTGTAGCTGTCCAGGCAAATAATGGTAAAAGTGATTTCGGAACCCATGGAAGTAAAATTCCTGTGTATGTAATAAAGTTTCCCATATTCCCCCAAACAACATATTCACTTCCTAATAAAGATGTCCAGAAGCCAAAACGATCCGCAACTGCGGATAAAAATCCAAAGGCAAGAGCTAAACGTGCGAACAAAGAGAAATAATCTATTTTTTTACCCATATTGATAATATAAAATTGCGTACAATCATTGGTCTTATATAAAATATATTTAGAATGCAACAGTCGCTTTTTATATTAAAACAAAAGAGAAGCATAATAAGTTTCAAAACTTGATTGAAGTATGCAAGAAACCATTCTTTGCTTACATCCCACAATATGTAGGATCCAATCCTTTTGATATTATTGATTCGATTGTCTTATATAGTGTAAATCTCTATTTGAGAATATATAGTATGGCATATAAAAATACTATTTTAAATGCTATAAAATTACATATTTACATAGGGTTAAAATACTATTTTTTTATGACTAAAGAATTAAAAAGGAATTATAGTAACATCATTCAGATAAATGGAATTGATCTTATATACATAATATATACCTTTGTAATTTGCCGCAAAGCCTTCTTTAGATTTTCCCATATATTCAACTTGTAATTCCGCATGGACGGGCAGTCCATTCTTAACTCCTTTTGTTATTCTGTCATATTCTTGATAGAGTTTCCCGGTTTTGTCGATTATCCAATAAATATCGGTGCTTTTTTCCTGTTTGAAAGAACGTACCTCTGAACCGATTACTAATTCCCCTTTTACGGTTAATGTCTTTTTGGCTGGAGTAACAAAAGACGCAGGAATGTTTTCAGTTATTTTTTCCTGCTCTCCAGTTTCTCTGGCATACCGGAGAACAAGCATTCCTCTTTTCAAGATCAGACTGTCTTCTGTCAGGCTTTTGATGTCAAGCGTGTCTGAAAAAGAGAGTGATTGGTGACTACCTATACTTCTGCCTGAAAGAATGAGTAAACTACCTTGTTGTTGCCACCTTTCGTAAGATAATGTTGCTATATTGACAGATGATGCCTTTCCTCCTTCTGCGAGTTCAAAACCCTGTTTGACATTTTGCATTCCCGGAACGGGTTGTATCCATTTTCCCACAATGCTTTTGTGATCTTCGCAAGCAGTCAATATTATAGTTGACAAGCATATTGAAATAACTACAATAAAATGATTAATCTTTTTCATTACATTATTTTTATAACACGAATACGTTTACACCATTCGAATACAAAGAGCTATTTTTTCTGGTTTAGGGAATGTCTTTTTTGTTCTTATACAATTATTGGGAAAAAGAACGGCCATATGTAAATATGGACATTCTTTTTGGGGATTATTATTGATTTTCTTTAGTAAAAAATACGAGGTTCGACTTTGTTTTGATTCATGTCAAAATTGAAAGTTGTCGGAGTAAAGTCCGGAAGTGCATTTTGTTCCTCTCCTTCACCTAGTAATATTTCTGTTGCTACAAAATTAAACTTCATATTCGCACTTTCTACAGCATATCCTGCAACTTCTCCCGGTTCAACTTTCACTTCAACAACTAATGTCTCCGGTTCTTATCAATATATGCTTGTACCTTACACCTAGAAAAATTACATGCTGAATCTTGATGTATCTATTCCTTTTATTTCTTTCTTTTTATATCCTCCAAAGCGATAACTGAAATGTAAAGTAAATGCTCGTGAATAGAATCCGCTATTCATATTCAAGTTTTGTCCTTTGAAGCGGACTTTTGTAGCAGGCATCCCAGCATTAAATATGTCATTACAACGGGTAGTCAAGCTGAATTTGTCATTTGCAAAATTCCATTTCAATCCGGCAGTGAGATTGAAGATTGATTCTATATCAAATGTCCCTTGTATGGCGGGTGTCTGTACATTTCCTATTAACTCGAAAGACAAGTTCTTATTTACTTTTAAAGTATTATCTAGTGTACCGCTAAACACCCATTTCTTACGATTGAAAGGAATGTCGAAGAAATCATCACAACGTTGGCGTATTTGCATACCGACTAATGTTAATCGGGATTCCAGCCAGTTTCCTGCTTTAAAAGGGAATATAATATTTGCTCCATATACATGCATATAGTTCCAATTTGTATTTTTATAGATTAGTGCCAGTCGGTCGGTTGATTGATAGGCTGCTTGTGTGAAATAATCTGATGTGTGCGTGAAAAACAGACTAAAAATATATTTCTTCAAAAAGATATAACTTCCATTCAGATTATAATTTGTCATAGGCTTCAAATTCGGTGTTCCCCATAATTCGGTATATCCATTAAGATAACTGACAGAAGATTGCATATCCCAATAGCTCGGATAGGTTTTATCCGTAGATAATGAGAGTTGAAACATATGCTTTGGTGTCTTAAAATAAGTCAATGATGCTTGTGGATAAACTGCCCATTTGTGATAGTTACCGATAGTATAATATTCTCCTGTAGCAGAAACAGATAAGGATGTACCAGTTTGATAGTTTTTATTTAATGATACGTAGAAATTGATAGTTTGCTCTTTCAGATTAGAATATGTATTTTGAGTTTGAACATTCCCTGTTACCTCATCATAAGTTTGGAAATCAAGGTCTTTGGTAAATCGGTAAGATGCTCCATAACCTAAATTCCATCCTTTGGACAAAGACTGCTTTTGGTCTGCATAGATAGAATAGCGGTCTATCTTTTGTCCGCCAATCATAGAGAAACTACTCTGACTTCCATCTTGATAGTCTGCATATAATCTTTGATTTTTATTAGAAGTATAATGAGTATAGTCGCTGCCTATTTTAAGCCCGAATCCAAAATGATATTGCAATGTGATATTATGCATTTGATTGTTGATATACTTGTCTACATTACTGACTTGGTAATTGCCTGATGTTCGGCTACTATTATACTGATTGGGGGTATAACTGCCTGTGTATGCTATATTGATATTGTTTTTGTTGTTGAGGTTATATTCAAAGGCTGTTCTAAGGTTGTGATTCCAATACTTACTACGTAACTGTTCATTTTGTGTGATATTATATAGTTCATCTTTTAGTGTATGTTTGGAGTCAAGGTCTATGTATTCCATGTTTTTCACGTTATTTGTTCCGTACATCACATCAAAAGCCATTTTAGGAGTTGATAAACGAAAGTTTCCATTCATCCCCCCACTATTGAAGTATTGATTTTTATAATCAGTGCTGATCTCTCCTTGAAAAGAGTAACCGTTTGGATGCTTCAAAATAACATTAATGGCTGCGCCTCGTACATGGTATTCAGGAGGCGCACTATACATTACTTCTGCTTTTTCTACACGGTTCACCGGAGTATTGCGCAACAGAGTTTCCAGTTGTTCGGCATCCATCGTTGTAGGTTTCCCGTTTAGAATAACAGTTAGTTTTCCTGCTCCGGCTAAAGTTAATGCTCCTCTATCTTCTTGCACTCCCGGTATCTTTGTCAATGCTTCATAAGCATTGTTTACGAGCTGCTTTTGGGTAAGGACGGCAAGATTATACCCTAAAAGTCCATTCTCCACTTTCGCAAAAGGACGTTCAGTCTTGATAATAACTTCATCCAAAGCATAGTCTTTAGGTTGAAGTTGAATAACTCCGGCATCATTTCCCTTCCCTAACATTTGTTTCGTTTCATATAAAAGATGCTGTATAATCAGACGGTATTCTTCCTGTTGGTTCTTAAAAGTGAATGTTCCGTCAACATTGGATATGGATGCACTTATATAGGTAGAATCTATCGTTTGTAAAACAATAGTTGCACCATCTATCGGATGTTGATTGCAGTCTATTATTTTACCGCTAATTGTTTGTCCTAAAATAGTTGTTTGAAAACTACTTGTTATAATTGTAAGAATTGTCAATATAATTGTTTTATTCAATCGTATCATTTTATATTAATTATAATCTTCTTGACACCTTATGGGAAGGTATAAAAATAAACGTGTCTATAAAAGTGGATGATATTTAAATTCATTATTATTGAGGATTTATATGATTATTGC
>OGOG01004238.1_pt1 | contig 10125 bp, 9 predicted proteins | sample 1552581 | NCBI WGS metagenome assembly OGOG01 (sample SAMEA2580152, study PRJEB22360) | human gut metagenome | biome: human gut; feature: human-associated habitat; material: faeces | place: Denmark | collected 2008/2010 | reverse complement strand
GCAAGAAGCAGTCTGAGTACGCATCTCAGCTGAAGGAGAAGCAGAAGGTCAAGTTCATCTACGGCGTTCTGGAGAAGCAGTTCCACAACGCTTACCTGAAGGCAGAGTCTCGTCCCGGCAAGACCGGCGAGAACCTGCTCCAGATCATGGAGTGCCGTCTGGACAACGTCGTGTTCCGTCTGGGCTTTGCTCAGACCCGCCGCGATGCTCGTCAGCTGGTGTCTCACGCTCACTTCACCGTCAACGGCAAGAAGGTCAACATCCCCTCTTACCAGGTGAAGGCCGGCGATGTGATCGAAGTGCGCGAGTCCAGCCGCAGCTCTGCAAAGTTTGCAAAGCTGACCGGTGCCGAGGCTCCCGTCGTGGCTCTGCCCGCATGGCTGAACCGCGAGACCGGTTCTCTGAAGGGCGTTGTCGCTAAGCTGCCCGAGCGCAGCGATATCGACTACGAAGTCGCAGAGCACCTCATCGTCGAGCTGTACTCCAAGTAATCCATTAAGAAGGCAGTGCCTTCCTTTTGGATGGCACGCTTTCGCATTCTTTTTTGAAAGAATTCAATAATGGGCCGGTGGAAACACCGGTTTGACAAGGAGGGCATAGATATGATGGAGATTGAACGTCCCAAGATCGAAACGGCAAGCCTGTCCCCGGATGGCCGCTACGGCAAATTCGTGGCAGAACCTCTGGAGCGTGGCTTTGGCATCACACTGGGCAATAGCCTGCGTCGTGTGCTTCTTTCCTCTCTGCCCGGTGTCGCCGTGACCAGCGTCAAGATTGACGGTGTGGTCCACGAGTTCTCCACCATTGAGGGCGTCAAGGAAGACGTTACCGAAATTGTCCTGAACCTGAAGGGTATCGCTGCAAAGCTGTACACCGATGGTCCGAAGACAGTGCGTGTTGAGGCAGTTGGTCCCTGTGAGGTCACTGCTGACAACATCAAGCAGGGCGACGACATCGAAATTCTGAACCCTGAGTGGCACATTGCAACTCTGGGCGAGGGTGCCAAGCTCGTTATGGAGCTGACTTTCGACAAGGGTCGCGGCTATGTGCCCGCAGAGCGCAACAAACAGGCTATCATCGAGAAGAACGATATCAACACCCTTCCCGTTGACAGCATTTACACCCCTGTGCTCAAGGTGAATTATAACGTCGAGAGCACCCGTGTTGGACAGGCCATTGATTACGACAAGCTGACCATTGAGGTTTGGACCGATGGCACGATCAACGCACAGGAAGCCGTTTCTCTGGCTGCCCGTGTGCTGACCGAGCACCTGAACCTGTTCGTCAACCTGTCTGACGAGGCCGCCGGCGCTGAGATCATGGTAGAGAAGACCAACGACGACAAGGAGAAGGCTCTGGAGATGACCATCGAAGAGCTGGATCTGAGCGTGCGTTCCTTCAACTGCCTGAAGCGCGCAGGGATCAACACGGTGGAAGATCTGGTCAGCAAGAGCGAGGACGAGATGATGAAGGTCCGTAACCTCGGTCGCAAGAGCTTGGAGGAAGTCATGGCTAAGCTGGACTCCCTCGGCTTCAAGCTGAACACGGATGACGAATAACTAAAATAATTTAAGGAGTGAAACGGGATGCCCGGTACCAGAAAGCTCGGTAGAACCAGCGACAGCCGCAACGCTATGATGCGCGCTATGGTTACCTACCTGTTAGAGAATGGCAAGATTGAGACCACTGTCACTCGCGCTAAGGACGTTCGTTCCATGGCCGAGAAGATGATCAGCCTTGGCAAGGCCAGCGACCTGCACACCAAGCGTCAGGTCTACGCCTACATCACCAAGGAAGATGTTGCAAAGAAGCTGTTTGACGAGATCAGCCCCAAGTACGCTGACCGCAACGGCGGCTACACCCGCATCATCAAGATCGGCGCTCGCCGCGGCGATGCAGCTGAGATGGCAGTTCTGGAGCTCGTCTGATCCTGCTCTGACTGTTTGATACAGTAACAAGAGAAACCATTGCACAGCTTTTGTGCAGTGGTTTCTTTTTTTTGTGTTTTACCCCCTCAGTCGCGGCGCGCATTCAAAATCGTCCCACGCGCAAGCTTGCCGGATATGTCCCACCCCCCTTTTTTGTATCCGCAAAGTGTGGTATACTGAAAATAGCATTTTATGCCCGGAAGGAGGTTGACCGGTATGAACAGAACCCGCAGGCTGCGGCTGGTGCTGTGCACGCTGCTGTGCTTTGTGCTGTGCAGCTGCCAGACCGTGCTGCCGGCCAACGAAAAGGCACAGGTAGAGGAACTGCTGCGTGCCCCGAAGCTTTCCGGCGATTACGGCGCACTGCAAACTGCCCTGAACGACTGGCTGGGGGAGAGTGCCCAGCTGAAATATCCTATTCAGGGCGAGCTGCTTTCCCCCTTTGTGCTGCAGGACCTGGACGGCGATGGTCAGCAGGATGCGGCGGTGCTGTATACCACCGCCCAGACCGCCAACGTCTGCGTAGCCATTTTGCAGCGGGACGACACCGGAAGCTGGCAGGTGCGCCAGAGCGTGGAGGGCCTTGCCGAAACGGTGGAGAACGTCAGCCTTGCCCAATTGCAGGATACGGACAGCTGCCAGCTGGTGGTGGGCTATACCGCTGCCCAGAATGACCACTATCTGGCGGTGTACTCCTATCAGAAGGGCACTCTGTCCACCATTCTGGAGCAGCAGTACGAGCAGTATCTGGTGGAAAATATCACCGGCGGCAGCAGTCAGGATCTGATCCTGATGTCCACGCAGGAGGACGGCAGTGTGCAGATCGAACTTCTGACCGCAGACCGCGAGGGCAGCTTCCGGCAGGTGGCGGTCAACGGCCTTTCTGCAGATAAATTTTCCGGCTGCGCCTCGGTGGCGGCGGGCGCGGGCGCGGACGGGCGGCACTATCTGGTGCTGGACGGCTGGACTGGCATTTCCGGCAACAATCTGGCCTCGGTGCTGCTGTGCTACGACGAGACTAGCCAGCAGATGGTGCCCGCCACACGGATCAGCAGCCAGCGGCTGTATAACGCCTCTTTGCGCAACGTGCCCACGCTGGTCAGCCGGGACCTGGACGGGGACGGCATCGTGGAGATCCCCACCCAGCCGGACGAGGCGGGTCTGCTGAACCTGAGCCAGAGCCGCCGCATGGACTTTATCGTCTGGATGGACTACACCAGCAGCCAACCGGAAAAAAGCTTTGGCCTGCTGGACGAGGAGACCAACTGCTATATCGAACTGCCCGCCGAGTGGGAGGGCAACCTGAAGCTGACCGACAGCGAGGAATATGACAACGCAGTGGAACTGCGCACGGTGGACGAGGATCAGCTGGTGCTGACGGTACGGCTGGCAAGGACCTCGGCCAACTCCACCGGCTGGACCCGGCTGGGCGTGGTAGCGTCCCGTCAGGTGCAGGCCAGAATGGGTCCGGACGTTTTGCTTTCTGACACGAACTACCGCCTTTCCAAGGCGTTGTATCTGCTGAATTAAGGAATGGAGGATGCTGCATGGTACGAGTGCTTGTTGTAGAAGATGAAGCCAATATCCGCGATATGATCGCCCTGAACCTGCGCCATGCGGGGATGGAGGTGGTGGAGGCCGAAAGCGCCGAAGCCGCCCTGCCGCTGCTGGCACAGAAGCCCGGCTGTGATGCCGCCATTCTGGACGTGATGCTGCCGGGCATGAACGGGTTCTCGCTGTGCGAGACCATCCGCCGCACCGACCAGCAGATCGGCATCATCATCCTCAGCGCCAAGGGGCAGGAGCAGGATAAAATCCGCGGTTTGTCCATCGGCGCAGACGATTACATGACCAAGCCCTTCAGCGTCAGCGAGCTGCTGGCGCGTGTGGAGGCGCTGTGCCGCCGGGTGATCCGTACCAAGGAGGAGGACAGCAACGGGAACACCCCACTGGGCACGTTGACCAGCGGCGAGTTCGTGCTGGACGAGAACCGCCGCGTGCTGCTGAAGGCCGGTCAGCCCATTGAGCTGACACAGGTGGAGTTCCAGATTATGGAGCTGTTCTTTCGCAACCCGGGCACCGCGCTGGTGCGCGAAAAGATCCTGAAAGGGGTCTGGGGCGAGAACTACTTTGGCGACGTAAAGATCGTGGATGTGAACATCCGCCGCCTGCGCATGAAGGTGGAGGACGAGCCCAGCCACCCCACCCACATCATGACCGTGTGGGGCTACGGCTACCGGTGGGAAGAATAAAAATGTGATTCAGGAAAGTCCTACGGACTTTCCTGAATCACAAAAAAATATCTTTTTATTATCGATACTCACCGAAAGGAGGACACTGTTATGCGAAGCGGTATCACCCGCCGCTGGCTGCGGGGCAACCTGCTTATCACCGTACTGGTGGTGCTGCTGGCCGAGGCAATGTTTTTGTACAGCTATACCCGCAGCTACTACGGCAGTGTGCAGCAGATCATGTACCGGCGGTTCTCCTCGGTGACCGGTCAGCTGAAAATGTATACCGGCGATACCGCCCAGAGCGCCGCTGCCAGCCGCAGTCTGGCGCTGCGGCGCATGGTGGAGCAGTTTGCCGATAAGGATAAATACGAGTTCATGCTGCTGGACAGTTACGGCGGCGTGATCGCCTCCTCCAGCGGTACGGACGCGGAGGGTATCGTCAGCAGCAAGGACTTTGAACAGGCGCTCAACGGCCCGGACGGTCTGGGTGTGGCGGTGTACCGCACCCAGTCCGGCGAGGTAGTCATGGCGGCCTGCTCGCTGGTGCCCTATGACGCTGAGGACGTGGCTGCCCTGCGGCTGGTCACCAGTCTGGCGCTGGTGGAGCGGCAGGTCAAAAACGCCATCATCATCAGTGTGCTCCTTGCGGTGGCAATTTTGCTGTTTACGATCATGTCCGGGCTGTACTTCGTGCGGGGCATCGTGGTGCCGCTGGGGCAGGTGGAGCGCACCGCTGCCGGCATCGCCCGGGGCGAGCTGGATGTGCGTCTGCCCCTGACCGGCGACCCCCACGACGAGGTGGACCGGCTGCGCGGCACCATCAATCAGATGGCCGAGGGACTGGAAGAGACCGAGAAGATGAAGAACGAGTTCATCAGCTCGGTGTCCCACGAGCTGCGCACTCCGCTTACCTCCATCCGGGGCTGGGTGGAGACCTTGATGACCTTGGATGACCCCACGGACGAGAACTACCGCAAGGGACTGGAGATCATCAATAACGAGACCGGGCGGCTGAACAATATGGTGGAGGAGCTGCTGGATTTCAGCCGCCTGCAGAACGGACGCATCCGCATGGAGTGCCGGCCGCTGGACTTGGTGGCAGAACTGACCGATGCGGTGCTTTTCTGCGAAGCACGCATCCGACAGGAGGGGCTGCTGCTCCACTACACCGAGCCGGAGGAGATGATCCCTGTCTACGCCGACCCGGACCGTCTGCGGCAGGTGTTCATCAATATTCTGGATAACGCCATCAAATACTCTGCCCCCGGCGGGCGCATCACGGTCAAACTGTGGGCAGGGGAGTACAAGGCCTTTGTGGAGATCATCGATCAGGGACGCGGCATCCCACCGGAGGATCTGGAAAACGTAAAGACCAAGTTCTACAAGGGCAGCAACTCGGTGCGCGGCAGCGGCATCGGTCTGGCGCTGGTGGATTCCATCATGACTGCGCTGGACGGTACGCTGGATATCAAGAGCACCCTCGGGCGCGGCACCGTGGTCACCTTGGGTCTGCCGCTGTACCACAAGGCGTGAGCAGCGCCCAAAACACAGATTTTGTCATATTTGTGTGCTAAAATAAACTTTGCCCGGGTTCTGACCCGGATAAAATACAAAAAAGACCGTCCTTTGCCGCAAGCGGCAGGAGCGGATATCGGGAGAAACCAATGAATCAACCTAAAAAGGAACGCTTTAAGACCAGCGTGGGCGGGCAGGCACTGATGGAAGGCATCATGATGCGCGGCCCCAAACAGATGTGCTGCGCCGTGCGCAAGCCGGACGGTACCATCGAGACCAAACTCGACCCCACCCCCACCCACGGGGTATGGACGAAGATCCCGCTGGTGCGCGGTGCCATTGCCATGATCGAAAGCATGATCGTGGGCTACCGCTACATGATGTACTCGGCACAGGTGAGCATGGGGGACGACTACGACCCCGCCGAGGAGGAGACCGCCTTTGAAAAATGGGTGGGGAAACATCTGGGCGAAAAAGCCGAGAATGCGCTGATGACCGTGGCGGCGGTGCTGGGCGGTCTGCTGGCCATTCTGCTGTTCACCGTACTGCCCACCTTCCTTGTGGGCGGGGTGAACCGTCTGCTGCCGCTGGGGCGCTGGGGCAAGGTGGTGCTGGAAGCCGTGCTGAAGGTGGCCATCTTCCTGACCTATATGGTGGGCATCTCCAAAATGAAGGAGATCCACCGCGTATTCGAGTACCACGGTGCAGAGCACAAGACCATTGCCTGCTACGAAGCGGGCGACCCGCTGACCGTGGAGAACGTGCGCAAGTATACCCGCTTCCACCCCCGCTGCGGCACCAGCTTCCTCATTCTGGTGGTCATCGTCAGCGTGTTTCTGTACAGCGTGCTGCCGTGGGGCAGCATTGGTCTGCGGGTGGTGTGCAAGCTGCTGCTGCTGCCGCTGGTCATGGGCATCAGCTACGAGCTGCTCAAGTGGTGCGGCCGGTCGGATAACATCGCCACCCGCATCATCCGGCAGCCGGGCATCTGGGTACAGCACCTCACCGTCTTTGAGCCGGACGACAGTATGATCGAGGTGGCCATTGCAGCCATCACCCCCGTGCTGCCTGAGACCCCGGAGGAGGGCAAATGGTAAGTGAAGCAATGCTCCCCCGCGCAGCGGTGCGGGAGGTGGAGCAGCGGCTGACCGCCGCAGGCTGCCCGGACGCGGATTTTGACGCGCGGGAGCTGTTCCGGCTGGCGACCGGGCGGGACGTGCGGCTTTCCGACCGTCCGCTGACCGCAGAGCAGGCGGCGGCGCTGGAAGTACTCTGCACCCGCCGCGCCGCGCGGGAACCGCTGCAATATCTCTGCGGCAGCTGGAGCTTTTTGGACTTTGAGCTGGCGGTAGGCCCCGGGGTGCTCTGCCCCCGGGCAGACACCGAGGTGGTGGCACAGGCCGCCGCCGAGACCCTTGCGGGCATCGCATCGCCCCGGGTGCTGGACCTCTGCGCCGGGACAGGCTGTCTGGGGCTGGGAGTTAAGCGCTTCTGCCCCGCCGCGCAGGTGACCTGCGTGGAAAAAAGCCCTGCGGCCTTTGCCTATCTGGAAAAGAACGCCCGCTGCGCCCTGACCGGACAGGGCAGACAGACCGAGAATGTGCTGGAGCCCTCTGCCCTTGAGCAGGCAGATGCCCCTGCTTTCGACTGGGGCCCGGCGCTGAACGCGCTGCGGGCAAGCCAAAAGCCTGCCTACGCGGTGCAGCCGGTGCAGGGCGACCTGTTCACCTACTGGGAGACCCTGCCGGAGGGGCAGCTGGAGCTCATCGTCTCCAACCCGCCCTACCTGACCGCCGCCGAGATGGAGCAGCTGCAGCCCGAGGTGGCACAGGAGCCTGCCATGGCGCTGGAAGCCGGGGAGGACGGCCTTGTGTTCTACCGTGCGCTGGCGCAGCACTACAAAAACGCGCTGTGCCCCGGCGGGGCGCTGGTATTGGAGATCGGCTGGCAGCAACGGGAAGCCGTAACCGCCCTGCTGGCAGAGAACGGCTGGGCAGAGATCCGCTGCATCCAGGACTTTGGCGGCAACGACCGCTGCGTGATCGCCCGCCGCCCAAAATAAATTGGAAAAAACAAACAACTTCTTGTTGTAATATTTTGATTTTGTGTTATACTAAGAAGGAAAGCGAAGGACAGCCCGCCCTCTGCGGGCCCAAAGGATAAAAGGAGCAGCAGGCTATGGCAAAAAATCAGAACAACAACGTTGCACCGGCCACCCAAAAGACCGAGCCGGAAGCCAAGAAGGACGCGCTGGCTACGGCGCTGGCGCAGATCGAAAAGCAGTTCGGCAAGGGTGCCGTCATGAAGCTGGGCGACAACGCCTCCATGCAGGTGGATGCCATCTCTACTGGCAGTCTGGGGCTGGATCTGGCGCTGGGCGTGGGCGGTGTGCCGCGCGGCCGCATCATCGAGGTGTACGGCCCGGAATCCAGCGGTAAGACCACGCTGGCGCTGCACATCCTTGCCGAAGCCCAGAAGAAGGGCGGCGAGGTGGCCTTTATCGACGTTGAGCACGCACTGGACCCCACCTATGCCGAGGCGCTGGGCGTGGACATCAACAACCTGCTGGTCAGCCAGCCGGACACCGGCGAGCAGGCCATGGAGATCTGCGAAGCACTGGTGCGCTCCGGTGCCATTGATGCCATCGTAGTGGACTCGGTAGCCGCCATGGTGCCCCGCGCTGAGATCGAGGGCGAGATGGGCGACAGCCATGTGGGCCTGCAGGCACGTCTGATGAGTCAGGCCATGCGTAAGCTGACCAGCGTCATCGGCAAGACCAACACGGTCTGCGTGTTCATCAACCAGCTGCGTGAGAAGGTGGGCGTCATGTACGGCAACCCGGAGGTGACCACCGGCGGCCGCGCTTTGAAGTACTACGCCTCGGTGCGTATCGACATCCGCCGCGTGGAGGGTCTGAAGGACTCCTCCGGTCAGTTTATCGGCAACCACACCCGCGCCAAGATCGTGAAGAACAAGGTGGCTCCGCCGTTCCGTGAGGCCGAGTTCGATATCATGTTCGGCGAGGGCATCTCCAAAATGAGCGAGCTCATCGATGTGGGTGTCAAGCTGGGCATCGTGCAGAAGAGCGGTGCATGGTTCAACTATGGCGATATCCGTCTGGGTCAGGGCCGCGACAACGCCAAGCAGTTTTTGAAGGACAACCCCGAGATCGCCAATGACATCGAGGGACAGATCCGCGCCAACGCTGATAAGCTGTACGCCACCCGCCGCCCGGCAGGCCGCGCTGTTGCCGCAGCGGAAAAGCCCGGCCTCACGGGCGGAAAACCCCCGCCGCCCCCGCCGCCGCAAAGGAGCCGGTGGTCAAGGCACCCACCCGCAGCAGCGAGAGCGAGCTGGATATCATGGTGGAGGACTAAATGGCCTTCTACCGCCGTCGACCCCGCCCGGATGCGGAAAAGTGCGCCGACCCCGCCAAGGCGCGGGCCAGCGCGCTGGAAACGCTGGCCGGGCAGGAGGTCTCTGCCAATATGCTGTATGAGCGGCTGTGCCGCCGCTATACCGAGCAGGCCGCAGCCGCCGCTGTGGCGGAGATGGTGCAGCTGGATTATGTGAACGATGCTCGCTACGCCGAAGCACGGGCACACAGCCTGCTGGCTGCCCGCAAAAGCCGCCGCGCCGCCGCCCAGAGCCTGCGCCAGAAGGGGCTTGCCCCCGCCGAGGTAGCGGGCGCGCTGGAAGCGGTCTACGCCCCGGAGGACGGCGGCGATGATCCGGAGCTGGAAGCCGCCGCCGCGTTGGTGGACAGCCGCTACCGCAAAAAACTGGCCATCGGCCGCCGCGACCTTGTGGTGGCTGCCCTGCAGCGCCGCGGCTTTGCCTACCCCGTCATCAAGGAAGCCATCCGCAGGGTGGAGGAGGAATGACCCTCCCGTAAAATTTTAAAAGCATCCCTCAAAAGAGAAAGAGAGTATCATCCCTTATGAAAATTGCGTGTATTTCCCTTGGCTGCCCGAAGAATCAGGTGGATCTGGATGTGATGGTGCACATCCTGCTGTCTGCCGGGCACGAGACTGTGGCCGATCTGGCCGAAGCCGATGTCATCCTTGTGAACACCTGCGGCTTTATCGAGAGCGCCAAGACCGAGGCCATTGAAAACATTCTGGAAGCCTGCGCTTATAAGCAGCAGAACCCGAACCTGAAGGTCATCGTTACCGGCTGCCTTGCCGAGCGCTACCGCAGCCAGATCGAGGAAGAGATCCCGGAGGTGGACGCCGTTGTAGGCTGCGCCTCCAACAAGGCCATTGACACCATCGTGGAGCGGCTGTTCCACGGCGAGGATCATCTGGAAAGCTACGGCGCCAAAAAGGACTTCCCGCTGGGCGGCAAGCGCGTCATCGGCACGCCCGCCCACTATGCGTACTTAAAGATCGCCGAGGGCTGCAACAACCGCTGCCACTACTGCGCCATCCCCGGCATCCGCGGCCCGC
>OGOG01004236.1_pt1 | contig 10127 bp, 3 predicted proteins | sample 1552581 | NCBI WGS metagenome assembly OGOG01 (sample SAMEA2580152, study PRJEB22360) | human gut metagenome | biome: human gut; feature: human-associated habitat; material: faeces | place: Denmark | collected 2008/2010 | reverse complement strand
GGCTGTGGCCGAGCCTGTGGCACTGGAGCCGACGGTGGACACCGTGGAGCCCATCTACCACCACCACACTGACGCCTGCTACGAGGAAGTGCTTACCTGCCCCCTGCCGGAGCATCACCACACCGTAGCCTGCCTGAGCGACACCTCCGCCGACGTTGAGACCCCCGAAGAGTGGCAGGCCGCCAACGCCGAGGCCGTGATGACCGGCAACTGGGACGAGGACCTGCTCAGCGTGGCAAAGACCCAGCTGGGCTACGAGCAGAGCGAGAAAAACTTCGAGATCGACCCCGCAGACGGCGTGACCCTGCACTACTACTCCCGCTACGGCCAGTCTTACGGCAACCCCTACGGCGAGTGGGACGTGATGTTCCTCTCCTACTGCCTGAAGTACGCCGGTATCCCCCAGAGCGCCATCCCGCAGGAGGCCAGCGTGCTTGCCCTGCGCAGCTCCATGAGCGACATGGATTGGCTGCTGGACGGCGAGGACGGCAGCGCCGCCAATGTGGGCGACATCGTTATTTATAATAAGTACGTCACCCGCACCGTGGCTGTGGACAGCAGCGCCGATGGTGCAGCGGACGATCTGGACGACCTGTTCAGCATGGACGCTGAGGGTGAGAACGGCGCAGAGCTTGAAACTTCCGGCGCTTCTGCGCTGGATACCGCCCCCGCCGCCGAGGACGCCCCCGCTGCCGACAGCGTGATCACCCCCGATCTCCCCGACACCGCCAACCCGGAGCAGCCCGCCGCAAAGCCGGTGGACAGCACCGGCACCTCTGCATCCGGCGCGGACACCCTTATCCCCAGCGTGGCATCCCCCGCTGCCGAGCCGCAGACCACCACCGTGACTGACGCTCAGCCCGTGGAGACCGTGGGCATCGTGAGCGAGGCGGACGAGAACACCCTGACCGTCATCTCCGGCGACGTGGACGGCAAGGTGGCTGAGGTCACCCTTTCCAACGCCGAGGTTCTGGCCGTGGTGGATGTTGCCGCCGCCCAGTACGCAGACGAGATGCTTACCACTGCTGTTACCGGTGCCCTGCGGGCCCCCGGTATGCTTACGCTGGCGGGTGAGGGCGACACGACCGCAAGCACACCTACGACCTACCTTGACTACTTTGTGGAAACCAGGGAGAACCATAACGGCGGTATTACAAAGTACACCTATCATGTTGGTGAGGAAGAAAAAACGGGCGATTTCACAGTAACTGCTAATCAAACCCTTTATTTCGACTTCAACTATACCATTGCCAGCGGTGTGCTGAAGGAAGGTCATAATACTTTGACCTACAAGCTGCCGGAAGCGATTCGGCCGAAGAAAGAAACCAGAACCGAAATCAAGACCGATGACGGTAAGGTGGTTGGCGAACAGGTATTTAAAACAGACGGCACTACTGTCCTCACCTTTGATCTTAAGTCTGAGGGTTTCAACCCGAATGAGCCTTTTAGCGGTCACTTTAAATATGAATGGAAATATCAAAAAGAGGACGCTACTAAGCATCAAACCATCACGTTCCCCGGCAGTGGCACGACCATAACGCTGGAAAAGCTTGAGGATATCGATATCAAGAAGAGCAAGCCCGACGTAAATGCCGGAACGATCACAGAAACTGCCAATGGCGAGACCAAGCTCCACTACACGGTCACCGTTAGCTCGAACAATGGCTGGAGTCAGAAGATCCATATCTGGGACGGTTTGAAGCCGGACAGTAACTTTACTTCTGCCGACTACGACAAAACTTCTTTCAAGCTGTTTAAAGTTAAGAGCAATGGGGATCGGGAAGAAATCAGCATCACCCCTGATTTTACTAAGAAAGACAAAAAATACAAGAATTACAACAAAACCTTCCAGATCAACGATCTTCCCGAGCTTGAAGCCGGTGAAAGCTATGAGTTGACCTACGATGTTCTTACCACCCGTACCGGCTCTGCAACCCTGAAAAATACCGCAAAAACCAATGACAGTAAAGAGGCCAGTAGAGACGTTACGCTGGACGGCAACAGACTTTGGAAAAACGGCGAGTACGATAAAGTCAATAACTGCATCAACTGGACTGTAACGGTAAACAACCCTTCCGCTTCTGATTTGAATAAATATGTTGTAACCGATACCCTTGAAAGCGGCAAGATCATTGGTGACGTCACGCTGTCTGTGCAGCAGGATTCCAAGGGCGAGTGGCATAATCCGAATGTAAAAATTGCCACTATTACAGATGCGAAAGATCAATCCTCTTTCACTTATGACTTTTCTAATTTGGCCAATAAAGATGACCGCAGTGCAAAGATATATGTGTTCACCTATAAGAGCACTGTTCCTGAGGGCAGCACCTCGGTGAAAAATAAGGTCGAGTACGGCTACAAGAACAAGTTTACCACTGAAAAAGATGTTTCGATTCCCAGCTCCGGCTCCGGCTCTGGTTCCGGCTCCGGCTCTACCGAAATCAATCCGACGAAAACTGCCTCCGGCACGCTTACACCGAGCGAAAACCCGTACCTTCTGACCGCGCCTTGGACGATCACCGCCGCTATTCCCGGCAAGGGCGTGTATACGTTCAGTGACCGCATTACAAATTCCTCCGGTTGGTTCAATGGCAAGGAGGTTATTTACCATTATGGCATCGCAAATGAATTGCAGCAGCAACTCGTGAATAACCTGACTATTACCTATGTTGAGAATGGCGAAACAAAAATACTACGCTGTTCTGATCTTTCTGATCTTAAAAATAAAGGTATTTCTTTTGCTGTAAAATACTATCAATACGAATGGTCCGGTTCACTTATTGATGCATCAGATAATTCCACACCGGTACGCGCCTTCGAAGTCACGCTTGATACCACACAATGTAAGCTTGAACTCAAAAAGCTGACGCTAAACTACAGTACCCGGGTGGATGGAACCAACCTTCCTGAAGGTACCCGTGTTACTATCAACAACCAAATTAACTACAATAACAGCGTTAAGTATGAGTACCAGAAGCCCAGTTCTGCCCTCAAGTTGACCAAGGGTGTCCGGTTCACGACTAGTGGGAATAAAAAGGCTGAAGACCACGGCAAATGCTATTCTCCGGACGCATCTTCCGGCGGAACCCTTACTAAGGACTACGCCAAATTCCTAGAGGACGGCAGAATGCTTGAGTATCAGGTTCTTCTGGACTTCTCTTCGGTGGATACGCTGCCCGATACCATTACCCTTACCGATACGCTGCCCAAGGGGCTTACCTACTTTACCAAAGATGGTGACCCCTCGGCATCCATCGTGTTCATCAATGGCTACGATAAGGATTCCAAGTATAAGGAGCTGCCGCTGAAGGATTCCGAAGAACTTTACAGTCTCAAGAACTACTTCCGCCCGGCAGGCCGCCTTGTGGTCACCGAGCCTGACGAAGCCTCTGAGGATGGACAGACCCTTAAGTTTAATATCACCGGTCTGGAAAAGATCGACTTTGCAAAGCTTAAGGCACAGGGCTACACTGAGCTTGTTCTGCGCTACCGTGCAAAGCTAACTGACACGCGTTGGAGCAGCCTTAGATTTGAGGAAGCCACCTACACCAACAAGGTCAAGTGGGAAGAGCGCAGCGACCTGCATGACGAGGTCAACGTATACGTCAAGCAAACGTCTGAAGTGCTTACCAAGGATTCCGAACAGGTCGATGGACAAAGCCGCGCAAAGTATACCCTGATCATCAACCCTGCGGCTAAGGATCTTCATGAGGGTAGCAATACCATCACCCTGCGCGATGTACTGACCGTAAAAAATGAGCACGTTCAGGCCTCTCTGGATATTTCCAGCGTGCATCTGTACAACACTGAGACAAACAAGGAGATTCCGCTGACCGAGTACGGTTACCTCCCGCCGAAGCAGACTACAGGCAAAAATAATTACCCGGTTTACACCACAACCTTTACCCTGCCGGATGAAACACCGCTCAAGCTGGTATACGAATATGTTACCACCGCAAACGGTGCTATCAAGCTGGAAAACACGGCTGAAGTCGAGGGAGCTAATAGAGTAACAGAAACCACCGAGCTTGAAAGCGCTGGTTCTGAATCCGGCGTATCGCAGGCTCCGCTGACTGTCTACAAGGTGGATAAGCGTAACTATTCGCTCTACCTGACGGGTGCAGGTTTCACGTTGGATTATTTTGATAGCACCGCGGGTGAATGGAAACCGGTCAATGATCACACTGAGTATAAAGTATCTAATAAGGGTACGCTGACCTTCCACTTTGCGGGTAAAGATGCACTTAAAGAAAACACCCTGTATAAGCTTACAGAGGTAACCGCGCCCGAAGGCTACAGTGAGGCTTCTCATCCTTATTACTTTATCTATCAGGGTGCAGACGCAAGCCAAGAGGAAGCCTACAACATTGCTGTAGGCGGGCATACTAGTGATATCCCCGCACAAACAGATGAAAACCTTCTCTTCTGCGCCAATAACAAGTCCAGTAGGCTGTTTGTGCCCAACACCGCCAACAGCCTGACCATCATCAAGAACTGGAAGGATAAGGACGGCAGCTTCCTGGCAGGAGATGCCGTGAACATGGACGAAGTGGATGTACAGCTGTACTGCTACGAGAAAAATGCTGACAGAACCACCGCAGTAAAGTACGGCAAAGTGTTCCAGCTGACCAAGAAAGGCAACTGGACTACCACTGTGGACATTGACGCAGATCACCGCGAGGGCTATATCTTCTATATTGAGGAGCTCAACGTCAATCCTTCCCGCTTTACCGTAGTCTACGACCAGAAGGATGGCGTGGAGGTGGGCGGCACCCTTACCTTTACCAACAAGGACACCGGTTTCGCTGATTACGAGCTCCCCTCTACCGGCGGCACCGGTACACTCCCGTATACAGCCGTGGGCGGCACAATGATGCTGTCTGCGCTGGCATATAGTTTTATCCACCGCAAGCGCAGACGCGAAGGGAGGGCAGATGACTAAGCTGCACTTCCCCCAGCTGGACGCCCGAGGCTGAGCCCCCGCCCGCCCGGCGCAAAGTTTACGCGATAGACCGAACAAAAACGACACCCCTCCCCCCCCCCTGTACAAAATGCAGGGGGCGGCAAGGGGCAGAAAAGAAAGGGGCTTTTTCCATGAAAAAAGCAATGAAGAAACTCATGGCTGCACTGCTGGCAGTTGCTATGGTTTGCGCCATGGCCATTCCGGCGTTTGCGGCTGGTGGTACTACTACTGGTAGCATTACCATTGACAACGCTGTTAAAGGTGAAACTTATACCATTTATAAGATGTTCGACCTGAACAGCTATGATCCCACCGCTGGCACCTACTCCTACACCGTAGATTCTAACTGGAAAGCTTTCTTTGCAACTGGTGCAGAAGGCGCTAACTATATTACTCTGGATGCAAATGGTCACCCCACTTGGGTAAAAGGTGCAAAGGCCGATGAGTTTGCTCAGAAAGCACTTGCATGGGCTAAAACACAGTCTGCAATCACTACTGCTGCGACTTCTCAAGCTGCTGGTAGCACCACCGTTACTTTCTCGAGCCTTGCCCTTGGCTACTATCTGGTAGATACTTCTCTGGGTGTTCTCTGTGGTCTGGATACTACCGCCCCTGATGTTACTATCGAAGAGAAAAACGAAGTGCCTACTATTGAAAAGACGGTCAAAGATTCTAACGATAAGTGGGTTGACAGCAACACCGCTAAGATCGGCGATACTGTCGAGTATAAGGCAGTTATCACCGTCAAGACCGCAAACACCAACTACGTCATGCACGATACCATGACCGATGGCTTGACCTTTAACAAAGATTCCGTCAAGGTTACCGTGAGTGGCGCTGATGTTCCGACTACCAAATATACTCTGAGCGCTCCCGGCACCAAAGGCGAAACTTTTAGTATTGCATTTGATAACAACTACATCGCTTCTCTGCCTGCAGATACTAAGATTGAGGTCACCTACAACGCCGTTGTGAACGAAAAAGCCAAGATTGATCCTGGTGCGAACGAGAACGAAGCATATCTGACCTTTGGCAATAGTCAAGAGACTGCACACGACAAGACCTATACTTATCTGTACCAGTTCGACCTGATCAAGTACAGCGGTTCTACTAAAAAACTGCTGGGCGGCGCTCAGTTCAAGCTGTACGATGCAAAGACTGGCGGCAACGAGATCAAGCTTGTAAAGAATGCAGATGGCACTTACCGCGTGGCAACCGCAACCGATAGCCCTGTTGACTATATTGAAACGGTTGCGGGTAAGACTGTTAAGATCTCCGGTCTGGACAAAAAGGTCTACTATCTGGATGAGATTGTTCCCCCTGCCGGTTACAACGGCCTGACCGAGCGTGTTGAGGTTGATCTGCGCACCGGTTCTAAGAAGGTAACTACCGGGTATTTCACCGATGGCACCGATGGCACATATAACGAGTCAATCGCTGATTCCATCGGCGGTGTCGCAGTTGAGAACAACGCTGGTACTACCCTGCCCGGCACCGGCGGCATCGGCACCACCATCTTCTATGTGATCGGCGGCGGCCTGATGGTTGCAGCAGCCATCCTGCTCATTACCAAAAAGCGCATGGAGAACCACTAAGTTCTCCTTTTCCCCGGCACAGAGCGGGGCCGCAAGGCCCCCTGCTCTGATCCTGAAACTATAACGTTAGGGAGTAGCCCATGAAAAAGAACAAAAGCACCATTATATTGATCCTCGTCTTTTTCGTGGGTCTATCCGTGATGTTATACCCCACTATCAGCGATTACGTCAACCAGCGCAACCAGTCCCGCGCGGTGGCAAGCTACGCGCAGGACGTGGACAAAATGACCGATGCGGATTACAGCGCCTACTTTGACGCCGCCGATGCCTTTAACGCACAGGTGGCCGCCAACGAAAACGCCCTTTACCGCCCGGATCAGCTTACCGGCTACAACGACACGCTGGATATTACCGGCACCGGCATTATGGGTTACATCACCATTTCCAAAATCGGCGTGGAGCTGCCCATCTACCACGGCACCAGCGACAGCGTATTGCAGATCGCCGCAGGCCACTTGGAGGGCACCAGCCTGCCGGTGGGCGGCGCGTCCACCCACGCGGTCATCTCGGCGCACCGCGGCCTGCCCAGCGCAAAGCTGTTTACCAACCTCGACCAGCTGGAAGTGGGCGATACCTTTACCATCACCGTGCTGGACCGGGTGCTCACCTACGAGGTGGACAAAATTTCCATCGTGCTGCCCACCGAGACCGATGAGCTGAAGATCGCCGAAGGCAAGGACTACGTCACCCTGATGACCTGCACCCCCTACGGCATCAACACCCACCGCCTGCTGGTACGCGGCCGCCGCGTAGAGACCCCGGATCAGTACAAGCACCTCCGCGTTACCGCCGAAGCGCTTAAAATTGAACCCATTATTGTTGCGCCCATTATGGCGCTGCCCATGCTGCTGATCTTGCTGATCGGTATGCTGATTTCCACACGCAAACCCAAGAAAACGAGAGGTGAAGAACATGAAAAGCATTGATCTGCGTCATCGTCTGGCGGCTGTGCTGCTGGCTATGTGCCTTGTGGTATGCTGCGCCCTGCCGGCGTTTGCCACCAGTGCCAACATTGTGCTGGGGCGTCTGGGCTCGCTCCATGTCCGTCTGTACGACACCCACAACGATGTGCCCCTGCGCGGCGGCGAGCTTACCCTGTATCAGGTGGCCTCCGTCAAGCGCACCAACGGCAACCTGTACTTTGACTATACCGGCGATTTTACGGGCTGCGGTGTCGTGCTGGGCGATCTTTCCGACAGCACGCTGGCAGACCAGCTGGTAAAGTACCTGCCCGCTGTGCCCGCCATTGCCGCCCAGCAGGACGTGAACGAAGAGGGCTATGCCAACATTACCAAGCTGCCGCAGGGTCTGTACTTGGTCGTGCAGACCGAGGCATCCCACGGCTACGAGGCCATCAAGCCCTTCCTTGTGTCCATCCCCATGCCCGATGGCGACAACTGGATCTACGATGTGGACGCCACCCCCAAGGTAGGCGCTACCATCCCGGAAACGCCGGACACCCCCGACACCCCGGATGTGCCGGATACGCCCGACACACCGGACACCCCCGATCTCCCGGAGCAGCCGGATAACCCGGATACGCCGGTGAGCCCCGGCACACCGGATAACCCGGTAAGTCCCGGCACCCCGGACAACCCGGTAAGCCCCGAAAATCCGGATAACCCGGTCTCCCCTTCCACCCCCGATAAGCCTGTTCTGCCCCAGACCGGCCAGTTGAACTGGCCCGTGCCGGTGCTGGCCTGCAGCGGCGTGCTGCTGTTTGCCGCAGGCTGGGTGCTGAACCGTCAGGGCAAAAAGGAAAACTGACTTTGCACTCCTTTCTTTTCGGCACAGCGTGGCGTTGTGTACCGAATTTGCTCCCCCGCAAGGGGGAGCATTTTTTGTGCCCTTTCCCCTGCCGGGCGCAGCACGATTTTGAATGCGCTCCGCGTTGCTCTGCGCATAATCAGCGGAAAATATATTTTTTAATTTGCAATTCTGGAAAATCTGCGGATTTTCCAGAATTGCCTTTTCACGGGTGGGGTTTGAGCACGAACCCTCTCAGGCATCTCACTTTGCTCGATGCCAGCTCCCCCGAAGGGGGAGCTTTTTGGGTGGAGCTGGCGAACGCAGCGAGCCTGAGGGGGTACACGCAAAAGAGCCGCTGTACTTTTTGTACAGCGGCTCTTGTTTTATGCAATCTGTATTAGGTTTTTACTGCTGCTGGGCGGCCCTTTTGGCTTCCAGAGCCAGAATGGCGTCGCGGCGGCTCAGGTTGATGCGGCCCTGCTGGTCGATGTCGGTCACCTTGACCACGATGGCATCGCCCACGGCAACCACGTCCTCTACCCGCTCCACGCGCTTGGTGTCCAGCTTGGAGATATGCACAAGGCCTTCCTTGCCCGGGGCGATCTCCACAAAGGCACCAAAGTTCATCAGGCGGGTCACCTTGCCCTTGTAGATGGCACCGATCTCGGGGTCCTCCACAATGGTCTTGATGGTAAAGATGGCGCGCTTTGCGTCCTCCTGATCCACGGCGGAGACGAACACATGGCCGTCCTCCTGCACATCGATCTTGCAGTTGCAGGTGGCGCAGATGTCCTGGATGACCTTGCCGCCCTTACCGATCACGTCCTTGATCTTGTCGGTGGGGATCATCATGCTGAACATCTTGGGTGCCCAGCGGCTCAGCTCCTGACGGGGCTCGGCGATCACCGGCTTGATGATCTCGTCCAGAATATACAGGCGGCCCTTGCGGCACTTCTCGAAGGCCTCAGCAATGATGTCGTAGGTCAGGCCATCGATCTTGATGTCCATCTGGATGGCAGTGATGCCCTTGCGGGTGCCGCCCACCTTGAAGTCCATATCGCCGTGGAAGTCCTCCACGCCCTGAATGTCCAGCATGGTCATCCAGCGCTCGCCCTCAGTGATCAGGCCGCAGGAGATACCGGCAACCGGAGCCTTGATGGGCACGCCTGCGTCCATCAGTGCCAGCGTAGAGCCGCAGATGGAAGCCTGAGAGGTAGAACCGTTAGAGCTGAGCACCTCGGACACGCAGCGGATGGTGTAGGGGAACTCTTCCAAGGAGGGCAGCACCGGCACCAGAGCACGCTCAGCCAATGCGCCGTGGCCGATCTCGCGGCGGCCGGGGCTGCGCGGTGCGCGTGCCTCGCCCACAGAGTACGGCGGGAAGTTATAGTGGTGGATATAGCGCTTGGTCTGCTCGTCGGTCAAATCGTCCATCAGCTGGTTGTCCTTGGTGCCGCCCAGCGTGCAGGTGGTAAGCACCTGCGTCTGGCCACGGGTGAACATACCGGAGCCGTGCACGCGGGGCAGAATGCCCACCTCTGCGGCCAGCGGGCGGATCTCGTTGATGCCGCGGCCGTCCACGCGCTTGCCTTCATCCAGCAGCCAGCGGCGCACCACGAACTTCTGCATCTTGTAGCTTACCAGATCCAGATCGGCGGCAGACAGGTCGGGGTATTCCTCGGCGATCTTGTCCATGATGGGCAGCAGGGCTGCGTCACGCACGTTCTTGTCGTCGGTGTCCATGGCAGCCTTGAAATCGTCCAAGTACTTGTTCTGGATGGCGTGGAACACGTCCATATCCAGACCCACCACCTGGAAGT
>OGOG01004232.1_pt1 | contig 10138 bp, 8 predicted proteins | sample 1552581 | NCBI WGS metagenome assembly OGOG01 (sample SAMEA2580152, study PRJEB22360) | human gut metagenome | biome: human gut; feature: human-associated habitat; material: faeces | place: Denmark | collected 2008/2010 | reverse complement strand
CGGCTCACCGGCGGCGGCTGGTGCGAACCGCCGGACTGCTCGAAACGATGATCAGCCGCGGCGACCGTGCACTCGGATACTTCAGCTTCTTGTGAAGCTGCCGACCGATATCCAAGAGCATCACGCAAGGAGCCTGAGTGGTGAACGACGCGATTCATTCCTCTGCCGCAGCCGTGAGCGACGATTCACACTCCATCTCTCGAATCGCCGCTAACCGGCTGCGTCTCGTTCCGCTCAGCTGGAAGGGCGAAACGGTGGAGCTTACGCTCCAGTCTGCGCCCGTCCACCTCTGCGCAGACACGCTCGTGAGGACGCTGCCGACGGTTTTTGCAGATCGGCCGTACCGCATTGAATGTGAAGGCGCCATGCTCAAGCGGCTCGCTGCGGTTACGATTGAGCTCAATGACGATGTCGTTTTATGTTCATCGACCAGCCGTAACGGCCTGCAGTTCTTTGCTCAGCCGACTGACTCGAATCTTTTTGCGGACGTATTCGGTCTTGCGAGACTCTCTGTCTCGCTTCGCAGACCCGACGCTCTAGTCCCAGAGCTTTTTTATGCGCCGCCCGTCCATGTGCTTTTGCCTAAAGGGGAACGCGCCGAAGCCATATCCAAAATGGCCGTACGAGTCGCATCAGCGAGCGACAGACTCTTCCCGAAAGAGCACTCACACGATCGAATGAAAGAGGATTGCGGCGAATCGTCATCGGAAAAAGCGATTCGCAATCAGGAAGAGGCGCTCGAGCGGATTATTCAGCTCTATGAACAGCACTTCAGTTATTTTCGTACGAATGCACGGAGCCGCCTGAGCGAACGTGAAGAGGTCGGCGCCTTTGCAAAACTCAAAAGCTTTACACAGAAAACTCTCGAATTTATTGTTCGCCATCCCGAAGAGCTCGAACCGGCTCCCGGCGGCATCGGCATACGCCCGAACGGCATCGGACCTGCCTGGCTGCCGCGCAGGTCCTTGATTCGTTCTGCACAGCCCTCCTTCAATACTTATGAAAACCAAGCACTGGTCGGGTTTTTAACCTCGCTTGCCCATGAAATCGACACGGAATCTGCGGAACTCACGGCAGCGGCCGAGCAGCTTCCGCACACGCAGTTCAATGTCCCTGAGGGTTATGTGCCTTCCACCGCCGCCATTTTTGCGGAGTCCGCCAAACGTCTCCAGCTTGCCGCGAGCCGCTTTCTGCAGTTTCGAGAGCGCCTGACTCAACTGCGCGAGCTCTATGTGCGCACCCTCGGCATTGAAGGCGAAATGCATCCATGGCCGCTGCGCCCAACGCCGGTCTTTCTCGCCATTACGCCTTATCGAGAAATCTTTGAGGCGGTTTCCAACTGGCGCAAAGCTCCGCCGCCCGGTCTGGAGGAAGGCGAGATGCTGCTCACCTGCATGGCGAACAGCCGTTTATACGAATACTACGTTCTCACAGCGCTGCTCGACGCATTCTCCGCCAACGGGTTCCTGCAGACGGCGGCCTCAAGATATGACTATCAGGGAGCGCAAGGCCTGACAACGGGCAGTGACGAACGTCCCCACGCCAATACCTTCACGTTTGAGAAAGACGGCATCGAACTCACACTCTGGTACCAGCCGGTCGTGAGCGGCGGGATGTATGCCGGAGAAAACGGGCTTGGACTCGCCCGCACTTCGGACTGGTCACTGATGCAAAACAGCGACTCTCCCAACACGCTGAGAACCGCCGACAAGCCCTTTTACACGCCGGACTTTATCCTTCGTGCCGCATTGAAGCACGACGCCGACTCGGCCGACCATTCACGGGCGGTTTACTTTGTGGCTGACGCAAAATTCTCCCGCATGCAGACCGTGATTGCTTCTCAGACGATGAGCTTAGTGTTCCGCTATCTCTTTTCCATCCGCCCGATCCGGCCTCAGGATCAGCACGCCGGGCTTTGGATTTTCTGCGGCTCGGACCTGCACGGAGACGCTTTAGCTTCCCCGCTCACCGCCATGGGTGCCTCTCTCCATGGGCCGGCCTTTGTGGTTGAGCGGCTCGATCCCGAAATGGAAACTCAGGCGCTTGTCCGCACGGCGCTCCAAACCGCGCAGGCACTCGCAGCCAGCCCTTAAACACTTTGTAAACTTCTGGCCGGCAGGGGTTCAGTCTGAACCCAAATGCGCTTGGCGCTGCCACACAAACGAAAGCCTCCAGAAAATGCTGAGATTTTTCTGGAGGCTCTGGAAGAATCTGCCGATAGTCAGTCCGACAGCGTCAGCACTGTCACTTGACGTCGCCGAACCACTTGTCGTAGATCTTCTGGAAAGTACCGTCAGCACGCATCTCGTCCAATGCGTCATCGAGTTCCTTGAGCAGCTTCTTGTTGCCCTTCTGGACGGCCATGCCGTAGAAGTCGTCGGAAACGACAAAGTCAAGCGCCGTCAGATTCATGCTCTTAGAAGCTTTCTGTGTAAGGAAGTACTTGTTGACGGGACCGTCATTGAGCATTGCGAAGCAGCCGCCCTTATTGAGTTCCAAAAAGGCATCCGCAGCAGAATTGAAGGTACGCACCGTCGTGCCGGGGATACGCTTCATCACCAATGCGCCGCTTGAGCCGATTTCGGCGCAAAGCAATTTGTTTTCTAGGTCTTTGACGCTCTTGATCTTGGGAGCGTTTTCCTTCGTGGTCATCACGGTGAGACCGGCGTTGAGGTACGGTTTGGTGAAATCGACCTTTTCCGCACGTTCCGGCGTAATCGTCAGCGCCGAAACAGCCGCATCAATGTTGCCGCTCACCAGCGCCGGCACGAGACCGTCGAGCGTCATGGAAATAATCTGCACATCGAACCCCTTTCGGCGTCCGATTTCACGGATCAGATCCATGTCAAAGCCTTCGTATTCACCGTTTTGCGAATTCACATATTCGAACGGCGCATAAACGGTGAGGCTGCCGACACGAAGCGTCTGAGCAGCATCAGCGGCGGCTGAAAAAGAGAAAACGACAGCGGTAGCAGCCGCAGCGATTTTTTTGAACATAGCCATCAGAGGGCCTCATATTTATGAAGCGGATTGTGCAGCAGAACGTGATCCCTCTTTTTATCGTTCACATGCTTCGAGTCTCAGGCACTGAGGGCCTGCTCTCCGCGGGGATTTTTCGAACTGCCGGACCCTCCCGGGTTGGCTTCTGACTGAGTGACGGACACTAAGCGCCCTCCAGTCAGTGGTGAATTTATGCCGACGGGATCTTTTCCGTCAGCCTTGGTCAATGCCTTCCGGGCGGCACGTTTTCCTTTGAGTGCATCAGCCTGATGGTCGGCATCTTCCGCGGATCCGGCCTGAGGGGCCGTCCCGTTCCTCCTCGCCTTCACGGGCGCTTCGGACCCCATAATCCTACACAGAATTGAGACACGCGCTCAAAACCAATCATCCGCTCGGGCAATGTCAATGACATAAGTCAAAACGCTTCATAGCGTTGCGCGTTTATTCCCTGTTGACTGCATTGACCGACAGCAGACCGTATGAACGTCCTGCAAGCATACAAAACGGCTTCTGTGAGCAACATTCCACAGAAGCCGTTCAAATGCGCCTGACCGAACTTTGGCAAACGATCAGGCAGACCGCGTTTTCAGTCAATGCTGACGAACAAGGTCATCCATAAACTGCAAATACGTCTCCTTCGTGAATACGGGCTTAAATACACGGCAGATGCGATCGGCTTCCTTAGCATCGTCATAGAGCAGATCAATCAGCGTCATGGCGAGCACCTCGGGCGTCTTCACATACGCCGTCTCCTCATCCGAAACGACGTAGTCTGCACCGTGAAGCGTGCCGGTAACGCAGCCCACCCACGGATGCACGCAGGGCATGAGATGGGATACGTCGCCCATATCCGTGCTGCCGGCAGAATGAACGCCTTCCTCAACGTTTGCTGCGCCGAAAATCTGATTGGCGTTTTCGCGCAGCAGCGTACGGAAGTTTTCATCGGGTTTGAGCGGGAGGTAGCCCGGAAGATCCGTAATATCGCACTTAGCGTTCAGCGCCATGGCGCCCGCATTAAGTGCGCGGTTAATGTCGCGGTTGTAGCGGGCGAGCGCCTCGACGTTGGCCGCACGCGTGTAGCTCTCCATCTTCACGTAGTCAGGAATGACATTCACAAGGTCGCCGCCGGAATTGATGATCGGATGGAAGCGCACGCAGTCGTCTTCGCGGAAGGTCTCGCGCAGCGCATTGACGCCCATCACCCCCATCATTGCCGCATTGAGCGCATTGATGCCGCGATCCGGAGCACCAGCCGCATGAGCGGCACGGCCGTGATATTCGATCAGTTTGCCGACAAAGCCGTTCGAACTTGCCCCAACGGTGAATTCCCCCTCGGGATTGGTGGTCGCGTTGACGTGCATCATCATAGCCATATCGATGTCGTCAAAGGCGCCTTCGGCAATGAGCTGCTGTTTGCCCCCTAAGAACTGAAGCTTGCCTTCGCGGCGCAGTCCGCTGCGGTAGTCAATTTCGACATATTCTTCGGCCGGAACAGCAAAGAAGACCAGATCGCCGCCGAGATAATCCATGACCCCGGATTCTTTCATTGCATAGGCGACAGCCAGAAGATTGCCGATCTGCACATTGTGTCCGCAGCAGTGAGCTGCGCCCGTCGCGGGATCTCTGTGCGGATGGTTGCGGCAGACGATGGCATCGAGCTCACCCAGAACGGCAACCGTACGGCGGTGTCCCTTGCCGGCAAGACGCGCCTTCACGCCAGTGATGCCCCAGCCCGTTTCATAGTCCAGGCCGAGCGCATCAAAGGCGGCACGAACTTTGGCAGAAGTTTTCTGCTCTTTAAAACCGAGTTCAGGCTCGGCAAAAATGGCATGACCGAGACGGACGATGTCGGGGTTGCGGCGACGAATGACTTCGCAGACCCGCGCCTTCAGTTCTTCCTTATTCATTTTGGAAAAAACCTTGCAAATGAAGCGACTCCGATGGAGCTCAAAAAAAATTTAAGAGACTGCGCAGATCTTCAGCCGACCGCCCGGAACCGGTTGGATCGGTTTGGCGCTGTGCAGACTCTTCTTACCTGTCAATGACAAATTCTGCGCCCGCCCAGTGAACTTGAACAGTCCGGACTTGAGCGGGCGAATAAAGCTGCCTCAATGCATCAGAAGATGCCTTCAAGATGCAGAATGATTTCAGCGAGCACAGTTGCGCAGATGAAGCTGCCCGCACCGACGGCCAGCGCCACCGGAACAATGCGCCAGGAAAGACGCTTAAAGGCGTCGATATCCTTGCCGAGCGACAGGCCGCAGTAAGCAAGCACCGGCGTCGTGATGGGCAGGAACCCTACCTGCTTCGTATAGTGGATGACCCAGTCGCCGCCCGGGAAGCCCGGCAGCGAGATAACCACTGCGATGATCGATACCCAAAAGACCATCGGGAGAATACGAAAGCCCGGCAGGTGCGAAACCAGAATGCCGAAGGCCGTGATCACGACGAGAAGCAGTACGCCAATCGAGCTTTCGGCCATATTGACCTTCGGGAGCTGGATGCAGTTGGCGATCCAGGTAAAGAAGGCCGTCACCAGAAGGATGAACAGCACGTCCTTCATTTCTTCCATGAGTTTGCGGATTTCCATTTTTCGTTTCCTTTGTCTTGTTCGCTTGTATTCGTTGCCATGGAAGGGGATCAGTCGTTGGCCTTAGGCTTCGCCGATCCCTTGTCACCCGTAAAGAACTCATAAACCTTGATCGTAACGGGGAGCGAAACAAAGAGCGCAAAGTAGATGCCGATCACAGACGTGAGAAGATTGGCCGCCGCTGCATAGGCACGCACGGTTTCTTCCCATTCCGGATGCACGACGATGATCGAGCTCGTCGCTGCGGCCATCATGGAGGCGCTGCCGATGCCGGCGCCCATGGCAAGCGCATGCGGATGGAAGAAACCCATCTGAGCAATGACGCCGGCCAGAACCGACACCCAAAGCGCGCCGAAGACCGTTCCGCAGACATACATGCCCATTACGCCGTGACCTTCAGGAGAGTCCAGACCGAAGCGCTCCGAAATAATGGCGACGTTGGGTTCTCGGTCAATGGAGTAGCACGCGCCGATCGCTTCGCGTTTCATGCCGACGAGGAGCGCCACCGGCAGACCAAAGATCAGCGTGCCGAAGAAGTGGCCGAATTCCTGCATGATCAGCGCCCAGCCGGACTGCATGATCATTTCAATATTCGGACCGATATCGAGCGCGATCTTCGTGATCAGCAAAAGAACGCCCACGGAGAGCATCTTGCCGGCTCGATTCATTTCATCGAGCCTCACGACACTCCAGCGCGGAAAGCTCACCAATGCACCAAATACGAGTGCATAAAGCAGCGGCAAAAGCACGACTAGACCGAACTTTTGTACACCCACCAGTTCCGCCAACACAACAATAATGAGTGCCGCCGCGTGAATTTTGAAGTTCCGGATGAGATCCATGAGCGTCTCCAAAAACCTTCCGCCGGTTAAAACTGCTTGGCAAGCCGTTTTTTTCGATGTTCGGCGGTTGAGGCTGTAATTAAATTAAAGAGGGAAGAGGTATAAAAAAACGGGAGGCGCCTTTCGGAGCTTCCCGTTCGTTTTTGGGAACCCTTTTAGGTTCCCGCTTGTTGGGTGCTGGTGGAATTCGGTTTCTCCGAATGCCTGTCAGTCTCTTCGAACGTGCATCCGCAAGGCGTCAAGCGTCTCGCTGCCTGTTGTGCTGCGAGACGCGGATGTAGAGGATGTAGAGCTGGTGCGGAGAGCATTCGAGCGGCGGCCGTGAAGGACGTCGGCAGCTCGGCAAGAAGTGCGGATGTACACCTGCATAATGCTTCCTATTGGCTCATGAAAACATTCGAAGAAATCGGCCGCAGCTGTATACCTATCAGGTCTACTGCCGCAACGCGTTTCAAGCACCATAGCACGAGATGCAAAAAAACGGCAAAACCGCGAAATTCGCCGTATGACAACGCTGAATTTCAGCTTCCTCACGGATTCCGCTTGAAAAATTCATATTTTTTCGCGTAATTTTTCTAAAAAATCAAGTGGCGCAATTGAATTCGGACAAACAAGTGATTGATATGCATCAATTGGGTTTTGCAGTCCTACCAAGCCCTTTTCGAGTGACGGCAGGTACGATGAAATCACTATGAAGCCGGAAAATTTTCTCTCCTGCCTGCAGCCTCGCCGTCAGTGGTGGCGACTCCCGTCAAGTTCAATGGCGGGTGCGCAGACCTGCGCGCCGGTTTGAGAGAAGGAAAGATCGTGCAGCGCACTTGATGCTTTCCCCCAGTTTCTCAGTCCAACCCGCCTTCCGGCGGGTTTTGTTTTTCAGCCGTATCTCAAAAAAACAAAAGAAGTCCCGCCGCAGACGATTTGCAGTTTTTCTCCTTCATGCCCTCACGAGAATTCACCATGACCTCCCCTGCACCGGCTTGCGCCTCTGACGCTTCGCTTGATGAAAACCGCATTCCTTTTTTCTTCGGACCCGCATCGCTCCTCATTCCATTTCTCATTTTTGCGCTGCTTTCGGTCTACCTTTTTGTCGTCCTCAAAGTATTCGATCTGATGGCGCTTGCGGGTGCCGGTCTCACGGCGCTGGTAGCAGGCGCGCTGCTGACCAAAAAGCCGATGCGCTACTGGAAAGCGGTCTTGGAAGGCGCCGCATCGCCAATGACGGCAACCGTGCTGCTGCTATTGATGGCTGCCGGCGTATTCTCGGCCATGATGAAGGCCGCCGGGCTCGCCGAAGCCCTCGCCGCCTTCACGGGCGGCGCCATTGCCGGAACGCCGCTGCTCACTCCAGCCGTTTTTCTCATTTCATCGCTTTTGGCTACAGCCACCGGCAGCTCCATTTCCACGATTCTGGCTGCATCCCCCATCTTTTTGCCTTTCGGCGCTGCGCTCGGCTGCGATGTGCCGCTGATGGCCGGTGCCATTCTTTCGGGCGCCATTTTCGGCGACAACCTCGCACCGGTTTCGGACGTGGCCATCATCTCGGCCATGACGCAGACGGATAAGTTCGGCAAGCCCCTTGATCTCGGCCGCGTTGTCAAGACTCGCTTCCCGTTTGCCGTCATTGCGCTCATCATTGCGCTCCCCTTCTACGCTCTCGGCGGTCCCAAAGAGGTGGAACGCCACTTCCGCGCCTTCCGCAGCGCTCAATGCCGCCGCAGATCCGATGCGTCTTCTGATGCTGATCCCGGTGGTGCTCCTCATCTACATTGCGATAAAGATGCGCGACGCACTCCACGCTGTCACGATGGCAACCGTTGCCGGACTGATTATCGGTCTGCTCACCGGCGTGATTGAACCCTCGCAGATCGTTCGCGTAGAAAATGGTTCCATTTCCGGCATTCTGACGGGCGGCATCGCCAACGTCTCAGGCATCATGCTGATGTGCCTTGCACTCTTTGGCTTTACGGGCGTGATTGAACACGCCGGACTTGCCGATGCCACGGCCAAGTTCCTCACGAACGAAAACCAGTCGCCGCGCCGCGCCGAAGTGACTCTGGCCGTCGCCACGGTCTTCATTTCCACCTGCCTTGCCGCTGTCACGAGCGTCGCTGTGGCGCTGGCCGGACAGCTGGCCGACCGACTGCTGCGCCGCAGCATCGATCCGTACCGCCGCGCTTATCTGCTCGCTGGATTTGCCAACAGCATCCCGGTGATTCTGCCGTTTTCGGCCTTCTCACTCATTACGCTTTCAGCTGCCTCGGCGCTGGGAGATCCGGCCCTCACGCCGTTTTCTTTGATGACGGCTACGTTCTATCCCATTGCGCTTTTCGTCGTATTCTCAGTATCGATCGCCACCGGCATCGGACGTCCTAAGATCAGTGGGGAGCCCCAGTCCTCGGACAAGGCTTAAGGCTTGACTCGCTTTCATCAGAGAGAACCGGAATGCGGCACACCTTTGAGACACACTATGACTGACCCCCTTAACTCCCGCCCCGAAGCATCCTCAGAACTCGAACCGGATGAGTTTGAACTCTTTGACCTCACCGTTACCGTGGAGGGCGACAGTTTCGTCTGCCGCCATCACCTCGGTCAAGGATTCAAAGTCGAAGGTGAAGATCTGGTCTTTCCCGAGGGCGGCCGTTTTTCACTCTATGCCATGGCCGCGCTGCTGCCGCTGATTCCTGCCAAACAGCGCCCGACAGCCGCGGCAGACTGGATGACCACTGACGCGCTCATTGCCTGTCCGGATCCCAACTGCGGCGCCCGCTTTCGCATTTCACGCACGGGACTGCGGCGGTTCCGACACGGTGAATGCACCGTTGTGCCGCTCCCAGCCAAAACAGGCAAACATCCCTAATTCAAACTGAACTTTTTTCGGACCTCCGTCATGACGCCATCCATTGCCCGTACGCAGCTCACTGCCGACTACAGCATTCCCAAAATCATCAACGGCGGCTGGCAGCTCGCCACCGGTCATGCGCTCGCACATGCGCTCGACATGAAGGACGCCCACAATGCCTTCGCCGAACTGCTCGACCGCGGCTTTGATACTTTTGACTGCGCAGACATTTATACGGGGGTGGAAGCGTTTTACGGCCAAATCATTGCCGAACGGCGCCGCGCCGGCTTGTCGCTGCCGCAGATTCACACCAAATTTGTCCCCGATCTTAAGGATCTCGCTCATGTCGACCGAGCCTACGTTGAGCGCGTGATTGAGCGCTCACTTTCGCGTCTTGGCGTTGAGCGTCTCGACATGGTGCAGTTCCACTGGTGGGACTACGACGTTCCCGGCATGATTGATACGGCCGGCGAACTCATGCGGCTCCAAGAAAAGGGACTCATCCGCTGCATCTCGACGACGAATTTCAACACCGCCAACCTCAAAAAGCTTGTGGATGCCGGCATTCCCGTCGTTACCAATCAGTGCCAGTATTCGCTCCTCGACCGCCGCCCGGAAAAGGCCATGACGGATTTCTGCCGCCGCAGCGGCGTCAAGCTCATCGCTTACGGCACGGTCGCCGGGGGCTTTCTTTCCGACAAGTGGCTCGGCAAACCTGAACCCGACCTTCAGAGCCTCGAAAACCGTTCTCTCGTCAAATACTTGCTGGTCATTGAGGATACGCTCGGCTGGGCGGGTTATCAGAAACTCCTCGAACGCCTTGCTGCTTTGGGCAAATCGACTGGGCTTTCAATTGCCGGTCTGTCG
>OGOG01004228.1_pt1 | contig 10149 bp, 7 predicted proteins | sample 1552581 | NCBI WGS metagenome assembly OGOG01 (sample SAMEA2580152, study PRJEB22360) | human gut metagenome | biome: human gut; feature: human-associated habitat; material: faeces | place: Denmark | collected 2008/2010 | reverse complement strand
TGTGGCAGTACTTTACTGGCTGCTGAAAAAAGCCTGGGGAAGAGAACAGATTATAGGTGGACTGAAAAAAATCACAGACGGTGAGCTGCAATATAAAATTCCAACGGAAAAACTCTCCGGTGAGCAGGAAATGGTGGCGGATTATATTAACCATATCGGGGAGGGACTGGACGCAGCCGTAGAAAACAGCCTCAAGAACGAGCGGATGAAGACAGAACTGATCACGAATGTTTCACATGACATCAAGATACCGTTGACATCGATCATCAACTATATAGATCTTCTCAAGAGAGAAAATCCGGAAGATCCCAAGATCAGGGGGTATCTGGAAGTTCTGGAAAATAAGGCACAGAGACTGAAGGTTCTTACAGAAGATGTCGTAGAGGCATCCAAGGCAAGCACCGGAAATATCACACTGGAAATGACAGAACTGAATTTTGTGGAATTGATTAACCAGGTAATCGGAGAATTTGAAGAAAAATTTGAAGAAAGAAATCTGCAGATGGTCGTTCATTTTGATGAGGAAGAGGCAATCATCTGTGCGGATGGACGCAGACTCTGGAGAGTTCTGGAAAATGTTTTCGGAAATGTATCTAAATATGCGATGGAAAACACAAGAGTCTATGTAGACATGAATGTGAACCGTCCGAATGTACGGCTCTCTCTCAAGAATATTTCCGCGCAGCCGCTGAATATCACGGCGGACGAACTGACAGAGCGCTTTATCCGTGGGGATATTTCCAGAAATACTGAAGGAAGCGGCCTGGGACTGTCCATCGCGAAAGATCTTGTGCAGCTGCAGGGTGGGACGTTTAATCTGTATCTCGACGGGGATCTGTTTAAAGTAACGATAGAATTTAAGATGGAATAAGGGAATAAAACTGCCGATTGTATAGAAATATATGATTGGCAGTTTTTTATATTATAAGATATTATATGTCTGTGATATGTGAAATAACCATTCAGACAGGCTTCGTCGTCCGGAAGTACTAAAGATATTCCTGACTGTTAAAAGCGCTTATAAAAATCGCAAACTCGTTTCACTCAAACAGTACGATTTTTATTCGCAACACAGTCAGATCATATCTAAGTACTTCTCAGACTCCTGCAGAAAGTCTGGATGGTTATTTCAATATACAGACATTTTTACTTTCTTATATTGATATGAAAAAGATGGAGAAGATATATTTCTATACTTTACAGTGGTTTTATTTTGCAGAGAAGATTGTGTGGCGGGCAGGTGATAGCCCTGTTTCATATCAGAGAAGTATGAGACTTTCTATTCATAATGATTCAAAACGGGGAGAATTGTAAAAAATTTCTGTACATGAAAAACAGCCGGTGAGATATAGCCGCAATAACTCTCTACAGGATTCGAGCAAGTTCTTAATGTTTGATCAATGCGTTACGAATAAAAATTATGCTGTCTGAGCGTTAGCGAGTTCATAATTTTTATTTGTGTATTTAGCAGTGATTAAACATTTTAGAACTTACCGAATCCGAAGCCTGTTGCTGCGGCTATATCTTCATCCGGCTGCAAAAATTTGTACGGAACTTTTTACGACTATCCCCGTATCCTCATTCCCCTACACCTGAATCCGGTCCGCTACTTCATTCCCAACCGCCAGCCGCCGGTCATTCCGCCCGATGATCAGCCAATCCCGGCACTTCTGAATAACCTGAATCGTGCTGCCTTCTTTAATATCCATGTTTCTCATCGTTTCCAGAATCTCTGGAACACCAAACATCCATTTGATCGTGCAGGTATCCCCTGCATTTATCTGTGATAAAGCCTGCATAAAAGTCCCTCCTTTAGGAAAGATAGAAAAGAGTTAACGTCAGATAATTTGCACTTTTGTTATTAAATTAATCATACAACTCAGAATGTATGTTCGTCAATTGGAACATCAGCTAGTCAAATCTCATATTGGATAGCGTCAGCTGACAGTAGATAGTGTGCACTAAGAGACCGATTGTATACATAATGAAGCGATAATGCAATTGACAGAATTTCTTATAAATGATATTCTTTAACAAGGTTTCAAATAACTAACCAAAGTAAGAGGAGGAGAACCGTGAAGAGACAGATTGCATTTTTAGTTTCGGCAATGATGACTGTGAATTTATTTACAGCGGTGCCGGCTTTTGCGACAGATGATTTTTCTGATGTAGAAGTGGCAGTTCAGGAAGACAGTAATGAAGATGCTGAAGAAATGGAAATTCAGGATTCAACAGAGGAAGATTTTGAGGATGAAGAAGCAGTAATGGAAGATGACGTTGCATCGGAAAACGAAGTAGACAGTGTGACAGATGCGGATCTGTTTTCAGACGCGGATTCTGAAGATGCAGTTGCAGAATCCCAACAGTTAAAAGATGCACCGACCGCAGAAGCAAAACTGGAGTCAGGCTTTGGGAGTGATTATCAGAAACTTCTTTTTTCTGACGGTGCATATGCAGGAGGAATCAGCCAGATCCTTGTAAATGGAAATGTATGGGAAAAAGTATCTTCAAAATACAGTTTGTTTAGAAGAAATGCATATTATATGGATAGTTCAGATGCTTCGGTAGTCTTTGACGGCAGTGGAAACGGCATATTGACCAGCGGAGATATCATTACGATAAAAAATCCGTCATACCAGGATCTGCTTCTTCGTGTGAAGGAGAGTGGAAGTGATTTCGCAGTGGAGCCTTATGATCCAAACAGTGGAAATGATAAAGAAGGTCCATCTGATGGACAGAACACATTATATGTGAGATTAAACGGATATTTTGAGAGTGCACTTACCGGTCAGCAGAAATATGATGCAATCAGTGGAGCATCTACTTCGGTTTCTACGAATAAAAACAGTAATGTTATTGTCGAAGCGGCAGTGGTTCCGGACGGAACAACGCCGGGAAAAAATGACTGGAAACCTTTACATGAAGCAGTAACGGTAAATACAAAAAAGACAAGCGTAAATATCGACACGGAATCCTGTGGAATGTCAGGTGTATACTCGATTTATGACAGCTCATTGTCACTGAGCGGTGTTCCTGATCAACCGGGTTCTTATCTGGTAAGTGTAACAGTAACAGATCAGAATGGCAGAACCGCAACCAGTAATGAGCTTGTATTTAAGGTTTATTCACGTACGGAAAAACTGAGTGACTGTCTGAAACTTGAAAATGCAAAGCAGACTGCAGATGGCAAATACATGTATGATATGGAACCATGGGCAATTGCAAATTTTGGCGGTACAAATGAGACAGTAACTGTACCGGCACAGATCAAAGCATGGTATGGCTCTCATACAAGCGGCACATATGGAGAACTGGGATATGCAGTATCTGAGACAGAAAATCCGACGCAGACATTGATTATTCCGAATGGTTGTGACCTGACCCTGGTAAATATGAAAGTCTTCAGCAGTGTCCGTATTATTGTACAGGAAGGCGGCAGACTGTGCCTTAGGGATTCCTCTATGCATGGTGTGATTGAGGTGATGAATGGTGGAAGGGTTTCTGTGAACTATGACAATTATGGCAGAAGCTTTCTGACAGGTGCATCTGTGAATGGACAGCTGATTTTAAATGCGGGTGCGATTATGGAAAATTCACTGATCTATTCAAATACAAATTTCCTGGCAAATGGTTCAGAAGTACGCCATAATACATCGCCGGTAGTTCTTGTAAAAGGTGATGCTTCCATAGAAGGGGAAGTTTATATCAGAGGTGATGAGGCAGCTACAGGTACAGACCCGGATACAGAAAAAAGTTACAGTGGACAGCCTGCACTGAAAATTTCAGGTGGTACACTGACACTTTCTGAGAATGGAGTCCTTGGTGTATACGGAGGCGGAAGAAATGCAACGACATCTGTTGGCGGGGCTGCGCTGATTCTCGATCAGGGAACTGTCAGTGGCAACGGAAAGCTTATTGCGGTTGGCGGAAATGGTACATATGATGATGGCGGAAACGGCATCAGCGGAACAGGTACGATATCTACGGCAAGCGCATGGCTGGAAGGTGGTTCTACAATTTTGTCAAAAGAAGCTTCCGTTGCCGGAAAAGCATATGTTTCTTCAGTTAATATAGCTGATCAGACGACACTGAAAGCAATTGATGGAAGAAAAATCTCCAATAACTTTGAAAATACAACGGAAAGACAGTGGAATGATATTACAACAAAACCGAATCTGACATTATATGAAATAACAGAGCCGGATGAGAAACCGGAGCCAGGTGAGAAACCGGAGCCAGGTGAGAAACCGGAGCCAAGTGTAAAACCGGAACCAAGCGAGAAACCGGAACCGAGTGAGAAACCGGAGCCAAGCGAGAAACCGGAACCGAGTGAGAAACCGGAGCCAAATGAAAAACCAGAGCAGGGAAAAAAGCCGGAAACGATAAAGAAACCTGCAAAAGTAAATGGTGCGAAGGCAATATCTGCCGGATATAACCAGATCAGAATTACATGGAAGAAAGCTGCAAATGCAAGCGGATATATCATTGAAAGAAAAAAAGGATCAAAATGGCAGACAATCGCAAATATAAAAGCGTCTGCACTTTCTTACACACAGCGCAATTCCAAGAAGTATCCAATTCAGACAGGACGTGGGTATGCATATCGAATCAGAGCATATCGAGTGGTTAACGGGAAATATGTTTACGGAGAATATTCCGGAGCATTCAGTGGCAAAGCATTACCGGCAGCGACGACGTTAAGAGTAGCAGGAAAATCTTCCGGTATTCGGTTAAGCTGGAGAAAAGTTCCGGGTGCATCCGGATATGTAGTATACCGCTATATCGGAGGAAAACGGAGCAGAATTGCATCTACAGGCAAAATAACGCTCATAGACAGAAAAGTATCAAAAGGCCGCAGTTATGGTTATCGTGTACGGGCATATCGTATAGTAAATGGAAAGAGGGTATACGGAAGCTGGTCCGGACTGAAAAGAATAAGAAGATAAAAGAGGAAAGAATGCCGAGGCATTCTTGAATCTGCAGATGAAAGCTCTCTTTATCGAAAATCCGATAGAGAGGGCTTTTTCCAAATTCCAGGTTTACAAACATTTACAAATATGCTACTATTTTTAAAGAGCGGAAATATGATATGTTCCGCAGAATATAAGCAAACTCACAGAACAAGAGAGTACATTTGCTGACCACATTACAGAGAATTCCCCGATGGAAGAATTGCTATGCTATGAGCAGAAGAATAGCGCAGAATGAAAAAGAATCGTTCGATTCCGGTGGCTGAGAGGGAAGTGCAGGTGCAGATGGAAGATGGCTTGGGAGAGGTGCAGTCGAGATGAGATTTACATTCAGACTGCAACAGGACCGCCTGTTATAGCGGAAGGGTATCAGGACAGTGACAGAACGACTGGATTGGGAAGTCAGGATGGAATCGTACCCGATAAGGTTTCTGACCGCGAGGCAGGAACGAATAGAAGTGGTAACACGGGCAGGACTCGTCTTCTCAATATGAAGGGAAGATGGTCTTTTTTTTTACGTTATAGGAAATTACTTCGTAATGTTCCAATAATGTAAAAATGCTTCGCGAGGATATTTAAGAATATTAATCAGGAGGAACTATAAAATGGACAAGCAGAAGTATTATATTACAACAGCGATTGCTTATACATCCGGTAAGCCGCACATTGGTAACACCTACGAGGTCGTACTGGCAGACGCAATTGCACGTTACAAAAGACAGGAAGGATATGACGTATTTTTCCAGACAGGAACTGACGAGCATGGTCAGAAGATCGAACTCAAAGCAGAAGAAGCAGGAATCACACCAAAGGAATTCGTAGACAACGTATCCGGTGAGATCAAGAGAATCTGGGATCTGATGAACACATCTTATGACAAATTCATCCGTACCACAGATGCCGATCACGAAAAACAGGTTCAGAAAATCTTCAAGAAGATGTACGCAAAAGGTGATATCTACAAAGGACATTATGAAGGAATGTACTGTACACCATGTGAATCTTTCTTTACAGAATCACAGCTTGTAGATGGCAAATGTCCGGACTGCGGACGTCCGTGTGTACCTGCAAAAGAAGAAGCATACTTCTTCAAAATGAGCAAATATGCAGACCGTCTGATCGACTATATCAACACACATCCGGATTTCATTCAGCCGGAGTCACGTAAAAATGAGATGATGAACAACTTCCTTCTTCCGGGACTTCAGGATCTCTGCGTATCCAGAACATCCTTCAAATGGGGAATTCCGGTAGACTTCGATCCGAAACACGTTGTTTATGTATGGCTGGATGCTCTGACAAACTATATTACAGGAATCGGATATGACTGCGACGGCGAAAGCTCCGAACAGTTCAACAAACTGTGGCCGGCAGACCTTCATCTGATCGGTAAAGACATCATTCGTTTCCATACTATTTACTGGCCTATCTTCCTGATGTCACTTGATCTGCCGCTTCCGAAACAGGTATTCGGACATCCGTGGCTGCTTCAGGGAGATGGCAAAATGAGTAAATCAAAAGGAAATGTTATCTATGCAGATGAACTCGTTGATTTCTTCGGTGTAGATGCTGTCCGTTATTTCGTACTTCATGAAATGCCATTCGAAAACGATGGTGTTATCACATGGGAACTGATGGTAGAAAGACTGAATTCCGAACTTGCAAATACACTCGGAAATCTTGTAAACCGCACCATCTCCATGTCCAACAAATACTTCGGCGGTGTTGTTGAAAACAAAGGTGTTGTGGAGCCGGTCGACGAAGACCTCAAGGCATTTGCACTGGCAGTTCCGGGCAAAGTTGCAGAAAAAATGGACAAACTGCGTGTTGCAGATGCCATGACAGAAGTCTTCACGCTGTTCAAACGTCTCAACAAATATATCGATGAAACTATGCCGTGGGCTCTTGCAAAAGACGAAGCAAAGAAAGACCGCCTTGCAACTGTTCTCTACAATCTGGTTGAGGGAATCACCATGGGTGCAACTCTTCTGGAATCTTTTATGCCGGAGACAACAGAGCGTATCCTTGCTCAGTTAAATACAGAAAAACGTACACTTGAAGATCTTAAGACATTCGGACTGTATCCGTCAGGAAACAAAGTTACAGAAAAACCGGAGATCCTGTTTGCACGTCTTGATCTCAAAGAAGTACTTGCAAAAGTAGAAGAACTTCATCCAAAGAAAGAAGAGCCCGTTGAAGAAGCAAAAGAAGAAAACGTGATCGACATTGAAGCAAAACCGGAGATCACATTTGATGATTTTGGCAAACTTCAGTTCCAGGTGGGCGAGATCATTGCCTGCGAAGAAGTCAAAAAATCTCGTAAACTTCTCTGCTCTCAGGTAAAAATCGGCAGTCAGGTACGCCAGATCGTATCCGGCATCAAATCTCACTACAGTGCAGAAGAAATGGTTGGCAAGAAAGTTATGGTTGTTACAAATCTGAAACCTGCCAAACTTGCAGGAATCCTCAGTGAAGGAATGATCCTCTGCGCCGAAGATGCGGATGGAAATCTGTCCCTGATGGTACCGGAAAAAGAAATGCCGGCAGGTGCTGAAATCTGCTGATGTATGATGGAGTTTGACAGTTACTGCAAATGAAATTGCAATCCCCTGTGTATCGCAACAACGAGCACGGGGGATTTTTGTAACCAAAAGCTTTCGCATTGTACTTGCAGAGACATATGTTTTACGGGTATACTGTATGTGATTGATATGATAAATGACAGTCAGACATAGGATACGACTGTGGTGAAAATAATCAGCAGAAATTTCAGGAGGGAAAAGCCATGGCGAACGGACTTACACATTTTGATAAAGAAGGAAATGCAGTGATGGTGGATGTTTCCGGTAAAAGTGTCACTTATCGGACAGCTTTGGCGACAGGTTATATTTCTGTAGGTTCACAGATCATGACATGTGTTACAGAAGGAAATGTCAAAAAAGGTGATGTTCTCGGTGTGGCACGGGTGGCAGGCATTATGGGGGTCAAAAAAACATCCGAACTGATTCCGATGTGTCATCCTCTTCCGATACAGAAATGTGCGATTGATTATGAACTGGATCAGGAAAGGAACCGTATTCATGTATTCTGTACCGTTAAGACAGAGGGAAAAACCGGTGTGGAAATGGAGGCTCTGACAGGAGTTCAGGTGACACTTCTGACTATCTATGACATGTGTAAAGCAATTGACAAGCATATGGTAATGTCAGAAATACATCTGGTGGAAAAAACAGGAGGAAAAAGCGGAGATTTTCGTTTTGAAGATGAAACATGATAGACCGTTGTGGAAGAAATATTGACTATCTGAGGATTTCCGTGACAGACCGCTGTAACTTACGTTGTATTTATTGTATGCCCGAGGAAGGTATAAGGCTGACCGGGCGCGAAAATATTCTGCAGGAACCGGAAATCATTCGAGTATGTCGGGTGATGGCAGAGCTTGGAATCAAAAAGATCAAAATCACCGGTGGAGAACCACTGGTACGGCCCCGGATGCCGGGCCTGATCCGTCAGATAAAAGCAATTCCGGGTATTGAAAAAGTGACACTTACTACGAATGGAATCCTTTTGAAAAAACAGATGAAAGAACTCGCAGAGGCAGGACTTGACAGTCTGAATATCAGTCTGGATACACTTGACAGAGAGGGTTCCCTGAAAATTACACGCAGAGATCTTCTTGACGATACTCTTGCCGGTATTAAAGAAGCAATGAAATATCCGAACGTGCAGTTAAAGATCAACTGTGTGCCTTTGGGAATAGAGGAGCAGAATCTGTGTGAGATTGCGGAATTCGCCCACCAATATCCCGTACATGTCCGTTTTATAGAGATGATGCCGATTGGTTATGGAAGTTTCTTCACAGGAATGTCACAGGAAAAAATCGTATCTCTTCTGGAAGAAAAATTTGGCATACTTATCCCATATGAGGGACTCCCTCTTGGAAACGGTCCGTGTAAGTATTATACTGTGGATGGATTTCAGGGCAAGATAGGCTTTATCAGCGCGATCAGCCACAAGTTCTGCAGTGAGTGCAACCGCATTCGTCTGACTTCACAGGGATATCTGAAAACATGTCTGCAATATACAGCAGGACGTGATCTGAGAGAAGCGTTGAGAAACGGTGGAACGGATGAAGAATTAAAAGAAATCATAAAAGCTGCACTGTCCGAAAAACCGGACGGCCATCATTTCAGAGAAAAGGTAAAAGAAGATGATACAGAGAGTTTGTGTATGTCACAGATAGGAGGATAATAATGAAACGCGCAGCAATTATAACAGCAAGTGATTCCGGATACAGAGGTGAGCGGGAGGATTTAAGCGGCCCTGCAATCAAAGAAATTTTGGAAAGAGAAGGATATGAAGTAATTTCTATGGATATCCTTCCGGACGATCAGGTAATGCTTGCAGGAAAATTGCAGGAAATAGCAGATTCAGAAAAAGCGGAGCTGATCCTGACGACAGGCGGAACCGGATTTTCAGAGCGCGATGTCACACCGGAGGCAACGGAAGAAGTAATCGAGCGAAAGGTTCCGGGAATACCGGAGGCAATCCGCGCATACAGCATGACGATCACAAAACGTGCGATGCTGAGCCGTGCGACAGCCGGAATCCGAGGGAAGACACTGATCGTAAATCTTCCGGGCAGTCCGAAAGCAGTACGGGAAAGTCTGGAATATATTATCGATACACTGGCACACGGGCTTGAAATCCTGAGTGGTGAAGCGCGTGACTGTGCACGTAAGTAGAAATATGAAAAGCCTTCGGCAGAATCAGGATATGTGAAGAAGAATATGCCATATCAGGTATGTTGCACATTTTACAGTAGGAATTGCCGGGGTATTTTTAAATAAGGGAGAATTGAGCTATGGGGAAAGTAATTGCAGTCTGCATCAGTGAAAAAAAGGGAACACAGAAACACCCGGTGCAGGAAGCAGAATTTATAGAGGACTGGGGCATCAAAGATGATGCACATGCCGGTAAATGGCACCGTCAGGTCAGTCTTTTGTCTTATGACAAGGTAAAAGAATTTAATGAGCGTGGCGCTCAGGTAGAAGATGGTGCTTTTGGAGAAAATCTGGTGGTAGAAGGGATTGATTTCCGTTCTCTGCCAGTAGGAATGATGATCTATATCGGGGATGTGGTTTTACGCATGACCCAGATCGGCAAAGAATGTCACAGC
>OGOG01004227.1_pt1 | contig 10150 bp, 8 predicted proteins | sample 1552581 | NCBI WGS metagenome assembly OGOG01 (sample SAMEA2580152, study PRJEB22360) | human gut metagenome | biome: human gut; feature: human-associated habitat; material: faeces | place: Denmark | collected 2008/2010 | reverse complement strand
CCTGGAGGAAAATACCGACATAGAAGCATGGGATGCGGTCATCGAAAATAACGATAAATTATTGGAAAAGTATATCGCAGGAGAACCGATCAGCCGGGAAGAACTTGCGCGGGAGGAACAGCGGCGGGTTCAAGACGCCTCCCTGTTCCCGGTCTATCATGGCAGCGCCAAAAAGGGCCTTGGCATTCAACCGTTGATGGATGCGGTGACAGGGCTGTTCCAACCGATTGGGGAACAGGGGGGCGCCGCCCTATGCGGCAGCGTTTTCAAGGTTGAGTACACCGATTGCGGCCAGCGGCGTGTCTATCTACGGTTATACAGCGGAACGCTGCGCCTGCGGGATACGGTGGCCCTGGCCGGGAGAGAAAAGCTGAAAATCACAGAGATGCGTATTCCATCCAAAGGGGAGATTGTTCGGACAGACACCGCCCATAAGGGCGAAATTGTCATCCTCCCCAGCGACAGTGTGAGATTAAACGACGTATTGGGGGACAACACCCGGCTTCCTCGTGAAAGGTGGCGCGATGCCCCCCTCCCCATGCTGCGGACGACGATTGCGCCGAAAACGGCAGCGCAAAGAGAACGGCTGCTGGACGCTCTTACTCAAATTGCGGATACTGACCCGCTTTTGCGCTACGAGGTGGATTCCATCACCCACGAGATCATTCTTTCTTTTTTAGGCCGGGTGCAGTTGGAGGTTGTTTCCGCTTTGCTGGCGGAAAAGTACAAGATTGAAACAGCGGTGAAGGAACCTACCGTCATTTATTTAGAGCGGCCGCTCAAAGTGGCCAGCCACACTATCCATATCGAGGTGCCGCCCAACCCGTTTTGGGCATCCATCGGACTGTCTGTTACGCCGCTCCCGCTTGGCTCCGGTGTACAATACGAGAGCCGGGTTTCCCTGGGATACTTGAACCAGAGTTTTCAAAACGCTGTCATGGATGGTATCCGTTACGGTCTGGAGCAAGGCTTGTGTGGCTGGAACGTAACGGACTGTAAGATTTGCTTTGAATACGGGCTTTATTATAGTCCGGTCAGCACGCCGGCGGACTTTCGCTCATTGGCCCCGATTGTATTGGAACAGGCATTGAAGGAATCAGGGACACAGTTGCTGGAACCTTATCTCTCCTTCACCCTCTATGCGCCCCAGGAATACCTTTCCAGGGCTTATCATGATGCACCGAAATACTGTGCCACCATCGAAACGGCCCAGGTAAAAAAGGATGAAGTTGTCTTTACTGGCGAGATTCCCGCCCGCTGTATACAGGCATACCGTACTGATCTGGCCTTTTACACCAACGGGCAGAGCGTATGCCTTACAGAACTGAAAGGGTATCAGGCCGCTGTCGGCGAGCCGGTCATCCAGCCCCGCCGTCCAAACAGCCGCCTGGACAAGGTGCGCCATATGTTCAGTAAGATCACTTGATACGCCACAGCGAGGAAGGTTATTGCATTTCCCTGTCTTTCGTGGTAAAATGTAGTTGTAAACCACCAGAGAAACCAATCTAATTTTACCGTTGATAGCCATTTCCTTGATAGCCAAATGATAGCAAAAGTTCGGCAAGCCCATAGGATAAGGATAATAGGTATCAGGAAAAATCAAATGGTATCAAATCCCCCAAACAAAAGCGTTTAGAATTAAGTTTCATTTTGCGAGTGGGAGTAATCGCCACTTACCCGAAAACCCTTTATTTTCAAGGGTTTTCGGGTTTCTTTTTTGCTCCGGGTACATGAAAGGTACACGGCGGGTACACGAAAAATTTATGCGAAAGCCTCCAAGCGGTCTGCAACTTCCCCGTGTTTTGTCGGGTACAGGTGGGAATAAATCTCCAAAGTTGTCGTTACGCTCTCATGCCCGAGGCGTTCGCTGATCAGCAGCGGTGCAAAACCGAGTTCAATCAGCAAGCTGGCGTGGCTGTGACGAAGATCGTGCACCCGTATCTCCCGGAGTCCGGTCTTCTTGCAGCCCCTTTCCATTTCGTGCTTCAAATAATGCTTTGTTACTTCAAACAGTCTATCTGACGGATCGTAGCCGTACAATCTGTCGGCATAATCCTTTACCAAATCGCAAACGAATTGCGGCAAGGTAATTTTGCGATTGCTTTTTGGCGTCTTTGGGTCAAGGAATAAGTCCTCGCCGTCTATACGCGCATAGTTTTTTGTAATGGAAACCGTCCGTTCCTCAAAGTCGAAATCGTTCAGGGTCAAAGCTAGCATTTCTCCGGATCGCATTCCTGTCCAGTAAAGCAGATTAAAGATGACCTTGGACTGCAGCTTATCACTGACAGCATCAATAAAAATCTTGAATTCGTCCGCTGTCCAGATCTGTTCCAAGCCAGAATTCTTTTTACCGATAGTTCCGCTTTTTTGTACCGGATTGCTGCCGAGGCCGTAATACTTGACTGCAAAATTGAAAATCGCAGACAACTGGCTGTTCAGAGTTCTCAGATAGGTTGGCTTATAATTCTTCTGATTGTTCATCAGCTCGGTTTGCCAGCGACGCACATTCATCGGCTGGATCTCATTGACTTTCAAATTCTTGAAATACGGCATAATATGTACCGCAATGATGTCCTCTTTCCCTTTGTAGGTAGTCGGTCTGATTCTGGCTTTGCAGTCATCCATATAGATCTCTACCATATCACTAAAAAGCATATCGCAGGAATTTGATGTCTTGCTCAGAAAATCCAGTTCATACTGCTTGGCCTCTTTTTGCAGGCGAAAACCTTTCTTCTTTTTCTGCTTTTTGGTGCCTGTCCAATCTGTGTAAACAAATTTACAGTACCATAACCCTGTCTTTTCGTCTTTGTAGGTCGGCAATGATTTCACCTCCGATCTGTAAAAGTTTCATCGCCCGGATACGGTTTCCCTCGTCACTTACAGGTAGGTATTCTCGTAAAAATATTTGGCAGATACCTTGCCCGCCACAGTCAGCTTTCCGGCTTTTTCCAGTTCACTGTTAAGCCGCTTGATAATGCGGTATGCCGTACTGCGGGAAACACCGAGTAATTCGGCAACATCCGTTGCTGTCAAGTATCTTTTGCTCGTCTGTAATGCTGTCGGTTTGTATTCCGCCATGTTTTCCTCCTTTCTGACAGCCTGCAGCAATGGAGTATCCTTGCGATATTGTCATTATACTACTTTTCGCAAAAGATCCCGTGTGGGGCTGTCCGCATATATTTATATTTAGTTTGTGTTCAAATTAAAAACGCCTGTCCGCCGGGCCATTTCCTGCGCCCATTTCAGCCGCGTATTGGCAGGCTGCCGCTATGCGGCAATTCTTCTGTGGGCACGCTCCGAATCGATCATTGTGGCATACTGTCCGCAGATCCTGTATAACTCCCAGCGGAAGGATATTCGGTTTTCAAGGTGCATAAGCGGATAGAGCTTCTTCCTCTATCCGTTCACTAATAAACACGGGGGTATACCCTCCTTTTCTGCAATCAAAATTCAAAAAAGCGAAATTTCCTTTTCCGTATTGCCACCCGCATAACTATATATAGTTTCTAAATTCTTGACAAACACGATATATTGTGCTATACTTCTTCTGTAATTGATTTTTGTGCGTTGTCCGTAAGGACCAGCAGTACGCTTCTGCATTGCACATATCGTTAAGTTTGCAGTATGTCAGTAGTATAACTGTGCCGTGAGGCCGGTTATGTACTGGCATTTTTTGTTTTTTCAGGATATTTATATCCTCTGCGAGAATGACACCTGTTCGTAATTCATTACGGACATGAATGCCTGAAAAGGCATCGGCTGTTGTTCTCGCTTTTTTTATGCCCAAAAAGCCTTCGTGCTTTTGGAATACATTTTTAGAAAGGCGGAAACCGAATGAAAAGACGAACCCATCGGCACTCGCACAGAAGAGTGTCCAGACCTGCTGTGTTCAAGCAGCAGGTGAAAAGAAAGGAGGCAAGAAAGCTTGCAAAGTACCCGCTGAAAACGGTATATGTCCCTCACGCAAGGCTTTATCAGCCTCAGAATCGAGGTGCATAATATGCCGAATACAACGAGTACCTACGAACCGCTGGTTTTGGTTGACACGGCAGATCTGCCGGAGGAGGAATGGCTGGAATATCGCCGCAGAGGAATCGGCGGAAGTGACGCCGCTGCCATTTTAGGTGTGTCCCCATTTGCGACCGCCCGCGACCTCTACTACGACAAACTCAAAGTCGTATCGTATGAGGACGGCGAAAGCAACTGGGTGCAAAAGAAGGTCGGGCATTTGCTTGAGGATCTGGTCGCTGAGATTTTCCATGTGAAAACAGGTTTTGAGATCTATCAGGTGAAGAAGATGTTTTATCACCCGGTCTACACCTATATGCTGGCAGACATTGATTACTTCATCCGATTGCCAAACGGCAAAACGGCGATCCTTGAGATCAAGACCACAAACTACAACGCCAAGGATCATTGGTGGTGCGACGGACAGGAGATCGTTCCCGTCAACTACGAGATCCAGGGCCGCCATTATATGTGCGTGATGAATATGGATGAGGTGTACTTCTGCTGCCTTTACGGCAATAACGAAAATGAAGTCATCATCCGGCACATTGAGCGTGACCCGGATTACGAGGCGGAAATGATCGCTCTGGAGGGCAACTTCTGGAACGACCATGTTCTGACACAGACACCGCCGCCGTACACAGAGGACGGTGAGCTGACGCTTGAAAGCGTTCGGCGTCACTTCGGCCCTGCCGACGAAAACGCCCCTGAGATCGAGCTGAGCGTGCCGCTGGCAAGCAGTCTGGTGCGCTATACCGAGCTGCAGGCGGAAAAGTCGGAATTGAACCGTGAGGTCAAGCGGGTCGAAAACGAGATGAAACGGCTGCAAGGGCGCATTGTAGCGGAAATGGGACGAAGCTGCACGGCTACGGCAAACAGCGGCGGCGTTTTCTATTCCATCAGCTACAAGCCTACGAGAAAGCCCGACATCGGCAAAGAAGGGCTGATACGGCTGAAAGCACAACATCCCGATATTTACGAGGATTATGTGACGGTATCGGAAAGCCGCCGCTTCTATGTAAAGCGCAAATATGACGAGGCGGCATAAACGGAAGAAAGGATGGTGCAGATGAAAAACGATGCACAGAAAGAAAACGAGAAAGGAGTGGTGAACCGTGGGGTATGTCGGGACTTATGACCGGACGATCTTCTATAATCCGAGCAATAAGTATTGCATTAAAAAAGTGCCGGCAAACGATTCCATCGCCCATAAGGGCAGAACCGTACTGTCGGCACTGAACTACAAACTTAACGCTCTGTGCAATGTGGCACTGTACCACGATACTCCTTACGGAGAAACGCACAAAAATCAATTACAAAGGTATTATACCACTATATATTGTGATTGTCAAGTCCGCAAAGTCTATATATAGATATTTCGGGTTTTGATATGCTTGAAACTACCGGTTATTCCCATGCGTCGGGGCACACCGAAGTATTCTTTATACGCAAAATTGACTTCCACGCTTATTCTGAAAGATAAATTAAGCATGGAAGTCAATCGCGTAGCTTATTCGGTGTCGCTCAGCAATTTGACATGCTTCTTGTAGAAGGAAACACCAACCTTGAAGAAATGGGTAATGCCTTGCTGCTTCATCGCCGTAACATATTGCTGTCTTTCAATCTGTGCCAGGGCCTCCTTGGCGGAAGCTTCAAGCTCACTGTCAATGCGAGATTCGGCAACGCCGTCCTTTAACACCTTGAGTTCTATGATAATACCCGGCATTTTCTTGTCGTAAGGTCTTAGCTGAATGTCGTATCTGCCGTGGCCAGATTCTCTGTTGGAGTCCACACGATAGAGGTTATTCATGATTGCACAGATCCCGAGGATAAGTCCGTGATAGAAATTCTCATGGGCATAGTCAAAGGAACTGATGGAATTCAGCAGCAGCTTCTGCAGATTATCCTGCAGTTTCGGAACATCCTGCTTTATAATGGCCTGCTGGATCGCAATAGCGGTTGACTGGGAGATCACATTCGTCAGTGCAGAAAGGATCTCCTTTTCATAGACATAGAAAATCTCTTTATTCGGTATGGCAATGTCGCAGATGGCATTTCCATCGTGCAGTTCATCCTTTTTTACGACCTTCAGATAGCCGGCAGAAAGCAGGAAGCTGTAGATCGTTGTCGGATTATTCCTGATTTCGGGATAGATAACAGAGGTGTCCACATAAGAGGAAACCATTTGTCCCTGCATCAATTTGCGGAGATTGTCTGCAGTCTCATCGTCTGCCTCCGCAACGATCTGTCGGATGATGCTGTTATCTCCCGTGGATTGCCAATAGGCTTTTGCCGAGCAATTCTCATCCATATAATTGAGAACGGACCAGGGATTGAAAATGTCCGTATCGCCAAAGCGATAGCCGTCATACCACTCGCAGATCTCCTCATACTTATCCGTTCGGCCGTAATACTCCATGATGTCTCGGATCTCGTCTTTGGTAAAGCCGAAATATTCACTGTAGCGGTCTTCGAGAATGGAGTTTACCTTCAAGTTGTTGAGACCGCTGAAAATGCTTTCCTTTGCCACACGAAGAATGCCAGTTAGGAATCCATAGGAAAGGTTCGAGTTATCTTTGAAGGCGCCGGACAGAAGATTACGCATAAAGCCGGTGATCTGTTCGTAGTATCCTTCCGTGTAGCCCTGCTGGATAGGCGTATCATATTCATCAATGATAATGACAGCGGGACGGCCATAATGCTTATTGAGCATGTGCGAAAGCTCCAGGAAAGCTCTTGCCATACTGACTTCCGTGATCGTTCCGTCAACGACCTTACGGAAATAGTCCTTTTCAAAATCATTGCACTTGTCACTCGTCAGCAAAACATCGTGGCGCAGATACTCATTTGCAATGATCTCACGAATCGCCGTATAGGTCTGTTCCCATGTTGCAAACTTAATATCCTTAAAGGTAACGAAGATGACCGGGTATTTTCCTTGCTCACGACGGTACTCCTCGCCGCAGCTCCAAATCTTTTTATTCTTGAAATACTTGGAGGTATCCGTGTCGCTAACCTCGAAGAAGGTTTTCAGCATATCCATTGCCAATGTTTTTCCGAAGCGTCTTGGACGGGTAAAAAGAGAAACCTTGGGCTTGGAATCGATAAACTCCTTGAGCATCAGGGTCTTATCCACATAATAGTATCCCGAAACCAATTCCTTGAAATCGGACACACCAATGGGTAAAGGTAATTTGGCGGTTGTTTTCATAGCTCGTGAAGACTTATTTCTGCGGCCGTCCGCTGGTTTTTCAGCGTCGTCAGGAATAAGCCATAAGCCTCCTTCCTTTTTCGCACCCGCAATGCGTCCGTCTCTGCAGAGCGTGGTAATTCTTCTTTCGGTCAATTCCCAACGGTCAGCTGCAGTCTTAACATCCATATAGCTCACAAAAGATTCCTCCGTTCCTACTATATCATGTCAACATTATAGCAGAGATCAAAGTAGATGTCAAGATAAAAAGAACAATACAATCGGTGCGAAACTTGATATTTTGAGTCGAATTTGCGGTTTTAATATAACATTCAAATGAGGCGCTTCTAAATGTGTCAATGCTATTACAGAAGCGCCTCCGTGGTATTATTCAGTTGCTTCGGCCGTAAACTCACCCAACTCCTCATACCCGAGGAAATGATCTGAGGACATAGCGGAATTGAGATACTCGCTGCCGAGAGAAATATGCTGCGTTTCCTTGAAATAGAACCGATATCGATAGCCGATCTTCACCTTTGATTGCTTACCGAGCAGCATAGTAGACTCGTTACCGTCGCCGTCCATAATTTTGATCTTACGGTATTTGCGCAGCGGCTTAGGGACGACCGAAACGCAGACGCCCTCGACGGTCTCGTAGCTTTTATCGGTGATGATGCGGTAATAGCTCAGCGCCCTGCCGGCGCTGGCCACAAATACCGCAAGGCTCAGAAACAGCATGATCCGGTCCTTCAGTATGAAACACATTGAAACACCAATCAGCAGGCATCCGGCTCCGATGATCCCGGTAAGGAACAGCTTCCGCTTGAGCGGCGCCGGTGCGCCTTTTATTTGACCCATGACTTAGGTCAGTTTACAAGGAACTACACGCAGACCACGAAACGGGGGCTGCTGACAACAAATAAAGGCTGAGTATCAAGCACCGGGAAAGTGCGGGATATTCAGCCTGTTTTGTTGTCCGGGGTTTCCAAAGGGGCACCCCTTTGGCACACGACTTTGCTCGCAAAGTGTAGTGTGTTATACGCTCTGTCGGCGTTGCTGCGAAAATGAGGTTGCCGCCGGGTCGGGCAAGGGCATTTGAAGCAGCAGGAAAACAGGGCTGTGATTGCGTGTCGTGGAGCCGCAAGCGCAGGGCTGGTTTCGTCAGCAGACAGGGCGTATATGAAAGCCCCCGTTCCTCGTCCCACGCCGGACTTCGGGACAAAATGTCCCGAACTTGTGGACACACTCACAAAAAAGCAAACAGATTTTTCTCTCAAAATTGGAATGGGCGGGGAAGCCATTTTAGGGCTTTGCTATCTCCCTGATAAATGAGAAGTTAAGTTTCGTCCATATATATTTTTACCTCGATGTATTCATGATTTCTTGCATAAGCAAACGACGCTGATTTTCTGATATAGTCAAATATATTTTCGTCTAAATCTTCGTCCCATGTTGTTTCGCTGAAAATTTTATTTTCAGCGGTTGGCTCATACAAGATGTCCACATGGATTTGATAAAACTCTTCATCATCATTTGAAAACTGTCGTACTAATGAAATTTGAAAAAACGGTTCTTTTGAAAAATCAGTAAATGTTCCGGTTTCAAATAAAACCATATCTTCTTCAAGAGGTGTGCTGCACATCTGCTCAAACACATCAACAATTCCTTCCACCGGCATTTTATCAGTTATCTTTTCTTCCAAAAATTTAATTAAATTTTCCATTGATTTTCCTCCTGTAAATTCTTATTTATTGTTCTCTACTTCCGTCCCCGCTGTGGATTTGGATTTTTCAGCAAATCTGACTTATCAGTTCTTAGAAATGGGCGGGAAGCCGTTTTAGGGCTTTCCCGCCTTGATTGCCCATCAGCAAAGGCGGGCGGGGCTGTCAATGGCGGCGCATTTGTGCGCCGTTCATCTTGACCGTTGACTGGCTCGGCTGGATTTGCTATCTCCCTCGATAAATGGGAATGTTAAGTAGCCGTTAGGCTTTCGTTATAAATTCCTGTATTCCATATTTCGTCAAATTTACCTTTAGAAATAATAGTTGCATAAAAGCCCTCTCCCCAAACCTTTTCGTTTAATTCATCAACGGTTGGAATTGGACACACTTCTACAACATCACAATATAGGTCATTATAAAACTTTACTGTCCTGTCTACAAAAATTTCTATCGCTCTTAGGGCAAAACGGTCATCATTCACATCGACTTCATAAAAATATACCATCGGCATATCATCAGATTCGTATTCCATAAATAGCTGTATATACTCAATATTCCTTTCCATGATAATTACCTCATAGCAACTCCCGATTTGTCGCTCTCTTACTTTCTCCCCCGCTGTGGGTTTGGATTTTTCAGCAAGTCCGACTTCTGTGCAATCTTTTTCAGCCACTTCTTTTCTTCCTCGGACAGCTTTTTCAAATTCAGCTTGAGCCGCTTACAGATAAACGCCAAAGCCGCTTGCTCCGGGTCGCTGTCTGGACTGGCAGTTTCCTCGGCGGTCTGCAAGAAATCTTCCAGCGGGTTGTCCTCCGGAACGCTGAAAAAATCGTCCTTATGGGCTTCCCGCAGGTCAAGAGCTATCTTGCTTATGTCCTGCTGTATCACATAGCGGCAAAAGCTGTCATCATCAATATGAGCGGCGATAAGCTGTCTTAACTGCGGGTCGGTCAAGCCGGGATTGTACTGCTTCATAATAGTTGCGCTCACAGCGTCCACAATAGCGTTTGCACTCTGCACCTGTTTGCCAGCGATACCGTTTACATAGACTTCAAGGTCAGCCATGAGCCGGGGAAAATCCGGGTGTACCACCAGTTCACACAAGAGGGAATTATCCACCCGCCCACTTTTCAATAATTCAATCATATCATCACTCAAACGCAGGTCTGCAAGATTGGCGTTTGGGTGATTTTTTGTTTGAGAACGCCCCAGCAGATAATCAACAGTCACT
>OGOG01004222.1_pt1 | contig 10160 bp, 6 predicted proteins | sample 1552581 | NCBI WGS metagenome assembly OGOG01 (sample SAMEA2580152, study PRJEB22360) | human gut metagenome | biome: human gut; feature: human-associated habitat; material: faeces | place: Denmark | collected 2008/2010 | reverse complement strand
TACACAAGACGTGTTAGGACCGATGGCAGGAGTAACCGCCCTGCCATTTCGTCTGCTTTGCAAAGAGCAGGGAGCAGGGCTGCTCTGCATGGAGATGGTCAGTGCGAAGGGAATTATGTATAACAACAAAAATACGAAATTCCTTCTGACGATCGATGAGCGCGAAAGACCGGTGTCCCTGCAATTATTTGGTTCGGATCCAGACATCATCAGCGAACAGGCAAAACGGATCGAGGAGCTGCCGTTTGATATCTTAGACATCAACATGGGATGTCCGGTACCTAAGATCGTAAACAACGGAGACGGCTCCGCCCTGATGAAAAATCCACTCTTAGCAGGAGAGATCATTGAAAAAACAGCCCGTGCCATCCAAAAACCGGTAACGGTCAAAATCCGAAAGGGATTTGATGAGGAACATATCAATGCAGTGGAAATGGCACACATCGCACAGGAGTCGGGGGCAGCAGCCATTGCCGTTCACGGGCGGACCAGAGAACAGTATTATTCCGGCAAGGCAGATTGGGAGATCATCCGAAAGGTGAAAGAAGCCGTTAAGATCCCGGTTATAGGAAACGGTGACGTATGGACACCGCAGGATGCGATCGATATGAGAAAACAGACAGGCTGTGATGGTGTAATGATCGGGCGCGGCGCACAGGGAAATCCGTGGATTTTTAAACAGATACTCCACTATGAACAGACCGGAGAGCTGTTAGAAAAGCCATCTCCGCAGGAGGTGACGGAAATGATCCTGCGCCATGCAAAAATGCAGATGGAATTCAAAGGCGAGTACATCGGTATGCGTGAGATCCGCAAACATGCCGCATGGTATACAGCCGGTTATAAAAATTCTGCAAAGCTGCGTGGAAAAATCAACGAAACGGAAACCTATGAAGAGTTGAAAGAACTGTTAAGCCATCTCGGAAACGCTTGAAAACCTTGACACAGGGCATGTTTCACGAGTATAATACTATGAATGTAAATAGGTGAAGGCAAAACGGACAGCTCAGGTCCGTTTTACTATGATAAATCATAAAGAAGGGTAGAAATCATGGACAAAAAGAATCTATTAACTTACGAAGGATTACAGAAGTTAGAGAGCGAATTACACAATTTAAAAGTCGTAAAACGTAAAGAAGTTGCACAGAAGATCAAAGAGGCAAGAGAGCAGGGAGACTTATCCGAGAATGCAGAGTATGATGCAGCAAAGGACGAGCAGCGTGATATCGAGGCCCGTATCGATGAGATTGAAAAAATCTTAAAAAATGCGGAAGTCGTAGTAGAAGAAGAAGTAGACTTAGACAAGATCAGCGTTGGCTGCCGTGTGAAGATATTAGATATGGAATATGACGAAGAGTTAGACTATAAAATTGTCGGTTCCACCGAGGCAAACAGCCTGAAAGGTAAAATTTCTAACGAATCACCGGTCGGAAAAGCACTTTTAGGAGCAAAAGTCGGTGAGGTTGTAACCGTTGAAACACAGGCAGGAGACCTGAATTACAAAGTATTAGAGATCCAGAGATCAAATTAAAGGAGAGTATAATGGCGGAACAAAAGAACGTACAGGAACAGGACATTAACCAATTACTCAAGGTACGCCGTGAAAAGCTTGCAGATCTGCAGGAAAATGGCAAAGACCCTTTTGTAATCACAAAATTTGATGTGACAAACCACAGCACAGATATAAAAGAAAACTATGAGCAGATGGAAGGACAGACCGTTACCGTTGCAGGACGTATGATGCAGAAACGTGTCATGGGTAAGGCTTCTTTCTGCAATGTGCAGGACTTAAAAGGCAACATCCAGTCTTATGTTGCAAGAGATGAGATCGGCGAAGATTCCTATAAGGATTTCAAAAAAATGGATGTCGGCGATCTGATCGGAATTACCGGATTTGTATTTAAGACAAAGACAGGCGAAATTTCCATCCACGCAAAGGAAGTAACTTTACTTTCTAAGAGTCTGCAGATTTTACCGGAAAAATTCCACGGACTGACCAACACAGATATCCGTTACAGACAGCGTTATGTAGACCTGATCATGAACCAGGAAGTAAAGGATACTTTTGTAAAACGTTCTAAGATCATCAGCAGCATCCGTCATTATTTAGACGGTGAAGGTTTCATGGAGGTTGAGACACCGATGTTGGTATCAAATGCCGGTGGAGCTGCTGCAAGACCGTTTGAAACGCATTTTAATGCATTATCCGAGGACTTAAAACTCAGAATTTCCTTGGAATTATATCTGAAACGTCTGATCGTCGGCGGTTTAGAAAGAGTATACGAAATCGGACGTGTATTCAGAAATGAAGGTTTAGACACCCGTCACAACCCGGAGTTTACCCTGATGGAGCTGTATCAGGCATACACCGATTACCACGGCATGATGGACTTAACCGAGAATCTCTACCGTCATGTGGCACAGGAGGTTACCGGAGGACTTCAGCTTCCTTACGGTGAGCATGTCATTGACTTATCTAAGCCATTTGAGCGTATCACCATGGTAGATGCCGTTAAAAAATATGCAAACGTAGACTTCAATGAGATCAAAGACCTTGAAGAAGCAAGAGCAGTTGCAAGAGAACATCATATTGAATTTGAGGAGCGTCACAAAAAAGGCGATATCCTGAACTTATTCTTTGAAGAATATGTAGAGGAGCATTTGATCCAGCCTACCTTTGTTATGGATCATCCGATCGAGATTTCTCCATTAACCAAGAAAAAACCGGACAACCCGGAGTATGTAGAGCGTTTTGAGTTCTTCATCAACGGCTGGGAGATGGCAAATGCTTATTCCGAGCTGAATGACCCGATCGACCAGAGAGAGCGTTTCAAAGCACAGGAAGAACTGTTAGCACAGGGCGATGACGAAGCAAACACCACCGACGAGGACTTTATGAATGCCTTAGAGCTTGGTATGCCGCCAACAGGTGGAATCGGCTTTGGAATTGACCGTATGGTTATGATCATGACAAACTCCGCAGCGATCCGAGACGTGTTGCTGTTCCCGACAATGAAGACCCTGGAACCAAAGCGGGCTGAAAACAAAGCCGAAAAAGCAGCGGTAAATGGTTCTGCAGAGGATGCAACTGTGTCCGCGCCAAGCGTACAGATTGATCTTTCCAAGGTGAAAATCGAGCCTTTGTTTGCAGATGATGTAGACTTTGAGACATTCAGCAAGTCTGATTTCAGAGTGGTTAAGATCGAAGCCTGTGAGGCAGTGCCGAAGTCCAAGAAGCTCTTGAAATTCACACTGAATGACGGAACAGACCGGAAACGCACCATTTTAAGCGGTATTCACGAGTATTACGAGCCGGAAGAGCTGGTTGGTAAGACCTGTGTGGCAATCACAAACCTGCCGCCGAGAAAGATGATGGGTATTGATTCCGAGGGTATGCTGATTTCTGCAGTGTACGAGTATGACGGACGGGAAGGCTTAAATCTTTTGATGCTGGATGACAGTATTCCGGCAGGAGCAAAGCTGTACTAAAGAGGTCATTTACTACAAAAAATCGCGTTACTACAACTTTTCTACAACTTTTGCGCGAGACCCTACGAAACCGGATGAAGCAATATGAAAGGCGGATCTGCTTATAAAATGCAGATTCGCCTTTCTTTTTACATCAGCTTCATGTTCACACTAATGTTTTTTGCCTTCTCCTGCATATTCTCTTGTGTGATATGGGTGTAGATGTCCATTGTAGTAGAGAAATCGGCATGCCCCATGACTTGCTGAATGAATTTAACATCGTTGGTGCTTTCGCAGAGCCGGGTACAGAAGGTGTGCCGCAAGTTGTGAACACTAAAATGAGGGAGCAGATCCGGTTCACGGTCTTCCAGTTCAGCCTGATCCATTTCCTCCATGTTGTAAGTTACGCTGATTCTCTCAATCGCCCGATTGATATTGTGGGCGCTCATGAATGAGCCGGTTCTGTTGCGGAAAACAAAACCGTGAACTCCTCCTAACACCAGTTGATCGTCTGGATACAATGCGTCGATGGTTTCAATCTGGAGGCGAAGCTGCTCGGCCACCTCTGGATAGAGGATAGGGATAATTCGTGTACCGCTCTCAGTTTTGGGAGTGGTAATGTGAAATCCGGCTTTTCCGTCAATGACCCGGTAGATTAAGTTGTGGTTGACGGAGATTGTGTTTTCGCTCAAGTTAATATCGCTTTTGGTAATGCCGGTACATTCTGCTACACGCATTCCTGTTCCAAGGAGCACAGTCATGATGGGGAGCCAATGGCTGTATGTAGGGGACTTGGCAATAAAACGCAGGAAATTCTGCTGTTGCGTTTTAGTGAGTGCGATCCGCCGTTTAGGCTTTGGAGCGCTGCCATCCGTCTTGAGCTTGCGGTAAATGCCCTTGCTGGGATTTTTGCGGATGTAATCGTCGTCCACGGCCATTTCAAGCGTAGGGTGAACAATGGTGTTGATGCTCTCCAGTGAGTTGATAGCAAAGCCGTGTTTCAGCAGTTTGGTATAAAACGCGAGAATATCACTTCTGTGGATTTGTGGCAGAGGCATGTTAGCGAAAGGCTCTTCTTTCACATAGAAGTCCCACAGGTAAAGATAATTTGCTCTGGTAGAGGGCTTCAGTTTGATGTTGTTATTCATGTAGACCTTGAACATATCATTCAGGGTAAGCTTCATGGCTTCCTGAGTACGGATGCCATCATCCTTATCTTTGTTGATCTGCTTTTCTTTGACACGAAGACTTGCGAGATCGGAGTCGTAGAGATATTTCTTTTTAGTGCCTAATTTGTAGACATACATATAGCTGCCATCTGCCCGTTGTGTTTCTCCGGGCCGAAGATTTCGTCCTTTGTTGTCTTTTCTCACTTTTGCCATTACTGGTACCTCCTGATTATAAAAGTGTAGTGCGCCTTACTGGCATGGTTATTTAGCCGGAAATATCATAAAGATATTCTTTGATACGCTGGACACTCCATAGGACACGGGTGTTCATGGTAATGCGTGCATTGGCAAGATCCCCAATCTGTACTGCAGTGTGCCTTCCACAGCACAACAGTTTGCAAAGGGTATCGGTATCAACAGCCAAGCACTGCTCCGGCGGTAGGTCATTCGGTTTTCTTTTCTCCATAATCGTCCTCCTTTTTTCGATTACAATGATCCCTTACGATTTGTAGAAGAAGGTTTTCAACAAAAACAATGAAAACGGTCTTGAGGTCAGGAAGTATTGAAATAACAAAAGAACTCTAATGGGGCCATTTCCTACGCCAGAACGGTTCTGCCGTGTATTTCAGGCTGCTGCTGTGCAACACTTCGATTATGGGCGCGCTTCTGTGGTCATCGCACACTGTCCAGAATTCCTGTATAACTCCCCATAGAGGTTATGAACTTGTCAAGGTACTAAAAGAGCGTAGGGATCATCCGGTATTACCAAATGATCCGATACATCCTATAAATAGGCGGGGAAGAAAGAACTTCTGCAAAGAGGAAAGAAAATTTAAAGAAAATCCAAAATCAATATATAGAATGTTTGAATTGACAAGCACTATATATTGTGTTAGAATTGCAATGTAATTGATTTTTGTGCGTTGCCCGTCAGGGTACACAGGCTTTAGGGCTTGTGTTGCGGAGTAATGACTGCATTGCACACGCTGTTAATTTTGTACTTGTGTCAGTAGTATCACTGCGCCTTTTCAGGCCGGTATATTGCTGGCTTTTTTTATTTTACGGGATTTACCCACCATTGCGAGAATGACATCGGTTCATAGGCAACTATGGACGCCAGGCTTTATGCCGTCTGTCATTCTCGCTTTTTTATTGCCTGTAAGCCTGAAAGGGCTTTAAGGATAAATCAAAACTGAGAAAGGCAGGTCATGTACATGAATGTGAAGCAGAAAAGAAAGCAGAATGGTCGGCGGGTCAAGCCGGCACACTCCACGGACTGGAAGATGAAGAGACAGGCAGTATCTTCGCTCCGGCCCCAAAATGTTGCACCAATGGCGAGGGCAGTTATTTTGCCCCGAAGATCACGAAGGGGGATTTGATATGTCTGGCAGCAATAGTGCTGAACGAAAGCGGCATGAACCGCTGGTGCTGGTAGAAACGGCAGATCTTTCAGAAGAAGACTGGCTGGATTACCGGCGCCGTGGAATCGGCGGCAGCGATGTATCAGCAATCTTTGGCACTTCTCCATTCCGGACAGCCAGGGATCTGTACTACGACAAACTGAACATAGCGTCAGTGGAAGATGATGAGGGCAACTGGGTTGCCATGGAAATGGGGCATTTGCTGGAGCCTCTGGTAGCAAAGATATTCGAGCGGAAAACCGGATATCGGGTCTACCAAATCAAAAAGATGTTCCAGCACCCACAGTATCCTTGGATGCTGGCTGATGTGGACTACTTTGTGGAACTGCCGGATGGCACCACAGCGATCCTTGAGATCAAGACCACAAACTATAATGCCAGAGATAACTGGTGGATGAATGGGAAGGAGACTGTTCCAGTCTACTATGAATCTCAGGGGCGTCATTATATGGCAGTAACGGATCTTGACCGATGTTTCTTTTGCTGCCTGTATGGTAACAACGAGGAGGAAGTTATTATCCGGGAGGTCAAGCGTGATTTCGAGTATGAGGCTGAGATGGTCTTTTTGGAGCAGTATTTCTGGGAAAACCATGTCCAGCGCCATGTGCCGCCGCCCTATACAGAAAGTGGGGCCTTGATTATTGAGAGCGCACGCAAACACTTTGGCCCGGCAGATAAAAATGCCCCGGCCGTTGCACTCGACCTGGATATGACTGCAAAACTTATGCAGTATTTGCGGCTTCTGGATGAAAAGAAAAATGCAGAGGTGTACTCCAAAGAAATCGACAAGGATATTCAGCGTCTGAAGGCGCTGTTGATTGCGGAAATGGGTACCAGCTGCACTGCAGTCTGTGAGCAGGAGGGAGTGAACTATACGGTTACCTATACCCCTGTTCGCAAGTCCGTCATCGACAAGGATAACCTGCTTCGGTTGAAACTGGAGCATCCGGATATTTACGAGCAGTTTGTTACAGTATCCGAATCCAGACGGTTCAGTGTTAGAGCCTCGATTATGGAGGCCGCTTAGTGAGGTGAAAAAGGATGAATTGTATTGGTACCTACGACGGGACGATTTTTTATAATCCTGCCAATAAGTTTTGTATCATCAGTGTAAAAACCGCAGACCAGAGTGTGCCAGCTGAGGCCAGGTCAAACAGGCGGTACAAAGACCATTTGATCCGCTTTACAGCTGTGGGGTATGAGATTCCACGGACAGATGCGGTAGAGTTGGAACTGGATGGTGAATGGGCAAAAGGCAAGTATGGTGTCCAGCTCCAGGTGGAGCAGTGGCGTGAAATTGTGCCCAGAACAAAAAACGGCGTAGAGGGCTACCTTGCCTCCGGGCTTATCAAAGGGATTGGTCCCAAAACTGCCGCAGACATTGTGGAGCGGTTCGGTGTGGACACATTGGATATTCTGGAACACCAGCCGGAGCGGTTGTTGGAGATCCGGGGCATTACGGAAAATAAATTGGAGGACATCAAAGCTTCTTATGCAGAAAACCGTATGCTCCAAGGAATTATGACCTTGCTGGCACCGTTTAAGATTACTCCCAAGACGGCATTGAAAATATATCAATATTTCGGCCCGACCAGCGTAGAGATTTTGGAAAAGAGCCCATTTGAGCTTTGCCAGATCTCCGGCTTTGGATTTCGGCGGGTAGATGCAATCGTACAAAAGAGCGGGGGCGATCTCCATGACCCCATGCGTATCAAAGGGGCTGTCTTTTGTGCGCTGGATGAGGGCAAGAGTAAACGAGGCCATCTGTACATCAGTTCTGAAGAACTGGAGAAATCAGCGCTGAAACTGCTCAATGAGAAGATACCTGTACCGGAGCTTCGCCTGCATCAGCAGGAAGTCAGGGATATGATGCAGGAAATGATCCTGAATGGAGCAATCGTTTCCGTGAAGGATAATATCTATCTTCCCAGAGTGTTTGCCCAAGAGGATGAAACGGCGCGCCGGATCGCCCAGCGTCTGGTCACCCAGATGCCAGTAGAGCATATTGCGCCGGTGCTGGAACAGGTCAAGGTTGAAATGGGACTGCGCCTGTCTGCACAGCAGGAGGCTGCGGTCTATGCTGCATTTAGGCATGGCTTGTCAGTGATTACGGGTTCTCCTGGTACTGGTAAAACAACAGTGCTGCGGACGATACTTGAGGTTTACCGGCGGCTGCACCCTGATGGCAAAATTGCTCTTATGGCGCCTACCGGTCGGGCAAGCCGCAGGATGTCGGAGAGTACCGGCTTTGAGGATGCCCGAACATTACACAGTGGTCTGGGACTGACCAGTGAAGAGGATGAGGGTAGCCGGAACAGAAAGTCAGAGCCACTGTCGGCCGATTTAATCATTGTGGATGAGTTTTCCATGGTGGATATGTGGCTTGCCGAGAAATTCTTTGAGCGCATGAAGGCAAATGCCAGAATCGTACTGGTAGGCGACCCAGATCAGCTTCCGAGCGTAGGAGCCGGAAATGTGTTTCGTGAGATCATCGAGACCCAAATCGTCCCGGTAACGGTGCTGGATCAGATTTTCCGTCAGTCGAAGGACAGTCTGATTGCCTATAACGCCAAATTTATCAACGAGGGCAATACCAAACTGTTTTATGGACCGGACTTTGTTTTCGTGTCTGGTGATAGTCAGGAAGACACCGCTGAAAAGATTACAGAACGGTATTGTTTGGAGATACAGGAGAGTGGCATTGAGAATGTGCAGATTCTTTCACCTTTCCGTTCAGAAGGCGCCGCATCGTCGGAACAGCTGAATGAAACCATTCGTGAATTGGTCAACCCATTCCGCTCTGCGGAGGAAGAAATCAAGTTTGGCCCCAGGATATTCCGGGTCAATGACCGCATCATGCAGACCAAGAACACAGAAAAGGTCTCTAATGGAGATCTGGGCTTCATCCGGTATATTAAGGACACTGACCAGGGTAAAAAAATCGGCATGGATTTTGGCGCTGGCAGAACACTGGAATACGGCGTAGATGATTTGAGCAATGTGGATCTGGCTTATGCTACTACGATCCACAAGGCTATGGGCTCTGAGTATGAGACCGTTATTATGCCGCTGCTCAAAGCGCACACCATCATGATGTACCGTAATCTGCTCTACACCGGAATCACGCGTGCCAAAAAGCGGGTGGTTCTGATTGGGCAGAAACAGGTATTGTTTATGGCAATCCATCGTAATGAGATCGGCAAGCGGAATACGCTGCTGGGTATGCGTATTCAGATGTATTTCAAAGCCTACGCAAAGAAAGCCGGTATCCCCATTCCGGCTGCGTTGGAAGAACAATTAAAGAACGCAAGTTAAAAAAGAGAGGTCAGATGCAGAAATAGCACTTGGCGTCTCCTATTTTTATGTCAGAAAGGAGTTTCCAACATGAACGAAAAAAGTAATCCGATGCCTATGATGTACAAAACAATTCCGGCAGTGGCAGAACTGAACAAGGTGCCGGGCTTTGACCCGCTCAAATTTCTGCGCCATAAGGTATCCAGAAAGACCAATGAGGAAATGCTGCAGTTGGAATTGCCTTATCAGAAACTGTGGTTCCGTCTGCGTCACCCACAGGGCCGCATGAAACTGACTACCCTGCGAATCACGGAACAGCTTGCGATTATGGAGGCCAGAGTCTATCTGGACCGCAGTGATGCAGAGCCCATCAGCAGTTACATCTCGCAGCATAGTGCAGAAGAAGGTACTGACTATGTACAGGCTGCCCAGGATGAGGCATTGAGTGCTGCGCTGTCGGATGCCGGTTTCGGTCTGCAGTTTGCCGATGTTGCTGTTGACAGTACGGGCAAGGTGTTTGGAAGCAGTATTCCGCTTTCCGGGACGGCTCCTATCCGGCAACCGATGCCAAATGCGGCGAAGAGGCCCGTAGAAGCCCCTGGAGCGGCGCTGCGGCAATCTGGTGGGGAAGTTCATGCCCGGCCGGAAAAAGCGCCTCAGAACGCCGTAGAGGGCCGTAATACGCCTGCTCGTCCGGCGCCTATTCAGAAACCTGCGGCAAAGCCGGTTCAGAATGAACAGTCCCCGGTTTCTCCGGTACAGCCAGTTGTCCAACAGATGGTTGCAGAAGAGAAGGAGAATATGGATA
>OGOG01004208.1_pt1 | contig 10175 bp, 7 predicted proteins | sample 1552581 | NCBI WGS metagenome assembly OGOG01 (sample SAMEA2580152, study PRJEB22360) | human gut metagenome | biome: human gut; feature: human-associated habitat; material: faeces | place: Denmark | collected 2008/2010 | reverse complement strand
CAGCAGAGATGGCTCTGATCGACACCGATGTAAGACGTACCTTCGCAACCGGTATCGCAGGATTCTCTCACGTAGTAGACTCCTTAAGCGCAATCAAATACGCTAAAGTTAAAGTTATCCGTGACGAAGAAGGAATGGCTGTTGACTTCGAGACAACCGGCGACTTCCCAAGATACGGCAACGACGATGACAGAGCAGACGAGATCGCTGTATGGCTGCTTCGTACCTTCATGGACAAACTGAAATACTGCCATACCTATCGTGATTCTGAGCCGACTACCTCTATCCTTACCATTACTTCCAACGTTGTATATGGTAAAGCAACTGGTTCTCTGCCGGACGGAAGAAAAGCCGGTGAGCCTCTGTCTCCAGGAGCTAACCCGTCTTACGGCGCAGAGAAGAGCGGACTTCTTGCTTCCCTGAACTCTGTAGCAAAACTGCCGTATGAGGACGCTCTGGACGGAATCTCCAACACCCAGACCATCAACCCGGGCGCACTCGGCCACAACGACGAAGAGCGTACCGAGAACCTGGTACACGTTCTGGACGGATACTTCGAGCAGGGTGCACATCACCTGAACGTAAACGTATTCGGAACCGAAAAACTGATCGACGCAATGGAGCACCCGGAGAAACCGGAGTATGCAAACTTCACAATCCGTGTATCCGGCTATGCAGTTAAATTCATCGACCTGACAAAAGAGCAGCAGATGGACGTAATTGCACGTACCTGCCACGATCATATGTAATTTCTGAAAATGTTATTTCTAAAGCCCCCGCGGCCGCAGCAATGCGGCTGTGGGGGCTTTTTGTATATCGGTGCTTGAATTCCAGTAAAATCCACTTGATTTAGAGTACATAAAATGAGAAAATTTATCAGATACAGAACGCTAATTGAAAAACTTTTATCAAGTAATTCATAGCGTAAGTTACAAGTTAATGTTATAATACCAAAGTTAGAATTTCCTAACATAAGAAAAAATGGAGTTTTATTTATGAAAAAGAAAATTGTTGCAGCATTTTGTCTTGCCATGGTGATGACGGTCGGCGGATGTTCCGGTGCGGGGACAGCAGCGCAGCCGGAGAGCAGTGAAAGTCAGACACAGTCGGCGTCTGTTTCGGAGTCTTCGAGCAGTTCTGACGCTTCGGAAGAGAATTCCACGCAGAAATCCGCATCATCCACAGCTTCTTCCGATGCCGCAGATGCATCGAGCAGCCGAGATATTTTTGCGATGGATACGTACATGACGGTCACTGCCTATGGTCCGAATGCAGAAACGGCGGTGGATCAGGCGCAGCAGGAGATTGAGCGGCTGGATGCACTTCTGTCGACCGGAGAGGAGACGAGTGAAGTAGCGCAGATCAATGCAAACGGCGGCGGAACCTTATCGGAGGATACCACCTATCTGCTGGAACGCTCGCTGGATCTGTATGACAGCACAAACGGCGTTTTCGACATCGCAATTTATCCGATCATGGACGCCTGGGGTTTTACAACCGGAAATTATACGATTCCTTCGGATGAGACGATCGAAAGCCTCCTTCCGCTGACCGATGCCAATGATATCCTTTACGACAAGGACAGCGCATCCATCAGCTTTGCCAAGGACGGCATGAAAATTGACTTCGGCGGAATCGCAAAGGGTTATACATCCGGCAGAATTGCGGATATTTACCGGGAATGCGGTGTGACGAGCGGGCTCATCAACCTCGGTGGAAACGTTCAGGTTGTCGGCACGAAAACGGATGGCAGCAAATGGCGTGTTGCCGTGCAGAGTCCGGAAGCGGAGGATGATTATCTCGGCATTCTCTCGACGGCCGACCGGGCGGTTATTACTTCTGGCGGCTATGAGCGGTATTTCGAACAGGACGGCATGAAATATCATCACATCATCGACCCATCGACCGGTCATCCGGCAAATAACGGTCTGGTGTCGGTGACGATCGTAAGTGCTGACGGAACACTGGCGGATGGCCTTTCTACTTCTCTTTTCATCATGGGGAAGGACAAGGCGGCCGAATACTGGCGTGCACACAGCGATGAATTTGACACCATTCTGGAGGATGAGGACGGCGTTCTGTATGTAACCGAAGGAATTGCTGACGATTTCACATCCGATCACGAGACAAACATTATCAAGAAAGACGGTGATACATAACCATGGGAAAATGGAAAAAACTGACAGCATTTGCACCGGCTCTCGCGGCAGTTATCGTAGCAGCCTGTGCCGGTATTTCGCTGAACGGCTACACTGCACCGGTTTACGCCGTAGAGCAGCCGGAGGCACTGGTGACACCGGAGCCGGAACAGGATACCGATGCAGCGAAAAAGAAAGATGATACAAAAAAGAAGGACGATACCAAAAAGACAACCGATACCGAAGCAGAACTTGTCGCAGCCGTCGGTTCCGGCAGCTTTGAGCTGGCGGACGGAACGTACGAAGGAAGCGGAACAGGTTTTGGCGGTACGATTACAGTCTCTGTCGTATTGAAAGACAAAACGATTCAGTCGATCTCGATTGTAAGCGCTCCCGGCGAGGACGCAGCTTTCCTGAACCGTGCGAAGGGAGTTATCGACCGTATCATCGCGTCCCAGAGTGTGGATGTGGACACGGTTTCCGGTGCAACTTTCAGTTCAAAAGGTATCCTTGCAGCCGTGAAAAATGCACTGACCGGTCAGGAGGACACTTCAGAACCGGCATCCGCATCAGGAGCGGCAGGCGGCGGAGCCTCTGCCGGCGGAACCGTTACAGTATCTAAAATCGAAGAACCGGCTGCCTACCGGGATGGAACGTATTACGGAACCGGAACAGGATTTGGCGGCACAATGAAAGTCTGCGTTGTTGTCAGCGGCGGAAAAATTGCTTCGATTGATATTGTGGAAAACAGCGATACGCCAAGCTACCTTTCCAGTGCTTCCTCTCTGATTTCGACGATTATCTCAACACAGAGTACGAATGTGGATACGGTCTCCGGCGCGACATACAGCTCCCGCGGTATTATTGAAGCTGTGCGGAGTGCCTTAAGTCAGGCGGCAGTGAACGGGTCTTCCAGTACAAACGGAGGAAGCCAGGGCAATACAAACAACGGAAACAACAGCCAGAATAATAATCAGAACAATAACAATTCGTCTGCATCCAAGGGAAGTTTCCCTTATCAGGACGGAATTTATTACGGCACGGCCGCCGGTTTCCAGGGAGACATCAAAGTGGCGGTAGCCCTGCAGGATCAGACGATCAAAGCGGTACTGATTCTGGAAAACGAAGATGACGAGACATTCTTCAACCGTGCCAAAGTCGTAGCGGACCGCATCGTAGACGGACAGAAAACCGATGTGGATCTCGTATCCGGCGCAACGTACAGCTCCCGCGGCATCCAGAACGCAGTAAAACAGGCACTGGAAAATGCGAAGAAAGCAACAAACGGCGAGACCGTTCCGGATAACGGAACGAGCAGTGGCGGAACCACAACGATTCCGGAAGGAAAATTCCCATACGAGGAAGGCATTTACTACGGAACCGGCGAGGGCTATCTGGGAGACATTACAACGGCAGTTGTCATTCAGGATGAGACGATCAAGGCAATTCTCGTGACCGAGAGTGAAGATGACGAAGCATTCTTAAAACGCGCAAAACAGACAGCAAAGGACGTTGTGAAAAACCAGACACTGGAAGTCGACACCGTTTCCGGCGCAACCTACAGCTCCAGGGGAATTCTTGCGGCAATCAAGGAAGCTTTAAAAGAGGCAGAACGCGTAACTGAGGAAAAGAAAAATCCAACCCCGACGCCAACGGTAACTCCGACGGAAACACCAACCCCGACCGAAACCCCGGAGCCAACTGAGACGCCAACACCAACCCCGACGGAAACTCCGGAACAAAAGATCTATCAGGACGGCGAATACACAGCGATTGCCGTCTGCGAGCCGGATGAAGATGAAGATTTTACCGCTTATCAGCTTTCCGTGACGGTAACAATTGAAAACGATAAAATCGTAGCGTTAAGCAACATCACCGGTGACGGAGACAGTCAGAATGTCTCCTACATCCGCCGCGCATCCGAAGGAACCTCCAAAATCAAAGGCGTTTCCGCTCAGATTCTGGAAACCGGAACGCTTGAAAACATCGACACCGTTTCCCGTGCAACCTGCTCCTCAAAAGCCATTCTTGAGGCATGCCGGAATGCGCTGGATGCTGCGAAAGTAACGCAATAAAGGGGAAAACAGATGAGACAATTGATTGTTCGTTTTTTGAATGTCGCTGTCATTGCTGCTGTTCTGATCGGCTACAATACCGTACTCGATAAAAGAGACAAAGAGGATCAGATCGCGCGGCTCTCGGCAGAGCTTGAGACGACCCAGCTTCAGAAGGAAAATCTGCAGGCCGCAGCAGTTGCATCCAACACGGCGGATACGGCCGCAAGTGAAGCAGCAGAAGCAGAAGGGCAGTACGTGGACGGTACGTATGACGGTGAAGCTGACGGCTTCGGCGGCACTATTGCAGTTGAAGTAACCGTAGAGGGCGGCCAGATTACCGATCTTGCCATCACATCCGCCGACGGCGAGGACAGTGCGTATCTGTCAAACGCGGAGGCGATCATTCCAAAGATTATTGAGGCACAGTCCGCCGATGTTGATACGATCAGCGGAGCAACATTCAGCTCCACCGGTATCAGAAATGCGGCGCAGGAAGCAATAGAAAAGGCGGAGAAATAACATGAAAAATTTAGATCTATCCACATTACCGGCAAAGAAGAGAAAACAGATCGTTTCCTGCCTGCGTGCCGGAATCCAGCTTTTATATTTCCTGTTTCTTCCGTCAGTATTTACCGCTGCATTTAACGGAGTGAAATACATTTTTACGCAGCTTGGACAGGGTGAAAAAATTGAGATGACCGCGTTTGTGTCGGCTCTGCTCCTTGTCTGTGCATTTACGATCGTATTCGGAAGATTTTTCTGCGGTTTTGCATGCGCTTTTGGAAGTCTGGGGGATGCAATGCATGCAATTTATGGTATAATCTGTAAGAAACGTAAAAAGAAGCCCAGACGCATCAAACCGGAACTGGCAAAAAAACTGGCGCTGGTCAAATACGGCATTCTGCTTCTGATTGCTCTTTGCTGCTTTGCAGGAGTTTATCAGAAAGCAAGAGGAACAAGCCCGTGGGATGTCTTTTCCATGCTGCGTGCGGGAAATTTCCGACTTTCCTCTTATATTCCAGGCATTGTTCTTCTGGTGCTGATCCTGGTCGGCATGTTCTTTGAGGAGCGCTTTTTCTGCCGTTTCCTGTGCCCAATGGGAGCTGTCTTTTCTCTGCTTCCGATCCTGCCGTTCTTTACTCTGCACCGGAAACGCGAAAACTGCATCCGCGGCTGCAGCGCCTGCACGAGACAGTGCCCGTCAGCGGTGGAACTGCCATCCGATGGATACGTGGAGATCTCCGGCGACTGTTTCCAGTGCCAGAAATGTATTGATACGTGTCCGAAAGGTAATATCCGCTGCGGGGTAAAGGAATTTCACGGAAATGAAATCCTCTTTACGCTGTTCCGTGCTGTATTCCTGCTGACACTGCTGTTATGGGCTGGCATCTGATTCAGAATAAGGAAAACTATATGAAGAAAAAAGATCTGATTCTGGCAGGCGCCGTTCTGCTCCTGGCTGGAATCCTTGCCCTGGCGCTTCGGCTGCCGAAAACGGAAAATGGAAATACCATGAAAGTCACGGTGGACGGCGAGGTCTACGGAACGTATTCACTCGCAGAAAATCAGACCGTGAAAATTCAGACGGGTCACGGAACGAATGTCCTGGTGATCGAAAACGGAAGTGTCCATATGGAAGAAGCTGACTGCCCGGACGGCTACTGCAAAAGACAGGGTACGATTTCCCGGGTAAATGAGACGATCGTGTGCCTGCCGCATAAGCTGGTTGCGGAGGTAGAAAGTGACGGATCCACAACGGACGACGCCGACGATGCGCCGGATGTGATTGTAAAATAATACCAGCTTAGAAGAAAGGAATTGGAATTTATGAGAGACAGCCGCACTGCAAGCAGAAAAATTGCCTTATGCGCCATGCTGATGGCACTTGCCATGATCTTCAGTTATGTGGAGGTACTGATCCCGATCAACCTCGGTGTTCCTGGAATCAAACTCGGCATTGCCAATCTGGTTGTAGTCGTCGGCCTCTTTTTCCTTCCGGCAGGGGAAGTCCTGATGATTTCCGTCGCCCGCATTCTTCTGATGGGGTATCTGTTCGGAAATGGAATGTCCATCCTTTACAGCCTTGCCGGCGGGCTTTTGAGCTTTCTTGTGATGCTTCTGCTGAAACACATCAAGGGCTTTAGTATCACCGGCGTAAGTATTGCAGGAGGCGTGACGCACAATGTCGCGCAGATCTGCGTGGCGGCTCTCGTGGTGCAGAACCGCAAACTGTTCTATTATCTGCCGGCGCTTCTCGTGGCCGGAGTCATCACCGGAATGCTGATCGGAATCCTTTCGGACCGCATTCTTTCTGCGGTAAAACGCGAGGGACGAAAGAGTTCTTCGCGGTGAAAACTCCATATCTACGGAATTTTTTCTGTGTGGGAACGAAAATCATCCCACAAACTTCACAGTATCGGATCATTAAATAGTAAAAATACTCAATAAGCAGAATCTGTGCCTCTTTTGAGAAAAAATAATCAGTTAAGAGTTAGACAAAACGATCAAAAATTAGTAGAATAATCTACGGTTAGTTAAAACAATTATTGATTAGCGAAAACTAATATAATAATGAAGGACAGTTTTGCCCCTGTTTTTCCTGCAAAACTGTGGAAAAGGAAAAAGGAGGAAGTTATGATCAAAAGAAAAGAACTTCAGAAAAAATCATTAGCAGCCGTAATGGCAGCTTCCATGACCATGAGCCTGCTCCCGGGAACCGCACTGGCGGATGCTACAAGTGGCGTGCTGGCAGATGGCACTTATGAGTCTACGGCTCATGTTACCAGAACTGCAGAAGACGATGAGGATGAGAATGCATGGGATGAATATGACGTTAATGTCAAAATCACAGTTGCAGACGGTAAGTTTTCTGATATTGCAGTAACACCTGGTTCTGGATACAATACAGAAAATGCTACATATTTTAAAAAAGCAGCTACAAACAGCAAAGGCTTTAAAACCAAATTGCTTGGACAGGCAGCAACTATCGAAAATATTGAAGGATGGGATATCGTATCGGGTGCAACCAGAACGTCTAATGCAGTAAAAACTGCGGCTCTTGCAGCAACCCAAAAAGCAACCCCAACTCCAGCAGCAGTAGACACTGCAGCTCTTGAAAAAGCAATCGCATCTGCCGAAGCATTAAAAGAAGCTGATTACACTGCAGATTCCTGGAAAGCTGTTCAGACAGCACTTACCGCAGCAAAAGCTGCTCTTTCTGCAAAAGAGTCTCAGGCGGATGTTGATACTGCAGCAAACACACTGAATACTGCAGTAAAAGCTCTTGTAAAAGCTCCGACTCCGACTGTAACTCCGACAGCTACACCTACCGCAACACCAACAGCTACTCCGACAGAAACACCTTCCGAGCAGGTATCCTATGTCCTGATGAACATTCCGTATGATAAATTTTACGCCGCAGATGTAAATAACTCTGTTCCGGTAGATGTATTTTCCTCTGCAACACTGAACAAAACAAGAACATCAAGCCTTGCCGGCGGCTCTTATCATTCCAATGCAGATGGAAGTGCGATTAACGGTATCACCTTCCCGGTAAAAGTAACAGGAGTGGATCTTTCTAAATTTAAGAAAGTTACAGATTCTGATTCTGTAAGTATTACAGTAACAAACCGTGGTCAGACATCTACACAGACATACACCGGAAAAGACGCCTTATTTGAAAACTCAGACTATGCATATTATGTATTAAGCGAAGTACCTTCTTACTACAAAGAAGCAACGGTAAATGCAGATGGCTCTCTTTCTTTTGGAAAAACAGTTGGAACTGCAATTGAACTGACCAATGTATCTCCGGAATTTATGACTGAATCAAAATATGGAGATTATCAGCTGGATCTCGACGGACTGGAGAACACGATTGATGTTGGAACCGATCAGATCTATGGTGTTATTGTCAGCACGAAAGAAGGCAATGACTATGGTATGCGTCATGTGGAAAATATCTGGCGCGGAACGGAACTGGCATGGTCAACTGGATTTACAACACAGGTACATGGATGCCTGACTTCTTCTGCACATTACAAGAGCATGATGGGACAGCATATCAATAAGGTTACTTATTATACCAGCAAAGGAATCTACACGATTCCGGTGAATGATATTTTTGTTCCAACAAAATTTGAGGCAAGTGTATCCGTAGAAGACGCTTCTCTTTCCGCTGGAAAGACAACGATGACCGTAACCGGACTTCCGGCTGATTATGATGCAGAATATTCCGTAGATGGTCTGGATGGATTTGCAGTAGACGGAAATACCATTTCTTATTCCGCAAATGCGAAAAAAGGAATGTATACTCTGACGATTCATGATAAAAAAGGTGTTTATGCAGATCTGACACAGAGCTTTACTCTGTATACAGATGCAATGCCGGCTGCTTACAACGAAAAAGGAAGTGCTCCGGCGCTTGTAAAAGCAGAGAATGCATCAGAAGATGACTTTGCTGATTATATCAAGAACATCACTTCGGTAAAAGTAAATGGAAAAGAATATGCAGCAACTGGAAAACGGAAAACAATTCTGATCAAAGAAGACGGTACGCTTGATCTGACAGCTGCCGCTTTTGCAGAAGGAAATAAATTTGAAATCGAAGTAACTGCAACAGGTTACAAGACGCTTTCCTTTACTTATGAGAAGAAAGAAACAACATATAAATATGTATATGCAGGTCTTACCTGGGCTGAGTATTGGGCAGCAGAAGGAGTTCAGGCGGCAGGAAGCGACGCTGGTTCGGATGAAACTGACAGTCGCGAAGAAAGTGATAAAGGCGCTTTTGATGTTGTAACCCGTGCGACTACAAACCATGGACTGCACAGAGGAAGCTTCCAGTGCGCAGCGACTATCTACATGAAAGATGGCACAACCTATGATGTGGCATATTATACCGCAGCAACCACGGCAGTTCTGACCAACGGCGAGACCGTAACTTACGATAAGAGCCAGATTGATCATTATGAAGTAAAAGGTCTGAAATATGTGCCTGTAAAAGTTTCGGAAGATGATTACGAAGATTTTTGCAAAAAGTATGTTGTGGTAGAAAACGGCGGAACACTTTCCGGTGGATTTTCTGAAAATAAACTGCAGAGCTATACAGGCCTGGTTGTAGATGTAACAGAAAACACAAACGGTCTGAAGATAGCAGTGAAAAATGCAGATGGAAGCTTCTCCTTCTCTGCAAGAACAACAGGAAGTGAATCTGGAATCAAAGATCAGGCGCTGAAGACAGCTCCGGATGCTGAGACCGTAGGACTGACCGTGAAAGAAGCCAATGGTTCTTATGGAGAATTCCTTCGCGTAGATTTAACGGGAGATTACGGCGATCTGGCTGCTAATCTGCAGACCGTAACCTGGACTTATTACGGTGATGATTCCACTTATACGAATGCAAAAGCAACGTATGGAACAAAATTCGCAGCAGATAACTGGATGCATAAAGTAATGGGAATCCAGCTTGGCCTTACCGATTCCCTGCGCTGCACTTTACCGGAGGGAACGGATGGAACCGGTTATTGGAAGATTACGATTCATGCACTTGGCTATGCAGATGCTTCCTACACTTTTGAAGCAACCAAAGCGAACATTGTAGGAGCTGATCCGGTAGAGAGCACAGCAGCACTGGAAGAGGCAATTGCAAAGGCAGATGCACTGAATAAAGATCTTTACACGGAAACTTCCTGGAATAATATGCAGACAGAACTGGCAGAAGCAAAAGAAGCATTGGAGAAAAAACAGAGCCAGGGAACCGTAGATGAAGCAACCGAGCATCTGAATGCAGCCATCGAAGCTCTGCAGTCCCAGTATGTATTAATGAATATTCCGTATGCAGCGTTCTATCAGGCAGAGGTTCATAATGATGTTCCGGTAGATGCGTTTACTTCCGCAACCAAGAACAAAACAAGAACAGCCTCACTTTCCGGCGGATCTTACCATGTGAATGCAGACGGAAGCGATATTACAGGTATCA
>OGOG01004199.1_pt1 | contig 10188 bp, 7 predicted proteins | sample 1552581 | NCBI WGS metagenome assembly OGOG01 (sample SAMEA2580152, study PRJEB22360) | human gut metagenome | biome: human gut; feature: human-associated habitat; material: faeces | place: Denmark | collected 2008/2010 | reverse complement strand
AGTCTGTTCCAGATGCAGTCTTCCAAGTTCATGCGCGTAGGTCCACGCAGAAGTAGCCGGTGTCTTTGCATACAAAAATGCAATCTTCAGCTTCGGCGTACTTGCCGGAAGCAACCGATCCAGCAGAGATTTCTTTTCGATTCTGGACGGATCCATCTTGAGATCAATTTCCTGATTGTGTTCCAGAAGTTTGAATTCTTCCCAGGTTTTTGCAACCAGTTCTTTCATTTCATTGGTAGTTTTCTGATCAATCACTTCATAATTATAAATTGTCAGGAATGCAAGAAATGCATCTCCGGTCGTGATAGACAGTTTCTTTCCGCCAAGTGCTTCATATTCTGTTGAAAAACGCGAATAAACAGAGCTGAACAGCAACCGGTCATCATCTGTCCAGACATCTTTTGGCTCCTTGCCGAATGCAGCCTGAAGTCTGACAAAACTTCCAGGTTTCGTAAACCAGATATAATTGATCTGGGTAACTGCATAGAAATCCACAAACTCATAGTAAAGTTTATTTTCTTTCTGGTCTGTCCGCGGAGGAAGGATTCTGGTCACATATCCGGGCACAGATACCGCATCAAAATATTTCAGGACGCTGACACGTTTGTTGCCTTCCTGTACATAAAATTTATTCATGTATTCGTAAGCTTTGATCGGTTCACGGATTCCTTTATCAATATGACTCTGGCTTAAGGTTGCCCATTTGTATGCAAATTCTGTGTTTTCTCTTAAGATCGGCATAAAATTGCCGGCAAAAGCATTGCTCCTGCCATCACTTTTTGTTCCGACTATCTGATCGATTGGTATCTGTACAAGTCCGAGTGGAACTTCAGAATAAGATCCCTTCGGAGGCAGGATATCATCAAGAACCTGAAGTGTCGGTAATTCCCCCCGCATCATTCTTGCCTGATAATCCCTTTTGCCGAGTTTATAAGCTTTCTGATAATCTTCCATTGTAAATGATGCCATACTCATTCACCTCTGTCTGAATTCTGAATAACGGGATACTTACAGGCTTGCGCGGATTACTTTCGGTCTGCATCCTGCATCTTCTAATGCCTGTACAATTTTTTTCTTATGTTCTGTACCGTATGCTTCCATTGTTACTTTCAGCTCCACAGCCGCATAACGGTTAGTACTGATAAACTGGTTGTGATCAAGTTTGATGACATTACCCTGATTTTCCGCAATAATAGATGCCACACGCACCAGTTCACCCGGTTTGTCCGGAATCAATACGGAAACGGTAAAGATACGGTCTCTCTGAATCAGTCCATGCTGTACCACTGAGGACATTGTGATCACATCCATGTTACCGCCACTTAAGATAGATACCACCTTTTTACCGGTGAAGTTCAGATGACGGAGTGCTGCAACTGTCAGAAGACCGGAGTTTTCTACGATCATCTTATGATTTTCTACCATATCAAGGAATGCAACAATCAGTTCATCATCATCAATTGTGATCACATCATCCAGATTTTCCTGCAGATACGGGAAGATATGCTCTCCCGGTGTCTGTACAGCGGTACCATCTGCAATCGTATTTACATGTGGAAGTGTCACGACCTCACCTTTTTCAAGAGATGCTTTCATACATGCAGCTCCGGATGGCTCCACACCGATAACTTTGATATGTGGATTGAGGAGTTTTGCAAGTGTGGAAACACCTGTTGCGAGACCGCCTCCGCCGATCGGAACAAGAATGTAATCTACAAGAGGAAGCTCCTGTACAATTTCCATTGCAATTGTACCCTGGCCTGTTGCAACGGCAGGATCATCAAACGGATGGATAAAGGTATATCCCTCTTTTTCTGCAAGCTCCAGTGCATAGGCACAAGCTTCATCATAAACGTCACCTTTCAGAATAACTTCAGCACCGTAACTCTTTGTACGTTCTACTTTGATAAGTGGTGTGGTGGTCGGCATAACGATCACGGCTTTTGCTCCGAATTTGTGTGCAGCATAAGCCACACCCTGTGCATGGTTTCCTGCTGATGCTGCAATCAGACCTTTTGCACGCTCTTCATCGGTCAGGGTACTGATCTTGTAATATGCCCCACGTACTTTGTATGCACCGGTACGCTGCATGTTTTCTGGTTTCAGATATACTTTGTTTCCGGTGAGATCTGAAAAATAGCTGCTTTTTATCAGCTTGGTTTCCTGAGTTACTTTTTTTACAATTTCTGATGCCTCTTCAAAGCTCTCTAATGTAAGCATTTTTGCTCCTCCTGTAATTTCTTCGGTCTACTCTTCTGTGTGTAATTCGTTCTGGTCAATATCAAACAGTGCATTTACGAATGCATCAGCATCAAATTTCTGCAGATCGTCGATCGTTTCTCCAACTCCAATATATTTTACCGGAATATCGAGCTCGGACTGGATTGCAACTGCAATTCCGCCTTTGGCTGTTCCGTCCAGTTTTGTAAGGATAATACCATTTACATTTGCAACTTCTGCAAACTGTTTTGCCTGAGCAAGTGCATTCTGTCCTGTCGTTCCATCCAGAACAACAAGTGTTTCAAGATAAGCTTCCGGATATTCTCTCTCAAGAATGCGGTAGATTTTGCGAAGTTCCTCCATCAGATTTTTCTTGTTGTGGAGACGTCCTGCTGTATCGCAGATCAGTACATCCGCATTACGTGCTTTGGCTGCCGCCACTGCGTCATAGACGATGGATGCCGGATCAGCACCTTCCTGACCGCCGATCAGGTCTACTCCTGCACGCGATGCCCACTGTGCAAGCTGTTCTCCTGCTGCTGCACGGAATGTATCTGCTGCTGCAAGGATAACTTTCTTACCCTGGTCTTTGAGTTTGCCGGCGAGTTTACCGACGGAGGTGGTTTTTCCGACTCCGTTTACGCCGATCACAAGAATTACGGATTTGCGGTTTTCAAACTCATATTCTGTACTGTCAACCCGCATCTGCTCTTTGATACTATTGATCAGAAGCTGCTTGCATTCCATCGGGTTTTTGATATGCTGGGCGGACACCTGTTCTTTCAGATGCTCAATGATGGATGAAGTGGCATTGATTCCGATATCACCCATGATGAGGATTTCTTCCAGTTCTTCGTAAAAATCCTCATCAATGCTGGAATATCCGCTGAAAATGGAATCAAAGCCAGCCACGATATTGTCACGCGTTTTGGTCAGTCCACTGACCAGCCGCTTAAAAAAGCCTTTCTTTTCTTCTGACATACTCATGCCTCCTTATTTATAAATTTATTTTGTAAGCTGGTTTTCTACCAGATCTACTGATACCAGCGTAGAAACACCTTTTTCCTGCATGGTGATACCATACAGACGGTCCGCAGCATTCATCGTACCACGTCTGTGTGTAATAATAATAAACTGCGTATTTTTTGTTAATTTCTGAAGATAAGATGCAAAACGTCCGACGTTGGAATCATCCAGCGCTGCCTCAATCTCGTCAAGAAGACAGAATGGTGATGGTTTCAGGTTCTGGATCGCAAAAAGAAGGGCAATTGCCGTCAGTGCTTTTTCTCCACCGGAAAGCTGCATCATATTCTGAAGTTTCTTTCCGGGAGGCTGTGAAATGATCCGGATTCCTGCTTCAAGAATATCCTCATCCTCTGCAAGCTCCAGTGTTCCCTTTCCGCCACCGAACAATTCTTTAAAGGCCTTGTCAAATTCCCTCTGAATATCACGGAATTTTTCAGTAAACTGTTTGCGCATTCCCTCGTCCAGCTCCTGAATGATTCCTTCCAGTGTTTCTTCTGCTTTGACAATATCTTCGTACTGCGCGGATAAAAATGTATGACGTTCAAGAAGATTTTTGTAATCTTCGATTGCGTTGACATTGACGGAACCCAGCTTACGGATTTCATCCTTGATACGAAGAACATCTTTTTTGATCGTCTGCCGGTCTGTCAGCTCCTCTTTTCGGTACTGAAGGGCATTGTTCGGTGTGATTTCATATTCTTCCCACATATAGGAAATCTGGGATTCCCGCTGCTCTTCGATTTTTTCTGCCTGACTGCGCAGACGGAAACACTCTTTATCAAGCAACGATGTCTTTTCAGCGAGATGATCCCTCTTTTCGAAAAAAGACTTGTGGCTGGTACTGCGTTTTTCCTTTTCTTCCTGCCATTCGATACGTCTGGCATCCAGAACCTCTTCCTTACCTGTACATTCGGTAACGGCTTTTTTGAGTTCTTCAATACCGTCTTCTTTTTTATGTATTTCTTCGGCACTTCTGGAAAGATTTTCAGTGATTTCTTCGGACTCCCTGTGGTATGCTTCAATCTCATTTTCCAGACGGCTGATATTTTCCTGAAGGAAATGATTCTGCTGCTCCAGAGATGATTCTTCCAGACGGATCTTTTCAAGTACATGATTTTTCTCTGTCTCTTCTGCCTTCCATTCCTCTAATTCTTTTTGCTTTGTCTCGATGAAAACTTCAAGTTCTTTTTCATCTTTCTGGGAATCTTCCAGTTCACGGGCGATGCTGCTGTGATCCTGACGGATCTCGCCTGCCTGCTGTCGCAATTCCTCCTGTTCGCGTTCGATCCGGCGGTAACTGCTCTGAATTTCATCTTCTTTTTCCTGAATCTGGGCAAGATTCATCTTTGCGGTATTCTGCTCGACATACTGCTGTTGCAGCTGCTGCTGGAAATCAGCAATGGTATCTCGAAGTACATTACGTCTGCTGCGGTTTTCACCGATCGCACGCTGCGTCTCTTCAAGTTCTTTCTTGAGGATTCCGACGCTTCTCTCCAGTTCTTCAATCTCACGTCGTCTTCCGAGCAGATTACTGTTATTTTTGAACGCACCACCTGTCATGGAACCGCCCGGGCTTAAAGATTCACCCTCGATCGTAACCATACGGAGACTGTGACGGTATTTTTTACCAATAGCAATCGCATGGTCAATATTATCTACGACCAGCACACGACCAAGAAGATACATAACGAGTTCGCTGTACTCAGCATCTGCTTCTACAAGCGTATTTGCTGTTCCGACAACACCCGGTTCAAGCAGGACATCTTTCTGCGCAAGGCCACCACGTCCACTGATATTGGAAAGCGGAAGGAAAGTTGCCCTTCCGTAGCGGTTCTTCTTCAAAAAGCTGATCATACGCTTCGCAGTCTGTTCATTATCTGTAACAATATTCTGGATACTGCCACCAAGTGCTGTCTCGATAGCAACTTCATAATCTTTCTGTACATGAATAATATCGGCAACTACGCCCCGGATACCCGGTTCACTGCTTTTTTGCTCCATAACGCGGCGGATACTGTTACCGTAACCATCATACCTCTCTGTAATGTTGCGGAGAGATTCCAGACGGGATGCCTCCCTGTGATATGCAGTTTGTCCGATTTCCATCTGAGAATTCTGTTTCTTTAATTTTTCCTGAATCTGATGGATTTCTTCATCGAGACGTACACATTCTGCATTTGTTGACTGAATTACATTGGTCACCGCATCATATTGTTTCTGCGCTTTCTCACGGTCACTTTCCAGAATTGCTTCTTCACTCTTCAAACGAAGGATACGCTGACTGACTTCTGCCTTACGGATATCAAGCTGTTCCATCATGGCATCAAATCGCTGTGCTTTACCTTTGGTTGTCGCACGGCTGTTGAGAATCTCAATGATCTCATTTTTGCCGTCTTCCACTGCCTGTGTACATTCATCTACATTGGAGACAATATTTTCGAGAGATTCTGTCTCTTTTTTCAGATTGTCTCTGGTTTCTTTTAATCTATTGTAAAGAGCTGCCCTTTCTTCAGTCAGCTTTTCTTTTTCTTCGCTTCGCTTCTGAAGATCGTCTTTTAACACTGTCAGACGTGATCTGAAATGTTCACTGTTTTGTCTGCCTGATGATATCTGTTCTTCAAGGACTTTGACCTGCCCCTCATACTGCTGTTTGAGAAGTGCATTTTCCTGCTGTTCCTCTTTCAGCGCATCCAGCTTTGTATTCAGCTCTTCCAGTTCCTGTTCCAGGCGCTCATACTCTGCCTTTGTCTGTTCGTATGCCGACTGCGCCTCGTCAAGTTCCTGCTGTGCCTGCGAAAGCTTTGTTTCCAGCTCATTCAGAAGTTCGCCTGTACGCTGGTGATCCAGAAGGAAAAGGTTGATATCCAGTTCTTTCAGTTCGTCTCTTTTTGCAAGATAAATTCTGGCTGTTTCAGACTGACGTTCCAGAGGTCCGAGCTGTTTGGTCAGCTCACTTAAAATATCTGTCACACGCACAAGATTCTGTCTTTCTTCATCCAATTTCTTGAGTGTGGTTATTTTTCTTCGTTTAAATTTGACGATTCCGGCAGCCTCGTCAAAAAGCTCCCGTCGTTCTTCCGGCTTACCGCTCAGGATCTTGTCAATCTGTCCCTGTCCGATAATAGAATATCCTTCTTTACCGATACCGGTATCATAAAACATCTCCTGAATGTCTTTCAGACGGCAGCCGCTTCCATTGATCAGATATTCGCTTTCACCGGAACGGTAAAGTCTTCTGGCAACAGTCACCTCGTTATAGTCTACCGGAAGTTTGTGATCGCTGTTATCCAGTGTGATTGAAACAGATGCAAAGCTTAAAGGCTTTCTGTTTTCTGTACCGGAAAATATGACATCCTGCATATTTCCGCCTCGAAGCTGCTTGGCGCTCTGTTCACCGAGTACCCATCGTACTGCATCACCGACATTACTCTTGCCACTGCCGTTCGGTCCGACGATTCCGGTAATTCCGTTATGAAATTCAAAGTTGATTTTCTGAGCAAAGGATTTGAAGCCATATACTTCAATATTCTTTAAATACATATCTCACCTGCCCGTTTAATTTGTGGCTGTCAGAATTTCTTTTCCTGAATCGCCTGATAGGCAGCTGCCTGTTCTGCTGCCTTTTTAGTGTGACCCGTGCCATTTCCCACAACCTGACCGTTAACCTGAACGACTACGGTAAAGCATTTATCATGATCCGGTCCCTCTTCACCTGTAAGTATATATTCAATCGGCTGAAGTCCCTTTTCCTGTACAAGCTCCTGAAGAATCGTTTTGCTGTCATAAAAAAGCTGTTTATGTTCAATATCATTCAGAATAAAATTCAGAACAAATTTTTTCGCATTGGAAAAACCACCGTCTAGGTAGATTGCGCCAAGAAGCGCCTCTGTCGCATCGGAAACGATAGAATCACGGTTACGTCCTCCTGTCATGTTTTCTCCCTTACCGAGAAGCAGAAATTCCGGAAGACCGAATTCTCTTGCGCAATATGCCAGGCTTGGTTCACACACAAGACTTGCACGTTTTTTTGTCAGCTCACCTTCCGGGATCTGCGGAAATTTTTTGTAAAGAAAATCACTGCTGATCAGTTCAAGTACAGCATCTCCAAGAAACTCCAGACGTTCATTACATCCAAGTTTTCCGAGTTTTTTTTCATTTGCATAGGAACTGTGTGTCAGCGCCTGTCTCAGCAGTTTTTTGTTCTGAAATGTATATCCTATAATCTGTTCCAACTGTTCCATTTTATTGTCCTTCTTTTTTTATTCTTTATCCGGTGCCTCAAAATGAACCGGCTGAATACGTTCTGCAATTTTTTCGTTGATCTTCTGCTGTTTGAACTGCACACACTGGAAAATCGCGTGTTTGATCTCAACAGCCTTCGCGCTTCCATGCGTCTTGACAACAAGTCCTTTGAGTCCGAGAAGCGGAGCCCCACCGTATTCGGTAGCATCAAAACTCTTCAGAGTCTGTTTCAGTGCAGGTTTTACCAGAAGTGCTCCAATCTTGCTCTTCATGGTACTCATCATTCCTTCTTTTATTTTGTGGATCAGCTCAGAGCTGACACCTTCATAAAGTTTGAGAATGACATTTCCGACAAAAGCTTCGCAGACAATAACGTCTGCATAGCCGGCTGGAATATCCCTGGCTTCAATACTTCCGATAAAGTTGATTCCCTCTGTTTCTTTAAGAAGCGGGAAGGTCTCTTTGACAAGTGCATTGCCTTTTTCTTCTTCTGCACCATTATTGACAATCGCAACACGTGGATTTTTGATTCCGACAACATGCTCCATATAGATGGAACCCATTTTTGCAAACTGTACCAGATGAGATGGTCTTGCATCTACATTTGCTCCACAGTCAATCAGAAGCGAGACTCCCTTGACGGTCGGAATCAGCGGGGCAAGCGGCGGTCTCTCAACGCCTTTGCTTCTGCCCACCAGCACCTGTCCGCCTACAAGAACTGCTCCGGTACTTCCGGACGAAACAAACGCATCTGCTTTTTGTTCTTTGACCATTTTCAGCCCGACAACGATGGAAGAATCTTTCTTCTTACGGATTGCAAATACCGGAGGTTCTGCTGTTTCGATTACTTCTGTTGCATTTACCACCTCAATCCTGTCTGTCGGATAATCCTGGTATTTCTTAAGTTCTGAATGGATCACTTCCTCCTGTCCTGTAAGAATCACCTGAATATCATCCCGCTCCTTCACAGCGTCCACTGCAGCTCTGACCGGTTCCACAGGTGCAAGATCTCCGCCCATGGCATCTACAACAACTTTTACTAATTCTGCCATATTGTTCCTCCTGTATATTCTGTATCTATTTAAAAATGTTCTGTAATGATTGTAAAAAATCTCAAACTTTATCATACTAAAGAATCAGCAGAAAATCAACCCTGTTCCTGGTTGATTCTGCTGATTCCATATATCAGATATAGAATTTTCTATTTCTGTGCTTCAATCTGTTCTGCAAGATCATTCAGATACACCCAGCGGTCCATCTTTTCTTCAAGCAGTGCCTCTGCTTCTTCTTTTTGCTGTGTAAGTTCATTTAACTTACCGGAATTTGTTGCATTAGCCATGATATCAGCATCCAGTTTCTCAATTTTGCTCTCCAGCGCTGCAATATCATCATCAATCGTTTCAAATTCACGCTGCTCTTTGTAACTGAATTTCAGTTTTGAAGGACGATTTTGTTTCCATGTTTTTACGGATTCTTTCTCTTCTGCAGAATCTGCAGAAACATTTTTTGAGGCAGAAGATTTTGTGGCCGGCGCTTCTTCAAAAAGGCCTTTGCGCTTTTTTGCTTCGAGGTAATCTGTGTAGCCGCCTTCATACTGTGTGAGATTTCCTTCTCGGTCAAACTCAAAAATACGGTCTGCAAGATTATCAAGAAAATAACGGTCATGCGATACGGCAATCACAATACCTGCAAAAGAATTCAGATAATCTTCCAGAATCGTCAGTGTAGGAATATCTATATCATTGGTAATCTCGTCAAGTAGCAGCACGTTTGGTGCAGATGCGAGTACTTTCAAAAGATAGAGGCGCTTCTTTTCACCACCGGAAAGCTTCTCGATTGGTGCATACTGCATGGCAGCATCAAACAGAAACTGCTCAAGAAGTTTTGATGCACTGATCAGTCCATCCTTTGTCGGAATAAACTCTGCAACGTCTTTGATATAATCAATAACGCGCTGCGAGGTATTCATATCTTCGATTTCCTGTGAAAAATATCCGATCTTTACAGTATCACCGATCTCAACCTCTCCGCTGTCCGGCTGAATGATTCCTGCTATGATTTTAAGAAGAGTAGATTTTCCGCAGCCGTTCGGCCCAATGATGGAGGTGATCTCGCCTGCGGGCACGGCCACGTCCATGGGCTCTATGATGACACGGTCGCCGTAGCCCACCGACACGGCCTCGCCGCGCAGGGCCGCGTCGGCGAATTTCTCGCAGGTGCGGTCACAGGTCTCGCAGAACGTATCTTCCACAGCTTACCCCTCCTAGGATCTCGCCAACAGGTACAGGAAATAGGGCGCGCCGATGACGGCCGCCACGATGCCGACGGGAATCTCGTTGGGGGCGAGCAGCGTGCGCGAGATGATGTCGGCCAGAAGCATGAGCACCGCGCCCACGAGCACCGTTGCGGGCACGAGCGCCCGGAAGTTCGGCCCCACGAGGCGCCGCGCCATGTGCGGGCACACGAGCCCCACGAAGGTGAGGCCGCCGCCCACGGCGCAGGCGAGCCCCGATGCCCCCACGGCCACGGCGGTGAGGGCGGTGTACTTCATAAAATCACGACGGGAGAAAGTGTAAGACATGATCGTTCCTCCTTTAAAGGCAGATACATTCAAAAAGCCTTGCGGCGTTTACTTATAAAATAGGCGAAACCGGTGGGAATGTCAATGCCTTTTGCAAAAATAAATTCTGCAAAAAACAG
>OGOG01004198.1_pt1 | contig 10189 bp, 4 predicted proteins | sample 1552581 | NCBI WGS metagenome assembly OGOG01 (sample SAMEA2580152, study PRJEB22360) | human gut metagenome | biome: human gut; feature: human-associated habitat; material: faeces | place: Denmark | collected 2008/2010 | reverse complement strand
GCTATTCCTCCGGTATTTCCCCATTTCCAGGCTTTAAACCCTGTACGTTCTTCATCATGACTTTCCATATATCCCACTAAACTACCGGCAGGCATACTTGTTCCCGCATATAAACCAGAAAAATCGGTTTTTGAACCACTCCATCCCATAGCTGTTTCACAATATGCTTCATTTTTATTACACCATAACAAGATACCCGCATCTCCTAACTGCCTTTCTTCACTAGTAGCTGCCAAATGTTCAAAAATAACATAAGCACCCGGTTGCCGCTTTTGTACGGCAGCCGACATACGCTTCAAATTAGCAATACGTGCATTATCCGGTCCATTTGCCCAGTCATTCTCCCCATAAGGAGTATTAGAAAAGCCCTTTGTAAAGTCATAACGGAAACCATCAATTTTATATTCCGACATCCAAAAACCAGCTACACTATCCACCAGAGCACGAGTATACTCACTCTCATGATTAAAATCATATCCCCATGAAAGGCTCGTATTCTTGATATTTGATTCTTGATTATACCACGGATTATCAGCAGAGGGCTTCCCATCCGCATCCTTATACAGAAGATAGAAAGGAGACTGACCAAAGCTATGATTCAGCACAAGATCGATAATAACAGCCATCCCTTGACTGTGACATTCATCCACAAAAGCTCTTAAATCATTCTTTGTACCATAATACTTATCTACGGCAAAATAGAATGAAGGATTATATCCCCAGCTCGTGTTTCCTTCAAATTCATTAACGGGCATTAGTTCTATTGCGTTTACCCCCAGATTCTTCAAGTACTCCAGTTTTTCTTTTGCAGCATTGAATGTATGTTCTTCAGTAAAATCACGAATCAACATTTCATAAATAACCAATTGCTCAGAAGCCGGACGTTCGAAGTTTTTCACTTTCCAATTATATGCAGTCTGGCCAGTCTGTAGAACCGAAACAATGCCTTCTGCCTTTCCGGTCGGATAAGGTTTCAAGTTCGGATATGTCGTACTTTCAATATACGAATCATTCCATGGGTCCAGTACTTTATCAGTATAAGGATCTGCAATATAAATAGAACCATCTACTAAATACTGGAAAGCATATTCTTCACCTTTTGTCAGCCCGGAAAGAGTTATCCAGAAATATTCACCATCTTGTTTCAACTGATAATCCGATTTAGGAGTCCAATCGTTAAAGTCCCCCACTACATATACATACTTTTTTTTCGGAGCTTGTAGTACTAAAGTCACTTCTGTATCACTGATATAGTTAATACCGGGACGCACACCTTTGGGCATTGTCTCCGAGGTACTTGTTCCATTCAGCACTGTTACTTCTTGTGTAACAGAAACAGTTTTACCATTAGCGGTAGCTTCTGCTTTCAACGTATAGCTTCCGGCAGCTGAGAATGTATAAGATTGGGAAATTGTAGTGGCATTAGCTTCAGTAGCTATCTCAGTAGCACCTACATAGAGTTTTAGAGTTGAAGCAACAGAAGCAGAAGCCTTAATTGTAAGAGCAGTATTTGTAATCAAATTTTCCTTCTCAGCAGGCTGATCGAAACGAACGGTTAAACCCGCAGTATGCACATCTACGAATATATCTTTATTACCCGTATCCTTGCCTTCTTTTGATGTATCTGCACTACGAAAAACAAAAGCTAATTGTTTTACTGTTTCTCCATCTTTAACGCCATAATATTCACGAATATTAGGGGTTATTTTCAGTTGCCATTTATCATTTCCTAATGAAGTCAGTTTATACTTCGCCGAGTTATCTCCCCAAGTTGGGGCATATTGCCAACTTGTACCCGTACTGAGTATCACTCCTGTATGTGCATACACATCACCAGTAAAGCCTTTCAGTCCTGCGGTACCTTTCGTTGCATCAAAGATAATGGTTACCTCATCATTTTCTGTTGGGAAATCCGGAGTAGTAGTTACTATTTGCGCTTGCATAGCTAAAACAGCTAACAAGCAAATAAAAAAAGCGTAGAGTCTTTTCATTCGGTATCAATTTATGAGTTAATAGTTCAAAAGTACAGTAGTTATCTCAAATTATCAAGTGCCTGAAACAGAAGCAAGAGAAGAAGTAATGCAAACGGTTGCATGAGCCAAAGAATGCATTTCTTTTATGAACACAAAACAAAAACATATCAGTTTTTTGTAATGCATGAAGATAAGCGAAGCCCTCTTCCCCATATTAGAAAAATAAGGAAGAGGGCTTAATGTAAATTCTAAAATTGGATCACTTAAAAGTTCCTGTACCGTCAGTGAAATTCAAATAGGCTTTCTGGCCTTCTGAAACACTGACCCGTTCTTGATCGCCACCGTTGCCACGATAAACAATCTTTCCATCAAGAACAATAAATTCCACCTTCCACCAATCGTAGCCACCAAAATTGACGCACATACGCACTTCTTTACTTGCCACGAATGCAGGAGACACAAATTCGCCATCCTTTGTTTCCGGAACAACAAACTTTCCTGTTTCATCAATGCTCCATCCTCCGGGAGCCGTATCACCCGTCAAGTAAACGTTCGGAGCCAACACATTAACTATGCGTTCTACACCATTAACAATATGAAGCAGATACCAACCGGCATTCTTGGCTTCCAAATTATTATCAGTATCAGCAACCAAACCTGCGCCAGCTTCATCATTCACCGTTGCCTGACCACCAAAATCATTTCCCCAATCGGCCTGCGGAGCGAATTTAATCTTTTCGCCGACACTCAAATATACAATCGTCCAATAATCAGTGCCTGTACCATTTACCGGAGTAAGTTGTTTCCATACACCACCCCAAGAGTACTCACTGCCCGTCATATAAAGTTCCGTAGGAGCTTCCGTAATTTCATAAGTATAATCCATCATATTAATAGTCATGTTATACTTACCGGCTTTTGCTATCTTTCCTGCACCAGCACCCTCATTCACGAGTTGACCGCTCATAGCATCATCTCCATCAACTTTAGGACCTACAACTCCAGGATTTGCCCAGAAGTCACCTGCGTCAATATTCTTTTGAGGAATAATTTTCCAATGTTGATCATCAACTGTTGTAGTTATGGAGATGGTAAACACAGGATCATCATAAACATTCACATCACTATGGGTGAATTTTATCATACTTGCCTCATCCCATCCAGCCATATCGCCAACAAGATAATAAGATTCTGAGATGTCAGGCTTAATAAGTGTTACTTGTATTTCTGCTTGATTGGAACTTACATAAAAAGCTTGTTCAGCTTGTTTAATGTATGCCATTACAGTTATAGCCAATTTACGTGCAATCGGATTCTTACCATAATAATTCTCCACTGCACTTACGACTTCTTTAGTAGATACATTTCCTGAAGCATCAGCTGCCAAGACAGTTTTTCCCTGTGCAACTCCATTCTCATCTATTTTGCTCAGTACAGCTTCATAAGCAGTAACTTCCATACCTTCCGGAGCATCTATCGACGCTGTAAAAAGCTGAATAGTTTCAGTAGTAACATTCTCCATTTCAATGGCCGCAGCAGGCGTAATATTCACACTTATATTTTTAGCCTCCTCCGCATCAAAACCTTGAGGAGCTGCCCAGTCATCATAATCACCCTTACAACCGCTAAGAAATGCGGTTGTAAGAACTATACCATATATGAATGATTTTCTCATACTAATCAATTATTTGTTTATTCATTATTATTTACTGTAAAAATGATAGTAACCGGTAATATCATTAAAGATGACTCGATAATCGCCAGCCTCTACAGGAATATTATCACCGCCGCCAACACCCCAACCGAACGGGAAATTAGCACCGCCCCAGTTAGGATTCCAGCTGCTATCAACGAGGAACTTCATCCCTGTATTTTCAGTTATGCTCATATCGTACATCCATACATGTGGACGAGCACCCGCATAAGTATCTACTGGAGACATGCTCACAGCTCCATCTCCCCAATTAGTAAAGTCACCTGCAATCATCATCTGCGAGTATTCAGCCGGCTCCTTGTCAAGGGCAGTGAATGTCAAAGTGTTCGTATAACAATCAAGGTCAATTCGATAGTAGCCTGCCGAAGGAACTTTAAAATCAGAACCTTCACCGCTATCATCTTTCAGACGAGGCTGATTAATATCACCATCAACAGCTCCCCATTGATCGGCCCACTCACCAGGAACACGAACAATCTTGAATCCAAGTTCAGGCGTGAAATAACCTGTAAAAGTAAGCGGTCCTTTACCCGTTGCCTCATCAAACTTACCACCTTCTACTGGAGACATCGGATAAACAGAAACACCGATTTCCGAACCCCATGCACCATCTCCTACACAAGCACCGATAAGATACCACAATTCAGTATCCGCAGCAACCAACGCTTGAAAGAAAGGTTTAACTTTCACTGTTATACTGTTTGAATAAGTGTTTTGCTTAGAACTCAGAACGCCATTAAGACGTATATATACATCCAGATTATCTGGTATTTGCTCTTCTGCCGTATATCCACCTATTTTCATAATGGCTTTATTGAAATCTTTAGCAGCAACATCAAATTTAGCCTTCGTACTATAACTTTCCAATTGTACAAATTTGGGATTGCCTACTATTTCACCGTTCTCATCAAGCACATTTTCCCATTCATTAGTCAATGAAAGTTGCGGATAATAGCTTACAGCAGCCGTATAACCGAATTCCGGTTGTTTACAAGACAGTTCAATCCCCTCACAATTAGCCAAATCATACACATTACCAGCCAATGCTGGTGTATTCAGCACAAAACTATCAGGTACCGTCAAGGTAGGATTGGAGTCTCTGTCATCTTCACACGATGTAAAGCCCATAAGAGCAACACCTGCCAACAAAGATGCAATAATATATTTTTTCATATTCCTTGTTTTCATTTAGAGATTAATAACCAGTATTCTGTTTCAGATTTTTATTATTTGAGATCTCATTTACCGGTAAAGGGAAAATACTCATATAAGAGGGGAATTGATTACCCTCATAAACTCCTCCCATCCATTCCCACTTATAGCTGGACTGTCCGGCAAATTTGCCAAAACGAATAAGATCGACACGCCGACGTCCTTCAAGCCAGAACTCACGGCTCCATTCATCACAGATATCGTCCAATGTATAAGTACTCTTTACAGGGGCATGTGCACGTGTACGCAATTCGTCTATTTTCGCTTTGGCATCACTATTACCAATAGCACCATTCTTGCGAACAGAAGCTTCCGCATAAGTCAAATATGCCTCAGCTATACGCATAACGGGCAAGTCTGTATTGACAAATTCAATAACTGCATTATTACTTCCATCAGAATTAACATTGCGGAATTTCACGCAGCTATATCCCAAATTTTCATCAGTACCTTCATCGGAAACAGAAATATCCATTCCTTTATTGAAGAACAATGCACGGTCGTCATTTGCGGCAGTAATCATATTCTGCAATGTTGCAGCTTCAGCAGGTTTAGTCGTAAAGAACTTATCAATAAGTTGCTTGCGCAAACGAATACATTTACCCCAATTATTATCGGCACCTGAAGGAGCATAATTGTCTGTCGGCACCTTGTTAGAGTAAGACGCCTGGATAAGGAAATTAGTTCCTTCATAACTTTTGGTAGTTTCACCATCAGTAAGACCTACCAATAAATTTTCATATTGTGCTCCATTACGATTATTATCGGCCAAGAATAACATTTGATAACCTGTATATTTCTCACCAGTTACTGGATTAGTAGCTCCCGTTGTATTAAGATGATAATAACCATTATTGATAACCTTTTCAGCATAAGTCATGGCATCATCCCAACGAGGTGTACCTGTATAGACTTCTGCATTCAAATAAATACGTGCCAAGAGGTTCCAAGCAGCCACACGGTCAGCACGGCCGTAAGTGTTTTTACCAGGTTCTGCCATCAAATCAGCACATTCTTTTAATTCTCTCTCAACATATTCAAAAAACTGGCTTCTTGAATAGCCTAAAGCCATTTCAGCAGACACAGTTTCAGTAAAGGCCGCATTTCCATACAAGTCCATAACAAGCGCATAGTTATAAGCACGTATAAAACGTACTTCCGCATTACGTATCTCTTGGTCTGCTGCATTACCCTCTTGACCTAAATAGAAATTACAAAGTGTAATTGTGAAATAAAGACGATAATAAAGAGCAGCCGAGAATACGCAACTCTCTCCCCATGAGTTGTGAAGCAATTCCGGTATACCAGCATCTGTTGCCCATACCCAATGTGCCTCGTCAGCAGTAAATTCGTTGAGATACCACTGAGAACGGAACATACCTGAACGTCCTTCATCAACATCATCAATATCACCATTGCCATTAGGTCCTGATTGCCCTGTCAGACTAAAACTAGCATAAATTTTGTTGAAGACGGCGTCATTATCGAACTCCATCGTTTGCTGCGGATTAATTGGACTGACATCCAAGTCGCCTATACAAGAACTAAAGTTCAATGTTAGCGCAAGTGCCGCAGCAGGTATTATTGATTTCAGTATTTTTGTTTTCATGTTATTTTTCTATAATATGGTTTAGAAATTAAGACTTACACCAAATACACCAGTGAATGGACGGGGGTAAATATTACCATCATAGCCACCATTGATTTCCGGATCAATGCCTTTGTATTTAGAGATTGTAAAGACATTCTGAGCTGTAAGATAAGCACGACCACTAATTTTCATTCCGAATAACTTTTCGAAGCTATATCCCAAAGTGATATTATCGCACTTCAAGAATGAAGCGTTCTGAATGAAGTAGTCAGACAAAGCATCTTCCGTAGAAATATAACTCCAATCCTTGGCCATTGCCATATTGGTTACATTGTGCCATGTATTACCATTGAACAAACGTTCTACAGAAATATTCGAGCGTCCGGCTTCTACACCGTTATAAGCATAATTACCAAGACTTGCACGAAGAGAAAAGCCAAAGTCCCAATTCTTGTAAACCAATTTAGACGTCATACCCATTATCACATCAGCATCAGCCTTTTTATAGAAATAACGGTCTGCCGAGTTGATAGTACCATCTCCATTACGATCTACAAACTGTCCCTCAATAGGTTGGCCATTCTGGTCATAAACCTGTTGATAAGTATAGAAAGCTGATACCGGATGTCCCACAGCCCAAGCTTTAATACCATCTGAGCCAGAATCACCTACAGCAAGACCTCCATGCAAGATTTTATAATCAGCATCATCGCTTGCTAACAGCTTATCAATCTTATTATCATTATAAGTTATATTATAGCCCAATTCCCAACGCCAATCTTTCGTTTGGATAGGCCGATAAGTGAACGACAATTCGACACCCTGATTATGTAGCTCACCAATATTACTTGTAACCTTATTCTTAAAGTTAGAACCTGCAGCAACAGCCACTGTATTGATAAGGTCAGTAGTCTTTCTGTAATAATAATCTAAATTTACAGTAAAACGATCATTTAAAAGACTCAAATCAATACCAGCATTGTAGGTAGTAGTCTTTTCCCAAGTCAGGGCGGCATTATAAGCATCAGGGCGGTAAGTCATACCGTTGCCTACAATTGGATAATATGCACCCAAACCATTAGTCGTATAAGAAGCAAAATAAGTGTAATCGCCAATACCTTCCTGCTGACCAGTTTTACCCCAACCTAAACGAAGTTTCAAATCAGAAACGACTTTAGAATCTTTGAGGAAAGCTTCTTCATTGATTTTCCATGCAGCTGCAACAGAAGGGAACAATCCCCAACGATTGTCTTTATGGAAACGTGAAGAACCGTCATTACGCAGCGTAACAGTCAGTAAATAACGATCCATCAACGAATAGTTCAAGCGACCAAAGAAAGATACCAAATAATTCTCAGTCTTATAGAGAGTATTCTCTGACGGGTCTTTTATTTCACCGGGATGTTCCTTGTTGGTATCAGGATAAGTACCGTAATAGTAATAATCAGTTTCTTTATGGAAATGCTGCCATTCATAACCACCCATTACATCGAAATGATGATTCTTGCCAAAATCCTTAGTGTACTGGGCATACATATTCAGTGAAAGATTATAAGTGTCCTGAGTATTCCAGCCCTGACTGCCATAATAATAATTGTCGTAATTATAACGGCTATAATATTTGTCACTCTTACCACTCTTCAAGTCCATACCGGCATTCACATGTAAATGGAGATCTTCAAGACCATGAATTTTATAATCCAACTCAATATTTCCAGTCAGCTCCTTACCTTTACCCTTATCTGAAGTTGTATTTAAATAAGCCATAGGATTACGCGTAGACAGAGAGTTAATAGAATATTTCCATTCATCATCACCACGATCTACAGGTGAACTGTATTGGAAATAGCCACCAAAGTTTTTGTTGTAGAATTCACTGTCAATCATAACAGGCTTTGTTGGATCCATTTCACTGGCCGCACCAATAGCACTGGTATTAGCATACGTTGTATTAGAATACATTCCTTTGGCATTAAAATTCACAGTCAAATGATCGTTCAAGAAAGTAGGATTCAAGCTCACACTAGCTGTATAACGCTCAAAGTCTGAGGTTTTAAGAATACCTTGCTGTTTTGTATAACCCAAAGAAACACGATAAGGAAGATTCTTATAAGCACCAGTCAACGTGATGTTATGGTCGGTAGCAATGGCCGTGCGGTAAATCTCATCTTGCCAATCTGTATCAGCAAAAAGATGTTGAGCTCCATCAGCTGGTGTTCCATCAGCATTATATGCACTCCAGTAACCCATATTCTTATAATAGTCACTGGCTTCCCAATCAGCACCTTCCAATCCACTCTTGTTCTTTATAAAGTTCATGAATTCATTAGCACTCAGCACATCCAACTTATTAGTCACAGTACTCACCGATACATTTCCATTATAAGAAATAGTCGGCTTCATATTTTTGTGTCCTTTCTTAGTGGTAATAATAATCACACCATTAGAAGCACGGCTACCATAGATTGCTGTAGCAGATGCATCTTTCAACACTGTAAAGCTTTCAATATCATTAGGATTTACAAGATTTAAAGGGTTGGACATACCTTGCATACCGTAATTATCCATAGCCAGACCATCGATTACAATCAACGGGCTACCATCTCCGGCACCATTACCACGGATGTACAAGTTAGCACCGTCGGCACCTGGCTGTCCACTGCTCTGTTTGGAAATCAAACCGGGCAAACGGCCGGCCAGCATACCGGAAAGGCTTCCGCTCGGTGCCATCTTCAGTTCCTTGTTATCCACTTGTGCAATAGCACCAGTCACATTTATTTTCTTCTGTGTACCGTAGCCTACTACTACAACTTCATCCAACAAATTAGCATCTTCCCTCAGAATGATCTTCAGAAGTTTTTTTCCTTTCAACTGCACTTTCTGAGTGATGTAGCCCACATAAGAGAAAGTCAAATGCGAATTCGCATTAGATACCATAAGTGAAAAATGACCATTTAAATCAGTAATAGCACCATTTGTCCCTCCCTCGGCAACAACTGATACACCAATCAACGGAGTGTCATTCTCATCAAACACATTACCCTCTACCTTTATCTGAGCATGTGCACTCATACTTACTAGAGAGAATAATAAAAATAGCAAACAAAGATACTTGTTTTTCATATTACCAAAATTTAAAATTAGGAATTGTTATTCTCGTTTCATACGACCTTAGTTATATCTTCTAAAATTTGCCAGCACTGGTAAAGTCCTCTGGGAACATGGAAACAACCTTTCCACTTTCCACCTTTCAGAGGCAATAACACCTCACCTCTTCTATTCAGATAACCATACCATTCCGGATATTCATTATCTTTGAAATGGCTCCATGTATATTCATGTACCTTTTCAAACCAATCAAGACATTGCTTATCTCCGGTCAGTTGATAACCTTTGAGCAATGAAATCAGAGTTTCAATATGAACCCACCACAATTTCTGATCCCATTCCAATTGTTGGGGTGGACATCCTTTACGATCCATGAAATAGTAGATACCGCCAAATTCTTTGTCCCAACCATAATCAAGCATCGTCAAAGTAATGTTCTTCGCCTTTTCAATCAAATCCGGACGGTTCAGACGTTTCCCAAGATCCATAATGAACCACATGGCCTCGATATCATGACCCGGAGTAACCTGACGTCCTTCGAAAGAATCGGAAAGTTCTCCATTTGCCAGAACATTCTCTACAATAATGCCT
>OGOG01004194.1_pt1 | contig 10196 bp, 9 predicted proteins | sample 1552581 | NCBI WGS metagenome assembly OGOG01 (sample SAMEA2580152, study PRJEB22360) | human gut metagenome | biome: human gut; feature: human-associated habitat; material: faeces | place: Denmark | collected 2008/2010 | reverse complement strand
TCCGTCTTATCATGATCGGCGCGATGGTGAGCCTTCTGTTTACCAACCCGCCCTCGGATCTGCCGAAGACGCAGATGGCGCTTCAGCTGTTTGCAAATCTCGTCGGAATGTTCGCTTGGGAGATAATCCAGGCTCTGCCCGAGAAAAACTGCCTGCGCCAGCTCCCGGCTTATTGCCAGACCGTCGCGTCCGTCGGACTGCTGCTCGCATCCTTCGGCGGCGCGTTCCTGAACTTCTATTATTCCATCTTTATGTGGGATAAGATACTCCACCTGCTCGGCGGAGCTGAGGCGGTGTTCATGGGCTATGAGCTCGCGACCGCCATGCAGAAGCGCGACAAGAAGCAGTGCGATCTGCCGATAGTCCTGCTCTGCGCTCTCGGCTTCTCGTTCTTTATCTCCACCTGCTGGGAGCTCTTCGAGTTCAGCTTCGATCAGATAGCGGGCGGCGATTCTCAGCATTGGTCGTATGAGCTTGCAAAGGCCGCGAATAATACGAGAACTTTCTTTAAGCCCAGAGATCCCGCTCGTTTCGCTCTCATGGACACCATGACCGACATAGTTTTCAATACCCTCGGCGCAGTGCCGTTTTATATCATACTTAAAATAGCGCCTTATCATCATAAGGGCGAGAACAATGTCAATGAGATGTTCGCTCCCAAAGGTGCAGAAAAGGAACTTGCACAGGTAAAATGAGTTTTCTAAAATGAGTTTTCGCTGTCCCGTATGCTCGCATGAGCTGAAAAAAGAAGAAAAGATATGGGTGTGTCCGCAAGGGCACACCTTTGATATCGCTGCAAAAGGCTATGTGAATCTGCTGATGAGCAATTCGTCCGGCGCAAAGCGCCACGGCGACGACCGCCTGATGATAAACGCGCGGCGCGATTTCCTTTCAAAGGGCTTCTATACGCCTCTGCGCGAGGCTGTTTATGATGCTCTTTCGGCGGATTTCCCGCGCGACGGCACTCTGCTCGACGCGGGCTGCGGCGAGTGCTGGTATACTTCGTATTTTAAAAGCAGGCTCGATGAATCGGGACTTGAGCCGCAGGTGCTCGGCGTGGATATCTCAAAATACGCGCTCGAAAAGGCGCCGAAAAACTGCGGAGTCGAACGCGCCGTGGCGAGCATATATAAGCTGCCAGTGGGCGACGGCGAATGCGACGCGATAGTAAATATCTTCGCGCCCGCCTGTCCGCAGGAGTTTTCGCGCGTGCTCAAAAAAGACGGTGTATTCGTCAAAGCAATACCGCTCGAAAAGCATTTGTGGGAGTTAAAAAGCGCCGTGTATGACGCGCCGTATGAGAACGAAGTTCCGCCGCATGATATCGAGGGCTTCCGCCTCGTCGGTGAAGAGAAGATATGCTATACTTTTGCGCTCGAAAGCGGGAAGGATATAACCGACCTTTTCAATATGACTCCCTATTGCTACAAAACCTCGCAGCAGGACAGGGAGAAGCTCGAAAAATTGAGCTCGCTCACCGTCAGCGCGCAGTTCAGCGTGCTCACTTATAAAAAGATATAACGCTGCGCAGCATATGATTTCAAATCCCTCGGTTTTAATTTTTCAAACCGGGGGATTTTTCTGCTCTTTTTGGCGTTTGTTATTGTAAAAATTGCGTTTTCGTCGTATACTAACTATGTATGAAAGCCACGCGGAAATACCGCATCAATATATCCGGCAGGAAAGGAAGTATAATTTATGCAGCTTGAACTCAAAAGACCCGAGGATTGCATGTTTGATGAAATATCTCTCGGCGAGATAATGCTCCGCCTCGATCCGGGCGCGGGCAGAATAAAGAATTCGCGATCTTTCGCCGCTTGGGAAGGCGGCGGAGAATACAATGTCGCGCGCGGACTGCGCCGCTGCTTCGGACTTCGCACCGCAGTCATAACCGCCCTCGCGGATAACGAGGTCGGCAGGCTCATAGAGGACTTCATTCTCCAGGGCGGAGTCGACACCTCGTTTATAAAATGGATGAGCTACGACGGCATCGGCAGAAACGTCCGAAACGGACTCAACTTCACCGAGCGCGGCTACGGAATCCGCGGAGCCGTCGGAGTGTCCGACAGAGGCAATACTGCGGCATCTCAGCTCAGAGCTGAGGATTTTGATTGGGACTATATTTTCGGCAAGCTCGGCGTCCGCTGGCTGCACACGGGCGGAATTTTTGCCGCTCTGTCCGAGACGAGCGCACAGACCGTTATCGCCGCAGTCAAAAAGGCGAAGGAATACGGCACCGTCGTCTCCTATGACCTCAACTACCGTCCGTCGCTCTGGAAGGGTATCGGCGGTCAGGAGAAGGCGCAGCAGGTCAACCGCGAAATAGCCAAATATATCGATGTCATGATAGGCAACGAGGAGGATTTCACCGCCTGCCTCGGTCTTGAGGTCGAGGGCAACGACGCGGGACTCAAGAAGCTCAATGTTGACGGCTACTGCAAGATGATCGAAAACGCCGTTAAGGTATATCCGAATTTCAAGGTTGTTGCAACAACGCTCAGAACCGTCAAGACCGCAACGGTCAACGACTGGAGCGCAATCTGCTGGGCGGATGGCAAGCTTTATGAGGGTATGAAGCTCGACTCGCTCGAGATATTCGACCGCGTCGGCGGCGGCGATTCGTTCGCATCGGGTCTCATCTACGGTCTGATGACCGAGGGCGATCCTCGGTATGCAGTCAACTGCGGCATAGCGCACGGAGCGCTGGCGATGACCACCCCGGGCGACACGTCAATGGCAAGCAAGCGCGAGGTCGAAGCCGTTATGAACGGCGCAGGCGCAAGAGTTCAGAGATAAGAGAGGAAGATAAAAATGGACAAAGAACAAATACTGACTAAAATACAGGACTGCGGCATCGTTGCGGTCGTAAGAGCGGAGAGTGCCGATCAGGCGAGCAGAATCGCCGACGCGTGCATCGAGGGCGGCGTCGCGGCTATCGAGCTTACTTTCACCGTTCCCCATGCCGATAAGGTTATCGAGGAGCTTGCAAAGCGCTACACGCCCGAGCAGATGATTCTCGGCGCAGGCACGGTCATGGATGCGCCGACCGCGAGAATAGCCATGCTCTCCGGCGCAAACTTCGTTGTCAGCCCCTATTTTGACCCCGAGACCGTGAAGATGTGCAACCGCTACAGAGTTGCCGTCATGCCCGGCATAATGACCGTCAAAGAGGCTGTCGCCGCCATGGAGGCGGGCGCGGATATACTCAAAGTATTCCCCGGCGATGTCTTCGGCCCGAAGATAATCAAGGCTATAAGAGGACCGATACCCTACGCGAAGATGATGCCGACCGGCGGAGTCGATGTCGATAATGCCGCCGATTGGATTAAGGCGGGCGCAGTCGCAGTCGGCGCGGGCAGCTCGCTGACCGCAGGCGCAAAGACCGGCGACTATCAGCGCATCACAGACACCGCACGCAAGTTTGTCGAAAACATAAAGGCGGCGCGCGAGGGCAGATAACCCCGAAAAGAAAACAAAAGTAAAGGAACTTCTATGTTTGTAGATATTGCAAAAATCAAAATCAAAGCCGGAAACGGCGGCGACGGCGCGGTGACTTTCCACCGCGAGAAATATGTCGCGTCCGGCGGTCCCGACGGCGGCGACGGCGGCAAGGGCGGAGATATCATATTCGAGGTTGACGATAACCTCGCGACCCTTGCGGACTTCCGCTACAAGAGAAAATATACCGCCCCCGACGGAAAGCGCGGCGACGGCGGACGCAGGCGCGGCAAAAACGGCGAGAATCTTGTCATAAAGATTCCGCGCGGAACGATAATCCGCGAGGCGGAGTCGAACGCCGTTATGGCGGATATGTCCGAAAAGACCTCGTTCGTTGCCGCAAAGGGCGGCCGCGGCGGCTGGGGCAACACCCATTTCAAGACCCCGACCCGCCAGACCCCGCGCTTTGCAAAGAGCGGCACTCCCGGTGAGGAGTGGGAGGTCATTCTCGAGCTGAAGCTTCTCGCCGATGTCGGTCTGCTCGGTTTCCCGAATGTCGGCAAGTCAACGTTTATCTCGGTCGTCAGCGAGGCAAAGCCCATAATCGCGGACTATCATTTTACTACTATAACTCCCGTCCTCGGCGTTGTCACCATGGGCGAGGGCGAGTCGTTTGTTGTCGCGGATATCCCCGGACTCATCGAGGGCGCGAGCGACGGCGTCGGTCTCGGCCACGAATTTTTGCGCCATGTCGAGCGCTGCCGTATGCTCCTGCACATAATCGACGCGGCGGGCAGCGAGGGCAGAGACCCGATAGAGGATTTTGAGAAGATAAACGCAGAGCTCGAAAAGTTCGACCCCGAGCTTTCAAAGCTTCCGCAGATCGTTGCGGCGAATAAGATAGACATGGCAGACGACGCTCAGATTGAGCACCTGCGCGAGTATTTCACCTCCCGCGGCTATGAGTTCTATACCATGTGCGCGCCGATTCAGGAGGGCACCGCCGAAGTCATAAACGCAGTCGCCAAACGGCTCAAGACTTTGCCGCCTATAAAACGCTATGAGGCGCAGGAGATACCCGTCGAGATGTTCGAGCGTCAAAAGGACACGGGCTTTACCGTCCGTGAGGAGGACGGCGTATTTATCGTCGAGGCTCCGTGGCTGCTCAAGATACTTCAGCGCACCGATATGGACGACTATGAGTCGCTCCAGTATTTCCAGCGCGTGCTGCATTCGAGCGGCATACTTGACAAGCTCGAAAGCATGGGTATCCAGCAGGGCGACACCGTTGAAATTTACGATCTCGAGTTCGACTATATGCCGTAACGGAGGCTTCTCATTTGATAGGAATAAGCGAAGAACTGAAAAATACCGATCCCGATTTGCTCAGTCCGCTGACTCTCGCTTTTATAGGCGATACGGTGTTTGACCTGCTCGTCAGGGGTAATCTCGTCATGCAGGCGAACCGCCCCGTCGGCAAGCTGCATCCGCTCGCGGCGAAGCGGGTCTGTGCCGCCGCTCAGGCGAGAGCTGCGCAGGTCATAGCGTCTGTTTTGACTGAGCACGAGGCCGATATCTATCGGCGCGGCAGAAACGCACATACCGGCAGAGTCCCCAAGAGCGCAAGCTCCGCCGAATATCACAGCGCAACGGGTCTCGAAGCGCTGTTCGGCTGGCTCTACCTCAGCGGGCAGGATAAGAGGATTGAAGAACTGTTTGAACATATTTCCAATGCCGAAAAGGCTGACGAGGTGAAGTGATGAACAGGAAAAGCAGAAAGAAAGAGGCACTGACCCCATACGAGCGGCGCAAAAGGCGGCTTGAAAAAAGGTTTTCCACCGCGCCGAAAACAACGGGACAGAAAGTGGCAGGGGCGGTAATAGACAATATCTGCTGGATAGTCGGCTGTTCGCTCTATTCGATAGGCGTTGTGGCGTTTGCATTGCCCAACAGCATCGCGCAGAGCGGCACGACGGGTCTTGCGATAATAGTCAACCATCTTTTTGAATTCATTCCGCTCGGCACGGCGAACTTTCTGCTCAATGTTCCGCTGATGATTTTAGCCTTTATTTTCATCGGATGGCGGTTCGTTGCAAAGACGATGTGGGTGACGGTGATTCTCTCCGCCACGCTCGATCTTTTCACTAAATTTTTGCCGACCTATACGGGCGACAAGATTTTGGCGGCAATATTCTGCGGCGTCTGCACGGGCGCGGGGCTGGCGATTGTCTTCATGCGCGGCGCGACTACTGGCGGCACCGATATCGTCGGCCGTCTCGTCCACAAGGCGTTCCCGCACATTCAGATAGGCAGGGTCATTATGGCTGCCGATGCGATAATAGTTATCCTCGGCGCGGTCGTTTTCCGCTCCATCGAATCCGCTATGTACGCGGTTATAGTTATTTTCGTCAACTCCCGCCTGCTCGATTATATTCTCTACGGCACGGGCAGCGGCAAGCTGCTGCTCGCCGTGACTGAGCACGCGCAGGAGATATCCGATGCGATAACTTCAAAGATGGGCAGGGGAGTCAGCATCCTGCCGGTCAAGGGCGGCTATACTGGCAAGGAGAAGAACATGGTCGTCTGCGCCGTGAAGAAAAACGAGGTGCCCCAGCTGACGAAGATAATCAGGCAGATAGATACCGATACGTTTATAATCATCACCGAGGCGGGCGAAATCCTCGGCGAGGGCTTCATTGCGCCCGGAGTCAATTGAATAAACAGAGCGCGGAGGCTTTTCTTGCACCTCCGCGCTTTTTTAAAATTTTTTCCAAAACAGGTGAGAAAATCCGCAGACTTCTGCGACAGTATAAGTGAAAGGCGGGACGCCGCCCTGAAAGGATTGATCCGATGGACAACGGTGAGAGTAGCTACCGCCGTTTTATCGAAGGCGATCAAAGTGCGTTTGATGAACTCATGGACGCCTATCGAGACAGACTGATATTTTTCATCAAAGGTTATGTCCGCTCCGCCGAAGAGGCGCAGGATATAGCTATGGATACCTTTGTCGAAATTCTCGTGCACCCCGGGCGTTTTCGCTTCAAAAGCTCGTTCAAAACCTACATATATTCCGTCGCGCGGCACAAGGCGATAGATTTTCTCCGCAAAAAGCGCACCGTGCCCGACGAGGGAGAGGAGATTTGGGACGAGAGCGCGATAGACTCTTTTTACAGGGGCGAGGACGCGAAAACTGTGCGCGAGTGTATGGATAGGCTCAACAATGATTACAGAACTGTGCTGTATCTTGTCTATTTTGAGGAAGTGGACGGCGACGGTGCGGCAAAAATTATGGGCAAAAGCAAAAAGCAGCTTGCTAATCTCCTCTACAGGGCGAAGCAGGCGCTTAAAACCGAGCTTGAAAAGGAGGGCTTTTGCTATGAAGACCGATAAGGAATTCAAAAATGAAGTTTATGCGCGCGCTTCAAAGGAACGCGCAAGAATAAAAAAAACGCAACCGCGTGATAATGACCGCCGTGCCGTGCTTTGTTATTGCACTGACCGCCGCCACCGCAGCGGTTTATCATTCAACATCGTTCTTTATGAAGGATGCCATGCCCGCCGAGCAGCCGATAAATGCCGAGCATTATGTTCAGACCGAGGGCATCCCCGAGGGATATAAGTCCGCGCCGCTGACGAGTGAGGATCAGGAATGTTATCAGCAGCCCGATATCGCGACAGATATTTCAAGCGGTTCTGTTAAATCCGGTTCGAGTGTTGTGCCGACCGAAAATCATGGGGCGGCCGTGACAACGGTTGACGGCGACAAAAAAGGTGACTTCGACCGCCTCAACTGTGATTTCAGGGCTTTCCCCGACAAGAAAGGAGAAAAAAGCAACGGCACGCCCGATGCGATAGTAATAAGCAACCGAGAAAAGCTCGCGGAATATCTCGCAGTGCAGGAGAAATACGGAATATTGAGCGAAGAACTGAAATCCGAGCTTTTGGGTAGGGACGATGAATATTTTAAAAACAACACCGTTGTGATAATAATCGCGGACTGCGAATATGATTTGGCGGACTGCACTATGGACTCAAGCAATACGCTCACCGTCTCGCTCAAAAAGTCGAAGAGCGAACGGAAAACCGGATGCCATATGATTTTGACCGTGTATAACAAGCATTTTACAAACGTCGTCCTCAGGGACGCATGAACAAAAAGGGGAGGAAAGAAATGAAACTCAAAAGGTTAGCGGCTCTTCTGCTCTGCGTCGCCGTCATGCTGCCGCTCGCAGCGTGCGCAAAAAAGCCGGATTCCGGAACATCGCAGACATCGCAGACTACAGATGACACCACCGTCACGCCGACAAAGGACGGCGATACCTCTATCACCGCAACGGACAAGGGCAATAAAGGCGCCGCCGCGCAGGATCTCATGCAGGGCATAACTAAGGGCAAGGGCGCATCCAAAAAGCCGGACAGCCGCTTTGCGAATGTCGCCGCGTCGTTTGCGCTTGATCTTTTCAAGGATGAATACAAGTCCGGCAAGAACACCCTCGTTTCGCCTCTCTCCGTGCTCACCGCGCTCGCCATGACGCAAAACGGCGCAGAGGGCAAGACCCTCTCCGAGATGCAGAAGGTTCTCGGCGGGCTCGACCGCGATACTTTAAACGCATATATGAACGCATATCTCGCCGCAGTCGCGGGCAAGGACAGCGCGCTCAAATGCGCCAATTCCATATGGGTCGACAGCAAGCTCGATGTCAAGAGGGCGTTTCTCCAGAAAAATGCGGATTTCTATTCCGCTCAGGCGTATAAAGCGGACTTTACGAGCACGAGAACTGTAAAAGAGATAAACTCGTGGGTGAACAAAAACACGAACGGCATGATAAAGAAGCTGGTCGACGAGTTCGACCCCCTCACGGTCATGGTGCTCATGAACGCGCTCTGCCTCGAGGCGGAGTGGGATGACCCCTATACCGACAACTGTGTGCGCGAGGGCACGTTCAAAAATGCCAAGGGCAATCTCGTCAAGGCGGAATATATGTATTCGCAGGAGACGGAATATATCGAGACCGAGAATGCCACGGGCTTTGTCAAATATTATAAGGGCGGCAAGTTTGCCTTTGTCGCGCTTTTGCCGAACGAGGGAACGAACATCGACAGCTATATCGCCTCGCTGACGGGAAAGGGCTTTCTCGGTGCGCTGAATTCGAGAAAGAATACTCGGGTCAACACGCAGATGCCGAAGTTCAAGTGCGAATACAGCAACTCGCTCATTGACACTCTCAAGAAAATGGGCATGAGCACGGCGTTTGACGGGAACAGGGCAAACTTCTCGTCCATGGCTACATTGAAGAACGAAAATATTTACATAAGCGATGTTATTCACAAGACCTTTATCGAGGTTGCCGAAAAGGGCACACGCGCCGGAGCGGCGACTGCCGTTATCGCAGGAAAGAGCGCGGCAATGCCTGTCGAACAGCCGAAGGAAGTGAGGCTCACAAAACCGTTTGTTTATGCGATAATAGATACCCGGACCAATCTGCCGCTCTTTATCGGCGCGCAGACGGATATTTAAGGAGGTGCGCCCGTGAAAGTCAAGAAAATGCTGGCTGTTTTCATGAGCGTTCTGTCGCTTGCCGCCTGTATTTTACCGTTTTCCGGCTGCGGAAAGACCGTGGGAAAAGTTCATAACAAGAGCGTGAAAAGCGGCGCTGTACGCGACCTGACCGAGGGGATTTCAAAGAACGAATCCGCCTCAAAAGCCCCCGACGACGAATTTAAAGCCGCCGCCTCATCGTTTGCGGCAGAGCTTTTCAAAGATAACTATTCAAAGGGCAAGACGACGCTTGTGTCGCCGCTGTCCGTGCTTACCGCGCTCGCGCTGGTGCAAAACGGCGCTCAGGGCGATACGCTCGCCCAGCTTGAGCAGGCTCTCGGAGGACTTGACCGCGACACGCTCAACGCCTATATGCGCGCCTACTGCGACTTTCTGAGCGCCGGCGACGAGCTGAAAATCGCAAACTCCGTCTGGACGGACAGCAGCGTTGAAGCAAAGCAGACTTTTCTGCAAAAGGCGGTGGACAGCTACTCCGCGCAGATTTTCTCCGCCCCGCTGTCGAGCAAAAAGACCGTCAGCAGCATCAACTCATGGGTTAAGAAAAACACTGACGGCATGATACCGAAGATAATCGAAAATGCCGATAGAGACGCCGTTATGATGCTTGTAAACGCCATAGCGTTCGACGCGAAGTGGGAAACTCCGTACACAAACGACGATATAGAAAAGCTTGAGTTCAATTCATATTCCGGCAAATCGAAGAAAACCGAATTTATGTGTTCGACCGAAAGTGTATATCTTTCGGACAGCGACGCGGTCGGATTCATGAAGCCCTATAAGAACGGCCGCTTCGCTTTCGCGGCGCTCCTGCCGAACGAAGATGTGAGCATCGATGATTATATAGCCTCTCTCAGCGGCGAAAAGCTGATGAAAATATTCTCGTCCGCCAAGAAAAACGAAGAAGTCGATGTGAAAATGCCAAAGTTCAAGGCGGAGTACAGCACGCAGCTTATCGACACGCTCAAAAAGATGGGCATAGAAGATGCGTTTGACCGCAAATCTGCCGACTTTTCTTCGCTCATAGACAAAAACGACGGCGCTTATATCGGCACCGTGATGCACAAGACTTTTATCGAAGTCGATCAGGAGGGCACGCGCGCCGCCGCGTCAACGCTCGCCGGCATCAGCAAAATGAGCATGCCGGCGATAAATCCCGTTTGCCTCAACCGTCCGTTTGTCTATATGATAGTGGACAACG
>OGOG01004193.1_pt1 | contig 10198 bp, 8 predicted proteins | sample 1552581 | NCBI WGS metagenome assembly OGOG01 (sample SAMEA2580152, study PRJEB22360) | human gut metagenome | biome: human gut; feature: human-associated habitat; material: faeces | place: Denmark | collected 2008/2010 | reverse complement strand
TAGAGCACTTGACTTTTAATCAAGTTGTCCGGGGTTCGAATCCCCGATGTCTCATGAAGGCTCAGTAAATGTTTTATTTACTGAGCTATTTTTTTTGTCTAATAAGCTTATTAATAGTCGGCTGGTAAGTAGTAATAAATTTAAAAAGCATAAATACTAAGAAGAGTTAAAAGGATAAAGAGATAAAAAATAAGTTATGAATACACCAATCTATAATAAATTAAGAGAATTAGAGTCAGAAAAAAGAATTCCTTTTCATATGCCAGGTCACAAAAGAGCTGATTTTGGGGCTTTTTTTGGTGTAGAAAAAATGGATATTACAGAGATAACAGATTACGATAATCTTCATGAGCCAGAGGGCATTATTCGTGAATCCATGAATCTTGTAAGAGATATATTTAAAAGTAAGGAATCATGGTATCTTGTTGGAGGGAGTACCCTTGGGATTCTGGTATCCATTTCTTCGGTCTGTAGACAGGGAGATAAGATTTTAATAGGGCGAAACTGTCATAAGGCGGTCTATAACTGTATCAGGCTATTACAGTTGGAGGCCGTCTATTGCTATGCAGATGTTTCTGCCGAGTATGATATATGCGAGGATATGAAGCCAGAAGCCGTAGCAAGGGAATTAAGAGCGAATCCAGATATAAAGGCAGTTGTACTGACTTCACCTACTTATGAAGGCGTTGTGAGCGACATAGCAGGGATTAAAGAAGTAACTCGACCGTATGCCATTCCTTTGATTGTAGATGAGGCACACGGGGCGCATCTCATATTTCATAAGTATTTTCCAGACAGTGCCGTTCAGGAAGGTGCTGACTTGGTGATTCAAAGTACGCATAAAACATTGCCTTCCTTTACGCAGACAGCAGTTCTTCATCTTTGCTCAGACATCGTGACAAAAGAGCAGGTGGAGGAAATCATCGATATTTATGAAACCTCAAGTCCATCGTATCTTTTGATGGCTTCTGCTGAGTACGGAATCATGTATATGAAAGAAAATCAGGGACAACTCGCCGAATATGTGGATAACCTTAAAAATTTTCGCCGAAAATGTGAACAACTCCAAAAAATAAGCCTGCTCAATCAGAAAAAGTTAAATTGTTTTGCATATGATAACGGGAAATTGGTCTTTTCAGTAAAGGGCTGCGGAATAAATGGAAAGGAGCTGTTTCAGTTATTATATGAAAAATATCACATTGAACTGGAGATGGAGAACCTGACTTATGGGATTGCCATGACTTCTATCTGTGATAAAAAGGAAGATTTTGATGAGCTTTGGAAGGCAATTTCTGAGATTGATAAAATGTGTGAAGAGAAAGAAAGGGAAAATCGTAGTTTAAATAAGGCTGTAAATGAGACAAAAATTGCCATCCAAAACCAAGATAAAGTTGAAATAGAAATTTGTGATAAAAACAAACCCAAAATAGAAACTAAAATTCATAACCACTATAAGGTTATACAAGAAAAAGAAAATGAGCAGACAATATATCCTCCCAAAATCATAGAATCCTGGCAGTGCCGGGGAAAAGCCATGGAGACAGTTGAGTTGGCTGATTCTACTGGCAGAGTTTCAGGAAAATATGTCATGATTTATCCGCCGGGAGTACCAATATTAGTTCCTGGAGAAAAAATACTCAAAGAAACAGTGGAAAATATCAGTCAATATTTATATAATGGATATAATGTACTTGGATTGTCCTGTAATAAGATTATCGTTCTAAAAGATTTATAGATAGTATAGCAAAAGCAGTATGATAAAAATATTGTACCAGAGCATGTTTGAAAGTACTATGACTAAAATACGATGAAGAAGTCAGATAACATTCAGATAATAAAAGTGCATGTACTTCTGAAGGGAGATTTTATTAGATGAAGGGATTATTTATTGTGATGGAGGGACCGGATGGTTCAGGAAAGACCACACAAATAAATTTATTAAAAGAATACTTAGAGGAAGCAGGCTATGAATGTCTCATAACAAGAGAACCGGGGGGAACAGTGATCGGAGAGGAAATAAGACAGCTTATTCTGAATCCAGAACACAAAGAAATGTCTCCAGTAACAGAAATGCTTCTCTATGCGGCATCAAGAGCGCAGTTAGTACATGAAGTAATCGGACCAGCATTAGAAGAGGGCAAAATCGTTATAAGCGATCGTTTTGTAGATTCTTCTATCGTTTATCAGGGAATTGCAAGAAAACTTGGTATTTCTACAGTTTCGGTTGTAAATGCGCCGGGAATCGGCATTTATCGTCCCGATGGAATCTTTTTTATTGATTTATCAGAGGCAGAAGGACTTCGTAGAAAGAAAGAGCAGAAGAATCTTGATCGTATGGAGCAGGAAGGTATAGATTTTCATCATATGGTATCGGAAGGATATCGAAAAGTCCTTTCAGGCAGGCCGGAAGTTATGAAGATTGATGGTGGAAGATCCATTGATACGATTCAGAAAAAGATTCGGAATCATGTGGATGAATTATTGAAGAAGAAGAATCGATAGACATGAATTCATTGAGAAAAAACAATAAAAGAATAGGTACCAATAGAAAATTAGCAGAAGAATTAAGATGATTAACAGAAAGATTTTGAGGGAAAGTCATGGCTGAATTAAATGAGATTTTAGGAAATGAAAGAATAAAAGAGCATTTTATTACTGCTGTGCATCATAAAAAGATTTCTCATGCCTATATTATGGAGGGGGATAAGGGAAGTGGGAAAAAAATGCTTGCCGAGGCCTTCTCTAAAATATTGCAGTGTGAAGGCCGGGAAACTACGGGTCTGGTGGAATCCTGTGGAAAGTGTGAATCTTGTATACAGATGGAATACCATGATCATCCGGATGTAATTTGGGTTTCTCATGAAAAGCCCAATGTGATTAGTGTTGGTGAGATAAGGGAGCAGATTGTTAATACAGTAGAAATTATGCCATATAAGGGGCCTTATAAAATCTATATCGTAGATGAGGCGGAAAAGATGAATGCTGCAGCGCAGAATGCCATCTTAAAGACGATTGAGGAACCGCCGGAATATGCAGTTATTTTCTTACTTACTACGAACAGAGGAGCATTTTTAGACACAATTCTTTCAAGATGTATTCTTCTTGCCACAAGACCGGTACCCGGAACAGCTGTTGAGAAATACTTGGTGGAAAAATGTAGTGTTTCTAAGGAAGAAGCAGAATTTGCAGCAGGATTTTCTCTTGGAAATATAGGAAAGGCAGAAGCAATCGTTTCTTCAGAAGAATTTCAGGATTTAAAGGAGTTGACTCTGTCCATTTTGCGGTATATCCATGAGATAGAGAGTTACGAGATTGCAGATAAAGTAAAGGAATATAAAAAGTATAAAAACAGAATTGAGGACTTTTTCGATATTTTTCTGATGTGGTTTCGGGATATTATGTTACTGAAAGCAGATAATTCAGTGAATGCTGAAGCTGCCAAAAAGAAAATTATTTTTAAAAATGAGTATGCGTATCTGAAAAAGCAGGTAGATAAATTAGATTTAGAGGCAATTGATTATGTTATAGGCAAAATTCATCGTGCCAGAGTCCGCATAAAGTCTAATGTGAATTTTGACGCAACTTTAGAGTTGCTTATTGTAGAAGCGAGAAGAGAGTTTTAAGAAGAACAGGAGGTAGAAATGGCCAGAGTAATAGGAGTTCGTTTTAGAGATAATGGTAAAATATATTATTTTGCCTCAGAGCAGTTTGAGGTAGAAGTTGGACAGAATGTTATCGTGGAGACTGCGCGTGGAGTAGAATACGGCAGAGTTGTTTTAGGAAATCGTGAGATTCATGATGAGAAGATTATTGCAACTTTAAAGCCAGTTATCCGAATCGCAACACCAGAAGACGATAAGATTCAGGAAAATAATAAAGAAAAGAGCAAAGAAGCTTATAAAATCTGTATTGAGAAGATAAAAAAACATAAGCTTGCAATGAAGCTCATTGATTGTGAGTATACATTTGATAATAATAAAGTATTATTTTACTTTACGGCGGACGGACGAATTGATTTCCGTGAGCTGGTAAAAGATTTAGCCTCAGTTTTTAAGACAAGAATTGAATTAAGACAGATTGGTGTAAGAGATGAGACAAAAATTAAAGGTGGTATCGGCATTTGTGGAAGAAGCCTTTGCTGTAATACATTTTTATCTGAGTTTGTGCCAGTATCAATTAAAATGGCGAAGGAGCAGAATCTTTCTCTGAATCCTACAAAGATTTCAGGAGTTTGTGGAAGATTGATGTGCTGCCTGAAAAATGAGCAGGATACTTATGAGTATCTGAACAGTAAGCTTCCGAATGTTGGTGATGAAGTAAAGACGAATACGGGAGTAAAAGGTGTTGTTCACGAAGTCAGCGTGTTAAGACAGAGAGTGAAGCTCGTAGTTACTGACGAAAAGGGAGAAAAAGAACTCGTAGATTATAAAGTGGATGATTTGATTTTCCGTCCTCGGAAGCGCAGAGAAAAAGTAAAAATGGATGATGAGCTTAAAAAATTAGAGGCGATGGAGAAGAAGGAAAGAAAGTCTAAGCTTTAATGAAACGAAGAGAAATAAGGGAAGAGAATTTAAATAATAAAAATTACTGTTATTTTTATTGTTTTATTCCTCATAATTTTTTATAATACTCAAATTTTGGTTTTGTTGATATAAGAAGTTTGAAAAATTAAGAAGAGTTCTTTGGTAGTATAATTGCTGGGTTCTTCACTTAATTGTAGTTGAAAATGAAGATTTAAAATAGGATACTTATATGGAGAATGTACAAATTAAAGAAAATGAGCGTATTGATGATCTCCAGATAAAGGATTACCGTATTATCCAGAAAACAGATGGTTTTTGCTTCGGGATTGATGCGGTACTGCTTTCTGATTATGCCAGAGTTAAAAAGAAAAGTAAAGGGATTGATTTGTGTAGCGGTACAGGAATTATTCCAATACTGATGGAGGGTAAATATCCGCTTGCTTATGTAGAGGGGTTAGAGTATCAGGAAGAGTTTGCCAAGATGGCAGAGCGTTCTGTGAAGATGAATGGTCAGGAAGAAAAAGTGCATATTGTACAGGGGGATGTTCGTAATATAAAGACAGACTATGAGAGGGAGAGTTTTGACTGGGTGACCTGTAACCCTCCGTATATGACAGGAGAACATGGTCTGACGAATCCAGATTATGCAAAGGCAATTGCAAGACATGAGATTACCTGTTCCCTTGAAGATGTAGTAAAGGCAGCAAAATGGCTGTTGAAAACAGGCGGCCATTTTTATATGGTGCACAGACCCTTTCGCTTAGCGGAGATTATTTATACATTAAAACAGCATAAATTAGAGCCGAAAAGGATGCGTCTCGTACATCCTTATGTAGATAAAGAGCCAAATATGGTTTTGATTGATGCTGCAAAAGGTGGTAAGCAGAGGATTACGGTAGAACCCCCATTAATTGTATACAATAAGGATGGTTCTTATACCGATGAGATTTATCAGATATATGGAGAAATGAAGAATTAAAATGGCAGGAACATTATATTTATGTGCGACACCGATTGGAAATCTCGAAGATATGACCTATCGGGCAGTACGAATTTTAAAAGAAGTGGATTTGATAGCGGCAGAAGATACGAGAAACAGTATCAAGCTTCTCAATCATTTTGAGATAAAGACGAAGATGACCAGCTATCATGAATATAACAAAGTTGATAAAGCAGTTTATCTTGTAAATAAGTTAAAAGAGGGATTAAATATTGCGGTAATTACGGATGCAGGAACACCGGGAATCTCAGATCCGGGAGAAGAACTTGTAAGACAGTGTTATGAAGCAGGAATTACAGTGACTTCTCTTCCTGGTGCCTGTGCCTGCATTACAGCGCTTACCATGTCAGGTCAGCCAACAAGAAGATTTGCATTTGAAGCATTTTTACCGTATGACAAGAAGGAAAGAGCACAGATTTTGGAGAATCTTCGCAATGAGACAAGAACGATTATTATTTACGAAGCGCCGCATCATTTAAAGAAGACTTTGAAAGAGTGCAGGGAATATCTTGGTAACCGAAATATGACGGTATGTAAAGAACTGACGAAGCGATATGAGCAGAAGCGCAAGTCAACTCTCGATGAAATGATTGCTTATTATGAGGAGAACGAGCCAAGAGGGGAGTATGTTTTAATCTTTGAGGGAAAGAGTTTACAGGAACTGAAAGAGGAAAAACAACAGGAGTGGAATCAGCTTACTGTGCAGGAACATATGGAACATTATCTTGAAAAAGGGATGGATAAAAAGAGTGCGATGAAACAGGTAGCAAAAGACCGCGGAGTAAGTAAAAGGGATATTTATCAGGAACTGTTAAAAAAGTAATCCTTTTTTCTAAAAATTAAATAAATGAATTCTTAAGAATTCTATAGTTGAGAAATGTTATCAACTGTAGAATTGACAGGGAGTATAAAAACAGGTAATCTTTTAAATAAACTAACCGATGTTAGAATTAAGTAACATAAATTAGTTTTAAATGGAAACCTGTTTTTTTATTAAGTTTATTTGAGAGAGAGAAAGGGAGAGAAACAAATGAGAAAAATTAGTTCAGTCATTATGGCATGTGCTATGTGCCTGTCAATGGCAGTAGTGGGAACAGTTGCACCACAGGTAGCGGTACAGGCTGAGGAGACAGCAACGGTAGAATTAAAGGAAGCACCAACGGAAACTCCAACACTTGATAAAGATTTTGGTTATGAATGGTATCTTATTCAATATCCTGAATATACTGCAAATTCAGAAAATACAAAAAGTTGGATGGAAAAGATTACATCTATTAAAGTAAATGATGCAGAACCTTATACTAAAGTAGATAATAAATTTCTTATGAAAGAAGATACATTTAGAGCATATGTGAACATGGTTAATATAACAATAGGAAATAAGGAATTTACAAAAGATACTAACAAAGTTGTTATTTCTGCAGAAGGATATAAAGACTTAGTATTAGAAGTAGGTAAAGATTATAAAAAAGTTGCCATCCACACAAAACACACAGGCGGAACAGCTACTTGTACGAAGAAAGCAGTCTGCGATTTCTGTGGAGAAGAGTACGGAGAGTGCGCATCTCATAACTATGGAGATGAATATGAGTCTGACGGATCTTATCACTGGAAGAAATGTCAGAATGAAGGTTGTGATACTACGACTGAAAAAGAAGCACATAAAGGTGGCGAAGCTACAACAACAAAGAGAGCAGTCTGTGAAGTATGTGGAGCAGAATATGGAGATTTAAAGCAGAAAGATCCAAAGCCAGCAGACAAAACAACAGAAAGTAAAAAAGATGATACAAAACCAGCAGAAAAGCCAGATAAGAAAACTGTAAAAGCCAAAAAAGTTGTTGTTAACAAAAAGCGTATTGTGTTAAAGAAAGGCAAAAAAGTTAAACTTAAAGCAAAATTAAAACCAGCCAATGCGACAGAAAAAGTTACATTTAAGTCTTCTAACAAGAAGGTTGCCAAAGTAACAAAGAACGGTGTTGTAAAGGCTGTTAAAAAAGGTAAATGCAAGATTACTGTTAAGACAGCAAGTGGAAAGAAAGCAGTTGTTAAAGTAACTGTAAAATAGGAGAAACCGGATATGAATAGGAAGGTTAGAAATTTATTAGCCAGTGTTGTTTTGGGAGTGTGTTTATTTACATTATCCTTTATTCCTTCATTTGCGGCAAACTCTGCAAATTCTGCCAGTGTCGGCAATGTAGAAGCAATGAAAGAAAATGTAGTTTATGATTTTCAGAGTCTTTCTTTTGCGGATGCACCTGACTATGTCAAAGGAATAAAAAGTGTTTCTGTAAATAAAACAAAGTGGGAAGAAGCAAGTTCTCGTTTATCTTTAATGAGACGAGAAGCATACTACAGAAATACAGATGAAAATAAACTTTATTTTGATGGTTCTTCTGATGGTATGTTAAAGAGTGGAAATATTCTCACGATTGAAAGTGAAGGCTATGAAACGCTGTACTTACGTGTGATAAAGGCAACAGCAGATACATTTACTGTTAAAAAGACAGATTCAGATGCAGAGACTCCTTCAGGACCTTCTGATGGAATTAATACGCTTCATGTAAGAATACGAGGAAGCTTTGAAAGCGCTTTAGAAGGACAGAAGAAATATGATGCAATCAGTGGAGCTTCTACTTCTGTTACGACAAATAAAAATAGTGATGTGATTGTTGAAGCAGCAGTTCTTCCTGATGGACAGGAGCCGAAGAACAGCGACTGGAAGCCGTTAAGTGAAGTAATCACAGTAAATAAGAACAGAACAAAGATAAATATTGATACAGAAGCCTGCGGAATGGAAGGTGTTTATTCTGTCCACGACAGTTCTCTTTCTTTATCAGGGGAACCATTAAAAGCCGGTTCTTATCCAATTAGTGTAACAGTAACGGATGAGAGCGGTCGTACTGCGACAAGTAATGAGCTGAATTTTAAAGTTTATACTCGTACAGAAGTACTTGCAAAGCAGCTTAAACTTGAGAATTGTAAGCAGACAGCGGATGGAAAGTATATGTATGATATGGAGCCATGGGCAATTGCTTCTTTTGGCGGAGAGAACGAAACAGTTACGGTACCAAAGGATATTAAGGCATGGTACGGTTCTCATACAAGTGGAACTTATGGAGAACTTGGTTATGCTGTAGATGGTAGTCCAGTACAGACATTGATTGTTCCAGATGGCTGTAATCTTACTCTTGTAAATATGAAAGTTTTCAGCAGCGTAAATATTGTTGTAGAGAATGGTGGCAAGCTTGTTCTTCGTGATTCTTCTATTCATGGAAATATTGAAGTGAAAAATGGCGGTAAGTTCTCATCAAACTATGATGATTATGGCAGTCAGTTTCTCACAGGTTCTTCAATTAATGGACAGTTGATTTTAAATGATGGAGCAATTTTAGAAAATTCATCTATTTATTCTAACACCAATTTTATATCAAATGGACATATGATTAGACAGAATACGAATCCTGTTATTGTTGTAAAAGGAAAGGTTACCGTAGATGGGCAGGTATTTGTAAAGGGAGATGAAGCAGCAACCGGACAGGATGAAACAACAGGAAAAAGTCTTTCCGGTCAGCCGGCGATCCGTATTGAGAATGGTTCCTTAGATATTAAAAAAGATTCCGTAGTAGCGGTATTTGGTGGAGGATATATCGCAACAACATCCGTTGGCGGCAGCGGAATTATTTTAGATAATGGAAGTATTTCCGGTGAGGGAACATTAATTGCATTTGGCGGTAACGGTACATATGATGATGGCGCAGATGCTATCAGCGGTAATGGTACTGTTTCTGTAAAAAATGTTTATGCACAAGGTGGCTGCAGCAGTATACCAAAAACAGGTTCTACTGCGGGAAAAGCAATCGCAGATGGGGTAACGCTTGCTAAGACATCCAATCGGACATTGCTAAACGGTAAGGAAATCAAGGATAACTATGGAACAATTTCTGAGTTGTACTGGTCAAGTATTACAAAAGTTCCAGATGTGAGCAAGTATGTGATAGAAGTAAATGGTTCTGATGAAGAGGATAATACGAAACCAGGCAGCTCTGAAGATAAGCCAAGCAATAAGCCGGATGATTCAGGGAATAATTCAAATACGAAGCCGGGAACATCTGAGGACAAACCAAACACGAAACCGGCAGCTTCAGAAAAGAAGCCAGCTTCAGATTCTACAGTTAAGAAAACAATAAAAACAAAGTCTTTAAAAGTGAAGAAGACAAAAGTTACTTTAAAGAAGGGAAAGAAATATAAAATACAAGCCAAGAAGATTCCAGCATCTTCTACTGCTAAGATTATGTATCGCTCTTCCAATAAGAGGATTGCCAAAGTAACAAAAAAAGGTGTTATTAAGGCCTTGAAAAAAGGTAAATGTAAAATTACTGTAAAGACCAGTGATGGAAAAAAGAAAGTAATTATAGTAAAAGTGAAATAATTGAAAAGATTCGGGAGATACCATATTTCCCGAATTTTTTCTGTATAAAAAACTTCACAATAGGAAAAAATGTGGTAGAATTTATTTGTTTATAGACTTTTTTATAAGGGGTGTTTTGCGCCCATTTATAAGTATACCAAATGTGACATAATATAGATATGTACAGTAACCTGAGTAAAGTATGATTTTACAGGATTACTGTAGAAGTAAGGGAAAGAGGACAAACATGGAAGAATACTTGCGTAC
>OGOG01004189.1_pt1 | contig 10209 bp, 10 predicted proteins | sample 1552581 | NCBI WGS metagenome assembly OGOG01 (sample SAMEA2580152, study PRJEB22360) | human gut metagenome | biome: human gut; feature: human-associated habitat; material: faeces | place: Denmark | collected 2008/2010 | reverse complement strand
AGCTGGAGAATGGTTACTTAACTATCAGCGCAGCTAAAGGACTTGACAAGGAAGAGAAGGATGAAAAGGATGGCAAGTACATCCGTAAGGAGCGCTATTCCGGTGCTATGAGCAGGTCTTTCTATGTAGGCGATGAGCTGAAACAGGAAGATATCAAGGCAAAGTATCAGGACGGTATTCTTAAACTTTCAGTTCCGAAGGAGGAACCAAAGAAAGTTGAGACCACAAAACATATTGCTATTGAAGGATAAACTTAATTTAAATCATCTTATGAGAAGCCGCACAGGTCTATGGCCTGGGCGGCTCTTTTTCTTGCTGTAAGCAAAATCCATACTTATTACAGAAATTATCTGATTAATGGTAATTTTGACCTATTGCGCCATTTACTAAAGTAATCTAAAATTATATAAAATAATTGCTTTTATTTAACGATTAAGCTAAGCCCCGGACTGTTTGATACAGTTTGCGATAAGGCTTCGTCAGCGTGGAATGATATTGAAAAATAAAGGAGATTATTATGTTATGAAGGACAAAAGTGAATGAAGAGGGAGGCTTATACAATATGGCAGAACCTATGGAACAGCCGAATTACGTGTTGCAGTTTAAAGAAGGCAGCTATGTGCCAAAGCATGAATCTAGAACACCATTATACAAGGTTGAGATACATGGAGTGACGGAGGCTACATTTTATAAATATAATAAGGATGGTACATTAAATACTGTACCGAAGAAGAATATTACATGTGATGCACATTCTTCATTTTATACAATGTTTAATCCGGAAATTGATTTTGCAAAGGTATTTGAGACACATACACCACTAAAAATAGAATATCAGGATGCTTAAGAAATAATATAAGGATAAGTAGGAAAGACTTTTCTAGAGGAGGTATTATGATGGTGGAAACAAAAGAAATTTCGGAATTGACGCGGTCGAATCGCATTGCGATGCTGGCACATATCAGTACGGTAACGGTTATGGTGTTTTTTATGATATGGGAAAGCGTAAGAGGACAACTGTCTCCGGTATATATGACAATCGCTATGGTCGTTGGTGTCATACCTTTGATTGGCGAGGTGATTTGTTGGAAAAGTAATACGGAACATGCGATGATCAAACATCTGGTTTCCTATGGATTTTCATTGTTTTACACAATATGTCTTTTTACCTCACCGACAAATCTGATTTATGTATTTGTAATTCCGATGATTTTTGTTGTCACCACTTACAGTGACACACGTTATCTTCTTCTGATTAATACAGGTACCATATTAGAGAGTATCATTGTTGTTGTGATCGGTGCGACAAAAGGCGGTTTTGGGTATCATGGAATCGAAGCAGCAGTTGTACAGATTGTTGTTATGATCATGGTTGGAGCGAATTCTGTTTTGACTACAAAAGTGATTCGCGAAAACACAAGAAAGAGATTTACAGAAGTGGCGCAGGCAAAAGCAGAGGCTGAAAATCTTCTGGAAAGAAATGAGGAACTTGATCAGCAGCTTTCCGGCAATATTGCAGATATCAATGTACGTTTCGAAAAGCTGACAGCGGCATCTAAGACAACGACTGAGGCAATGCAGGAAGTATCTGCAGGTGCTACTGATACCGCAGAACATGTGCAGAATCAGTTGGAACAGACACATGCAATTCAGGATAAGGTGGATGAAGTTGCAGTCGCTGTGGAAGAAATCGGAAACAGCATGACGCTTACTCTGAAAGCGTTAGCGGAAGGCAAACAGGATATCGAGCACCTGGCATCGGAAGTTGAAGCTTCTGTTGATAATGGAACCGAGGTTACAGAAAAACTGGAAAATCTGAACCAGTATATGGATGAAATGAATTCCATTGTAGAACTGATTGGAGGAATTACGAACCAAACAAGTCTTCTTGCATTGAATGCGAGCATTGAAGCAGCCCGTGCCGGAGAGGCAGGAAGAGGATTTTCTGTCGTTGCAACAGAAATTTCCGGTATGGCAACGAGAACCAAAGAAGCAACCGTACATATTACAGAGTTGATCAGCAACGTGTCCAATGCAATCATGGAGGTGGTCGGTGTTGTCTCCAATATGATAGATGGAATTAACGAAGAGAAGACTGGTGCATCAAATGCAGAAGAAAGCTTTGAAAGTATCGAGGACAATACGCGGACAATTCAGAAAAATGCAGATACTCTTTCAAGAAGCATTTCCGAGTTGCAGAATGCAAATAAGGAAATTATAGATTCCATTCAGACAATCTCAGCAATTTCCCAGCAGGTATCGGCGCACGCAGGCGAGACGATGCAGGCAGAGGAAGAAAATTTGAATGTAATGCAGGATGTAAGTGCAATTATGCAGAAGCTGGCAACACTGGCTGCCCATTCATAAAGGAAAATAAACAACACTGGAAATCAAGGCAAATCATAAGCAGGTGGTAATCGATGTCACAGATATGGAAGGATTACCTGCTAACGCAGGAATAAATACTGTGACGAACTACATAAATGGACTGAAAAATGTCATTTCATCACATAAAAGTGGTGAAATGGCATTTTTTTTAGAAAAACAAAAACAAATAATCACACAAAATCTTGTAAAAGGTGAAGATGCTGTAACGGTCATGATAAGACGGTCTGGGTTATGATTCAGGGACTTGTGCAGACGCTTCTGGTGAGACTTCCGCTGGCGTATTACATGAGTATCCAGCCGGACGCAAGCCTTACAAAGATAGGACTTGCGGCTCCGGTGGCAACTATTTTTGGAATTGTGCTTAATGTGATTTTCTATTTGTGGATGAATCAAAAAAATGTAAGTGTAGACGAAGAATAATATTTTCTAGCTAAATACATTGATAAAATCGTACAAAATGAGTATAATAATAGTACGAAGAAAGGAAGTGGTGATATGTCAATTACAGCAACTGAATTGAAAAATAATCTTGGAAAATATTTATTATTATCTGCAAAAGAAGATATTTTTATTACAAAGAATGGAAAAATAGTGGCAAAACTGACAAATCCACATCAGGACAGAGTAGAAGTAGCAAAATCCCTGTTTGGAATCTTACCAAAGGATGCAGACCTGAATGAAGCAAAAGAAGAAAGGCTTGGTGCAAAATAGATGAGGATTCTTGTAGATACAAATGTGATAATAGATGCCCTGACTTCAAGAGAGCCATGGAATAAAAGTGCAGAAGAAATATTTCTTATGGCAGCAAATCATACAATCGAAATGTACATTACTGCAAGTTCAGCAACAGACATCTATTATCTTATAAGGAAACATTTGCATAACACAGAAGCAGCAAAGATGATAATGGGAAAGCTTTATTCATTGACTGGAATATTAGAGGTTACTGCGGATGACTGCATGGATGCACTTGCATCTGCAATCAGTGACTATGAGGATGCAGTTGTTGAAAAGGTGGCATCCAGAAAAGATATGGATTATATTGTCACAAGAAATATAAAAGATTATCAGGCAGGTGGAACAAAGATAATTCTGCCAGATGATTTTGTGAAACTTGTTGAAGAGGAATAATTTTTACCACTTTTTGGAAAAAACTGCAAAAAAATATAGTATCTATTGGCTTATCAGTATATTTTAAAAAGTGAGCAACACTTGTTCAGTAAGCATGAATAGTAGAATCTTTTAGTGTCTATTGAAAAATACCACGAATAATATACAATATTTGGGACAAAAAGAGGCGGTCAAAGTAGCAAATGGATATAAGTAATGTTGTTGTAATGTCTGAGTAATGTCATATAATGTTTCGAATCCTCATTTTACTTTAATTAGATGGAAATGCCTGTGTATTTCCGTATATAATGTGTTAGTAATGTTATTGTAATGTTTAGTAATGTTTGATATAGTTATGTTAAGAACATTGTTAATGGAGGAGATTCATGAAAATCAGAGAGCTATATCCAGATGTTATTACAGAAGATACAAGTTATGAATATAAAGCGGTGTTAAATCCGGATAGTCCGATTAAATGGGCAAAAACTCTTATTGGATATGCAAATGATAAGGGCGGAACCTTATTTGTAGGGGTATCAAACGACGGTGAAGCCTTTGGAATTGACCTTGAAGAAGTTGATAAAACAAAACTGCTAATTTCAAGGATTAATGACAGACATATTTTCCCACATATTAAGATTTCATATATGATGCGGAGCGTGGATTCTAATGCAGAACATTTTGTACTAGCCGTTAAAGTTGCTCCAGCAGACTCTGTAATAAGATATAGAGAGGGAGATTACAATGAAACAGTTTTTATAAAGGGAGATGGAAATGCGACTCCTGCAACACCGGAAGAAATTATCTCACTTTCAAAGAGAAAATATGGTGTAGATAATGAGACAAGCGAAGTGGCATATACTGATAATCAGTGGTCAGAATACCTTAATCTTTGTAAGGAATACAGACAAGATAAATCCGCTCCAACAATAAAAGAATTGCAGAACGAAGAAATAGTTTCAAAAGATGGGTATGCAAAATCAGGATTTATAATGTTTTCAGACAACTATAGTGAAGATGATACAATGATATGCTGCCGTTTGTGGAAAGGTAAAAACAAGACAGGTATCGTTTTAGATAGCAACAGATTCAGGGGGTCTATTGCAAATGTTTTTACAAATGCATTAAACTTTATTGAACGAAATACAAAAACAGGCTGGGTAAAAACAGAAAATGGCGGACGGAATGAAATCAGATCATATCCTAAGGAAGCTGTAAGAGAGGCGTTGGTAAATGCTATTGCCCATAGGGATTATTCTATTTCGGGAACACAGATTGATGTTGACATATACTCAGACAGAATAGAAATAGTTTCACCGGGGTCATGGTTACTGCCTAAAGATTACAATGCATATCCAGCTGGTTCAATACCCTCTATCAGAAGAAATGCTATCATAGCAGCTTGCCTGGATGTGGCAAATCTGATGGAGAGAGGTGGAACCGGTTTTCAAACCATGATTGAATCCTACAAAGCCTGTCCTGATGAAATTCAACCGGTAGTATCTATATATCCGGGATTCTTGAATTTGAAATTATTCGACAGATTATATAGGGATGAAGTTATAGAACTTGATTTGGAAGGACTTACTGATGTAGAAAAAGTTCTGGCTATTCTTAAGATGGAAGGACCAAAGCCAATTAAGGAACTGCAGATGTCTCTTAACTACCGAAGCAGAAGCCAATTCCTAAATGAGGTTATAAATCCTCTTATGAAATCAGGGGAGATATATAGGGATGGTAAGCCAAAATCACCAACAGCACTTATTAAAATCAAAAGATAAAATATCATTTACAGTGCGTGATTACAAAGCTGATATAAGAAAAGATGCGGCAGAGAAACTGAAAGAGCTTGAGAAAGCTATGACAAAAGGGAGGGCATAAAATGTCTGTTATATATAATGAAACAAGAAGAATCTTTAAGCTGGATACAGAAAATACATCATACTTGATCGGTATTTCACCGGAAGGATATGTTGGGCATGTATATTATGGAGAATATTTAGAGGATGCAGATGCGTACTATTTGTTAAGAACAGAAGAACCTCCGTTTACACCATCTGTAAATGAACGTGAAAAATCTTCATTTTTAGATTTCTTTCCGACAGAATATCCGTCCGGAGGAGTGGGAGATTATAGAGAAAGCTGCATTAATGTCAGAAATGAAGCAGGATGTATGGGAAGTGAGTTCTTCTACGATTCTTATGAAATTAAGACGGGGAAACCATCATTGGATGGGCTTCCGGCATCTTTTGGAGGAGCAGATGACGTCACTACACTTGAGATTACCTGTGTTGATCCGGTCTTAAATCTGAAATTAATACTTTCCTATTCAGCATTTGAAAAGGAAGATGTAATAACAAGAAGCGTGAAAATAGTAAATACAGGAAAACAGCAGGTAAGACTTGAGAAAGTTTACAGTGCATGTCTGGATATGGATAATGAGAATTTTGAACTGCTCACACTTCATGGCTCCTGGGGCAGAGAGCGTCATATCCAGCGTCGGGTAATTTGTTATGGAAAGCAGCTTGTATCATCTGCAAAAGGAAAACCCGGACATCAAGAACATCCATTTATAGCACTTGTGACGCCGGGAACAAACCAGCAGCAGGGAAGAGTGTATGGAATGCATTTCGTATACTCGGGTAACTTCATCGGACAGGCAGAACTGACACAGTATGATACTGTCCGTATGGTAATGGGAATCCATCAGGAAGAATTCTGCTGGAATTTACGAGGTGGTGAATCATTTCAGGCTCCGGAGGTTGTGCTGACATTTTCGGAAGAAGGACTTGGGAAGATGACAAGATCTCTTCATGATTTCTATCGTCAGCATATGATCAGAAGTAAATACAAAGATCAGAAGCGTCCGATTTTGATCAATAACTGGGAAGCAACGTACTTTGATTTTAATACAGAGAAACTTCTGGATATTGCAAGAGAAGCGAAAAAAGACGGCATTGAGATGCTTGTTATGGATGATGGCTGGTTTGGTAAGAGAAATTCGGATAACTGTTCACTTGGAGACTGGTTTGTAAATGAAGATAAGATTAATGGCGGACTTAAGCATCTTGTAGAAGAAGTGAAGAAAATAGGACTGAAATTTGGCATCTGGTTTGAGCCGGAGATGATTTCACCGGATTCTGAACTTTATAAAGTACATCCGGAGTGGGCAATTCATATTGAGGGACGTAAAGCAACACAGATCCGTCAGCAATATGTACTTGATCTTTCTAATCCGGAGGTTATAGATTATGCATATGAATCTGTGGCAAAGATTTTAAGAAGTGTGTCGATTGACTATGTGAAATGGGATATGAACCGGGAGTTAAGTGATCTTGGCAGCAGTTATCTTGACAAAGATTCGCAGCAGGAATTATTCCATCGTTATGTGCTTGGTCTATATAAAATGCAGGAACGTTTGATTACAGAATTCCCTGATTTGTTACTGGAAAACTGCTCCGGAGGCGGTGCAAGATTTGACCCGGGAATGTTATATTATAGTCCACAGATCTGGTGCTCAGATGATACGGATGCAGTAGAGCGTCTGGAGATTCAGGAGGGAACTGCACTTATCTATCCGCTGTCTACAATGGGAGCGCATGTTAGTGTGTGTCCGAATCATTCCGTAGGACGAATAACACCATTCGAAACAAGAGGACATGTTGCACTTGCAGGAACATTCGGTTATGAACTGGATATTACAAAGCTTCCGGAAGAGGAGCGTAAAATGATCAAAGAACAGACAGAAATGTATCATAAGTACAATGACCTTGTAAGAGAGGGGGATTATTACAGAATCGCTTCCTTCTCTGAAAATGGTCATTATGATTGCTACATGGAAGTCGCGAAGGATAAATCTGAAGCACTTGTAACTTATGTCCAGGTACGCGGTATGACGAATAATAAGAGTAGAAAGTTAAAGCTGCAGGGATTAGATCCAAAAGCAATCTATCAATTAGAAGGAACAGAAGAGAGCTATTCAGGAGAAATTCTGATGAAAGGCGGATATCTGTTTAAAGACTTCTGGGGAGATGCGGTCAGCAGACTGTACCATTTTATGAAAAAATAATAAGTAGTAAAAGAAAGCTGTGAGATAGTAAAAAGTTTTTATTTTTTCACAGCTTTTTTGTAGAAAGGAGACTATGAAGAAAAGTCTGTAAATTAGATTCTTCTATGATAAAGATGGGCGAAAGGCTTGAAAAATCAGCTTTTCGCCCTTTGTTTATATATAACAGTTACTAAAACGCATATCAAGAGCAGGCGGTTCTGCAGCCTGTTTTGCGATAGAATATTGCCTATTCTGGAAGTCCACTTTTTGTCTTCGTCATTTTCTATCTTACCTCCTGAACTTTTTTGCCTTTCAGCATATATATTCTAGATTCAAAATCAGTACAAGGAGTCACATTCCCAGGCACTTCACCGGCTGTCGCATCGGATGTGATCAATCCATAATTCATCAATTCATCTCCGTAATTTTCTGTATGGTTCAATACATTTTCATAAATCATATCCGGGTTCAATCCCTGTAATCTGACACGGCTATACGGCTGATTCACTCCATTTAAAATACGATAGTAGCCTACGATTGCAAGCGTGCGGTCTTCATTTGTCACCATCCATACCGTCTCATTTCCTTCGAATGGACTTTTCAGACGATAAAATGTTCCAAACTGTAACACTTCCCGGTATTCTTTCATAAATGTGATCTGTTCTTTTACTTCTTTGATTTCTTCTTCTGTCAATTTGTTGAGATCCAGTTCGTATCCAAAAGTTCCAAAGTATGCTACATTCGCTCTTGTATGTAATGGGGTATTGCGAAATACCTGGTGATTCGGGACAACAGACACATGGCTTCCCATGCTGCTGAGCGGATAACACATAGAAGTTCCGTACTGAATCTTCAGACGCTCAATTGCATCCGAATCATCACTTGTCCATCCCTGTGGTGCATAATACAGCATTCCCGGGTCAAATCTTCCGCCACCGCTGGCGCAGGATTCGAATAATACTTCTGGAAACTCATTTGTCAAACGTTCATACAGATCATATACACCTAAAATATAACGATGGAACACTTCTCCCTGTCTGTCTGAAGGAAGTTTGCTGCTGTAGCATTCTGTAATGCTTCGGTTCATATCCCATTTAATATATGAGATTTTCGACTCAGATAATAACTTTGCCATCATTCCGTAAATATGATCTACTACTTCTTTTCTTGAAAAATCGAGTACATACTGGTATCTGCCGTGTGATGTACTTCTTCCCGGTGTCTGTAAGATCCAGTCCGGATGTGCTCGATAAAGATCAGAGTCTTTATTTACCATCTCCGGCTCAAACCAAAGACCGAATTTTAATCCCAGTGCTTCAATTCTTTCTGACAGGCCCTTGATGCCATTTGGCAGAAGCTCTTCATTTGCCACCCAATCACCAAGACCGGCTCTGTCATTTCTTCTTGCGCCAAACCATCCGTCATCTAAGACAAACAGTTCTACTCCACATTCTTTTGCTTTCTTTGCAATCTCTACAAGGCGATCTTCTGTAAAGTCAAAATAAGTTGCTTCCCAGTTGTTATTTAAAATCGGTCTTGCCTTATCACGCCAGTACCCTCTTGCGAGTCTCTTAGCATACAGCTTCTGGAATGTCTGACTCATGCCATTTAATCCATTTTCACTGTAAACCAGAACTGCTTCCGGTGTCTGAAAGCTTTCTCCCGGTTCTAATTTCCAATCGAATCCTTCCGGATTGATCCCGGCTGTAATTCGTGTCACATCATGTGTATCTACCTCTGCCTGCATACGGAAATTTCCACTGTATACGAGGCTTATTCCGATTGCTTCTCCTGCATTTTCATCTGTGTTGTGACGTTTTAAAGCAAGGAACGGATTATGTTCGTGAGAAGAATTTCCGCGCATGCTGTCGATAGCGGTTATGCCTTGCTCCAATGTTCGATTCTTAATATAGCGCTCTCTGGACCACGCACCGGACAACTGCATCCATTCATAATCCTTATCCGGAAGATCCAGGCTTAAGCTCATCATATTTAATACATGCAGATTTTTCTCACCGGCATTTTCAATATAAGCACTTCTTGCAATTGCACTATATTCATCAAAAATCGTATATAAAAGAGCCAGTTTTGCACCAGTCAAAGCGTCTTTCAGGAAGATGCGCAATGTCTGCGCTTCCTCCTCGGACTCTGTGTAAGTTGCCGGCAATCCGGAGAGCTTCGGTTTTCCGGCAATAATCTCATAGCTGTCATATTGGAACTCACTGATCCTGCTGCCATTTTCCTGCAACAATTCAATTGCCGGATGTCTGTAGTCTGTCGTACCGTAAACAGGATATTCCTGTCGGATATGTTCCAATGAAAAAGTACGATCCCATTCATATATATATGATGTCATTGGGCGTCCACATTTTTCAACCAGATAAGAAAAATCTGCTTTATCATGAAGTCGTTTTCCAAAATATAATTGTCCCAGATGTCCATTTTCTAATACACATAAGATATAACTGATTTTTTCATTGTATAAATGAAAAGTTTTTGTTTCCTCGTGAAAAATAATCTGTCTCATATACTACCTCTTTTAAAATTGAACCTGTTCACTTGTTCCTTATGTTTGTTGATACAAGTATAACAACATTTTATCTATTCTTTTATCTAAGAAAAAAATACAATATTAACATGAATATCATGAATATAATATTGGA
>OGOG01004178.1_pt1 | contig 10225 bp, 9 predicted proteins | sample 1552581 | NCBI WGS metagenome assembly OGOG01 (sample SAMEA2580152, study PRJEB22360) | human gut metagenome | biome: human gut; feature: human-associated habitat; material: faeces | place: Denmark | collected 2008/2010 | reverse complement strand
ACCATATGAGCAAAATGGAAGCATCGAAGATGCGATTTTGCGAATAGGGTTCTGAATAGTTATGAATAAAAAAACAAAAGTGAAAAAAGGCGGACTGAGTCGATCAGCCCGTCTTTTCGCGTTCTTCATCACAAATGTCTTTCATTAGGCATATCTATTTTCATCGTAACAACAAAAGATATGTCGAAAAAAGGAAAAATACCCGAAAAACTGGGAAAGAAAAGATGAAAAAAAGCCTGCTTTTTGTCGAATAATAGTGGTCAGACCGCGAATCCTGCGAAGCATTTTCCGTGCGTTTTGAAAATAACTTCGTTATAATGTACGTGTGTTGAGACATATAAATAACTAGCTGCAAAAAAAGTTATATACAACCAGTTAGCAGAATAACTAGTACATGCAGCAGCCGCTATGGTACCAGCAGCTGCGAATAAAAAGCAGGAGGAATCAAAAATGCCAGAAAGAAACGCAGAAAATAACAGAGTCAGTGTCATTGGAGTTGTCGTGTCAGGGTTTGAGTTTAGCCATGAGGTCTTTGGGGAGAGCTTTTACATAATGGAGCTGTCAGTAAATCGCTTAAGCGATCAGTCTGATACGATCCCTGTGATGATTTCAGAGCGTCTTATCGATATCAATCAGGATTACAGAGGACGCACAATGGAAGCAATCGGACAGTTTCGTTCTTATAATCGTCATGAGGGGACGAGAAATCGTCTTGTGCTCTCTGTGTTTGTCAGAGAATATCATTTCATGGAGGCATTTACAGATTATACGAAGACAAATCAGATCATGCTTGATGGGTACATCTGTAAACCGCCGGTGTATAGAAAGACACCGCTTGGACGTGAGATCGCAGATCTTCTGGTAGCAGTCAACCGTCCTTACAGCAAGAGTGATTATATTCCCTGTATTGCATGGGGACGAAACGCCCGCTATGTGTCCACTTTTGAGGTTGGCACCAGACTTCGCGTGTGGGGCCGTGTTCAGAGCAGAGAGTATATGAAAAAGATAAGCGAGACTGAGAGTGAGAAACGAATTGCATATGAAGTTTCCGTAAGTAAATTAGAATATGTCGAACAGAAGGGTTGACAGCACTGTAAAATTGATGTACACTAAAGGAAATTCATACAAAAGGTAGAGGTTGCGCTACTGATGAGTAGGCTGATGGATGCAGGCAAGAGCAAGAGAAGTTAGCTAAAAGGCATTGGCGCCGAAAGAATGGCTGTGCAAAGGCTGTTCTTGGGCATATATCGAATAGGTATATGACTGTCATCTGTTCACAGATGGGGAGCTACTAAGGGAAATAGAAAAAGAAAACCTTATGAGCCGGCCGCATGTGACCGGCTTTTTCTTTGGAGAAATCCCAAGACACTCTGGTGGCTGCATTTGAATAGAGTATTACCTGAATCAAGAAAGGATGGTATTATTATGCCAATATTTAAGGGAGCAGGAGTTGCAATCGTCACTCCATTTACACAGGATGACAAGGTTAATTTTGAAGAACTGGGAAAAATGATTGATTTTCAGATTGCCGGAGGAACAGATGCGATCATCATCTGCGGAACAACAGGTGAATCTTCCACATTGACTCATGAAGAGCATGATGCATGTATCAAGTTTGCTGTTGAGCATACAGCAGGCAGAGTTCCTGTTATTGCAGGTACAGGATCAAACTCCACAGCAGAGGCAATTCGTTTGTCCACACATGCACAAAGTAATGGTGCAGATGCGCTGCTTCTTGTAACACCATATTATAACAAGGCAACACAGAAGGGTCTGATTCAGCATTATACTGCAATTGCAAACAGCGTAGATCTGCCAATCATTCTGTACAACGTGCCGTCACGTACAGGTGTTAACATTTTGCCGCAGACTGCTGTTACACTGGCAAAGAATGTAAAGAATATTGTAGCAGTTAAAGAAGCAAGCGGAAATATCTCTCAGGTAGCAGAGCTTGCCGCACTTGCAGACGGCTGCATCGATATCTACTCTGGAAATGATGATCAGGTTGTTCCGCTTCTGTCACTTGGCGGTGTGGGTGTTATCTCCGTTTTATCAAATGTAATGCCTAAGCTGACACATGATATGGTTATGAGCTACTTAAACGGTGATGTAAAGTTAAGCCGTCAGCTTCAGCTGTCTGTTATGAACTTAAATAAGGCACTTTTCTGTGAAGTAAATCCTATTCCGGTAAAGGAAGCACTGAATATGATGGGATGGAATGCAGGTGCAGTACGTTCTCCGCTGTGCGAGATGGAGCCGCAGCATAAGGAACTGCTTCGTAAAGAATTAGCGGCAATGAAGCTGATTTAAAACTGATCTGAAACTGACCTTAAGACGGAGGAACAAACGATGGTACGTATTATTTTAAACGGATGCAATGGTGCAATGGGCAAGATGTTAGCTAATATCATTGCACAGGATGAGCAGGCACAGGTTGTGGCTGGAATTGATATCACTCAGGCAGCCGATACACCATTTCCTGTATTTGAATCTATCAAGGAGTGTGATGTAGAGGCTGATGCACTGATTGATTTTACCGTTTCAAAAATTACAGATATGGTATTAGATCAGTGTGCACAAAAAGGACTTGCACTAGTTCTTGCAACAACAGGACTTTCCGATGAGCAGCTTGCTCATGTGCAGGAGGCAGGAAAAACAATTCCGATTGTACAGTCCTATAACATGTCTCTTGGAATCAATACACTTGCAAAGATCGTAGAGCTTATTACGCCTGTACTTGCAGATGCTGGATTTGATATCGAGATCGTAGAGCGCCATCACAGACGCAAGCTTGATGCACCAAGCGGTACAGCAATCATGCTCGGAAACGCAGCAAACAAATCATTAAATGGTGAATATCATTTTGTATTTGACCGCAGTGAAAGACGCGAGAAGAGAGATCCAAAGGAGATCGGATTCTCAGCAGTCAGAGGTGGAACCATCGTAGGCGTACATGATGTAATTTACGCAGGAGAGGACGAGGTAATCGAACTGAACCATCAGGCATTCTCCAGAGGTGTATTTGCAAAGGGCGCTGTCCAGGCAGCAAAGTTTCTGCAGGGAAAAGAGCCAGGTGTATATACCATGCGCGATGTAATTGGATAATATGATACCAAAGCCAAAAGTCATGTTTTTGAAGATTGCGGGAGTGCAAAGCACGTAGCAATCTGGTATCATTAGAAAGCCCCGGGCAGAGCCCGGGGCTTTTTTCATGTCAGTGGTATGATAATCAGAAGCCGCATCCACAGCAGCTAAGTAACAGGATCCAGATCAGGGCATCACAGCCACAGCCGTTTCCATTGTTAAAGAAGCCATTGCCGCCGCCGCATCCGCAGCCATCATTGTTATTCCATCCACCACAGAATAACAGGATAAGGATGATCCACATGCAATTGCATCCGCCAGAAGTAGTTGTCTGTGTGCATCCGCCGCAGTTTGTTGCTGCCAAATCACTCATAGGAGATACCTCCAAAATCATTTACAGTGTATCTTATGCGTCATAGTCTCAAGGAGTTACACTTTTTTATTTTTCTTTCGCCGTTTCTGTAATAATGAGGAAACCTCGCAGAATATATCTTCACTGATCAAAGCAGGATGAGCATTAGGATAAATGATCCATTCAGTGCTTGACAGCTTAATGCGTTTTTTGCTCTTAGCACTTTCCTTTTTTGTAGTTCCCTGAATAAGCGTACCAGTATAGACGGGATTAGTTAGAATATGGCGCACACTTGAGGCAGACCATTTTGGAATTTTGCTGTCAGCTTCATCTGTGATTTTATTTTTAGAAAAAGGCGTCTGAAATAAATGCCCTGTTGGATCTTATAAAAGCATGGCGGCATAACCTGCTTTTTAGTGAGCAAAGAAGCGATTTTTGAAAGACTAAATCCATCAATATAAAGCTGATAAATTTCCCGTACAACGGCGGCAGCAGGCGGATCAGGAATTAAGCTGTGCAAATGGGCAGGGTCCTTTGTATATCCATAACAAGCAAATGAGCCAATAAACTGGCCACGCATCATCTTATCGCGAAGAATCTGGCGAATATTATCGGAAAGATCCTCACTGTACCATTCATTAATCAGCCCATTTATCTGTCGAAGCCGTAAATTTTTCATGTCATTTGTATCAACACCATCACAAATTCCAATCAGACGGACGTGCCAAAGAGGAAACACTTCATTTAAATAATACTGAGCCGTCTCCATATCCCTGGTAAAACGTGACTGGTTTTTGCAAAGAATCGTGTCAAAACGCCCACAGCGAGCATCCTCAATCATGCGGCAAAAAGCAGGACGTTTATTATCAAGTCCAGAATAATTTTCATCCACATACATACAATAGACAGAGAATCCATTTTTCTTCGCATATTCGCAAAGCAGCTTCTGCTGATTTTGAATGCTTTCGCTTACCTCATCACAAGCCAGATTGTCATCCTCGCGGGAAAGACGGCAGTAAATAGCAGCCTTTTTCTCCATCCGCATAGCTCCTCTTTTACCCCTTTTTATCAGATTATGAAAATATACAAATAAACGTGTTAGAGTTTACTTTGCTTAAATTAGCCTTAAGGTGTAATGGTTTCGTCGCCTGACCAAACTCCGCAGGTTCCTTTTATGTTTTTTCTTATCAAAAGTTACTTTGAAAGACCTGCTCCAAGTGTCCGGCTCGTGAAATCCATTCACCTTAGGGCTCTTGTAATACAATTGCGAAAAAATTTCAATAATAGCCCTTGACATATGGCACAAAAAAAGGTATAGTTAAATCAACGATTAAACAACTGTTTAATTGAAAGAGAGCGAAACAATACGCCAAAACAAAAAAAGAAAGGATGGCAAACATTATGAGAAAGACATTCGAGTTAGAGGATTTAGACTGCGCAAACTGCGCTGCAAAGATGGAGGAGGCAATCAAGAAGCTTCCTGGTGTAAAGAGAGTTTCTGTAAACTTCATGACACAGAAGATGATTTTAGATGCTGAGGACAGCCAGTTTGATGAAATACTGCAGGCAGCAGTAAAGTGCATTGCAAAGGTAGAGCCAGACTGCAGAGTAGTTCTGTAAGCACACAAAAAGTGAAAGAAGTGGTTTAGTTATGTTAAAGAAGATGACAAAAAAGCAAAAAAAGCAGTTTTACAAGATTGTGGTAGCCTTTGTGCTGTTGATTGTCGGAGTCATTCTTCCGATTCCAGAGCTTTATAAGCTTATATTTTTCATTCCTGGCTATTTGATTGTTGGCTATGATGTGCTAGCGAAGGCAGGAAAGAATATCACAAAGGGTCAGGTGTTTGATGAAAACTTTCTGATGGCAATTGCAACAATTGGTGCATTTGCGCTGCAGGAGTATACAGAAGGAATAGCTGTTATGCTGTTTTATCAGGTAGGAGAGCTGTTCCAGTCATACGCTGTAAATCAGTCCAGAAAATCAGTTGCATCATTAATGGATATCAGACCTGACAGTGCAGTTGTTCTTCGTGATGGCGTTGAGGAAGAAGTATTTCCAGACGAAGTTGCAGTAGGCGAGACTATCATTGTAAAGCCGGGTGAGCGCATTCCTCTTGATGGTATTGTGTTAGAGGGAAGCAGCATGGAGGATACAAAGGCTCTTACAGGAGAGGCCGTTCCAAGAAAGGTATCTGTTGGCGATGAGATCATCAGCGGCTGTATCAATCTGACGAATATCTTAAAGATTCGCACCACAAAGGAATACGGCGAGTCAACTGTAGCAAGAATCCTTGATCTTGTTGAAAATGCAAGCAGCCAGAAAGCAAAGGTAGAAAACTTTATCACCAAGTTTGCACGATATTATACGCCGATTGTTGTCGGTCTGGCAGCATTTATTGGTTTGATCGTTCCGATTTTCCTGCCAGGTCATCCGTTTGCAGAGTGGATTTATCGTGCATTGTCATTCTTAGTTTGTTCCTGTCCATGTGCACTTGTTATCTCAGTACCGCTTAGCTTCTTTGGAGGCATTGGCTGTGCAAGTAAGAATGGTGTGTTAGTAAAGGGAAGCAATTACCTAGAGGCTGTATCAAAAGCAGAAACTATGGTATTTGATAAGACAGGTACGCTGACAAAGGGAACATTTCGTGTGACAAAGCTTGTCCCGGTAGAGGGAAGCAGCGAGTCATCACTTCTTTTAAACACAGCTACAGCAGAGCAGTATTCCAGTCATCCAATCGCATTGTCTGTATTATCTGCATGGAAGGAAAAAAATGGCAAAGAGCTGGCAAAGGTAGAGGATGCACAGGAGATTGCAGGAAAAGGCTTAAAGGTAACTGCCGGTGGTCATGTAATCCATGCTGGAAATCAGAGCCTTATGGCAGAGCTTGGCTTGACAGTTCCGACACCAGAGGAAGCGGCAACTGTTGTATATACAGCAGTAGACGGTGTATACAGCGGCTATCTTTTAATTTCCGATGAAGTAAAAGAGGATGCAAAAGAGGCAATCAGCCGCCTGCATCATGTCGGCGTAAAGAAAACAGTTATGCTGACAGGAGACAGAAAAGCCATAGGTGAGTATACAGCAAAGCTGCTTGATATTGATGAAGTGCACACCGATCTGCTTCCGGCAGATAAGGTAAGCTATGTCAATGATTACTGCAATAAAAAGACAAAAGGCAGAATGGTTTGCTTCGTAGGAGACGGCATTAACGATGCACCAGTTCTTGCAAGAGCTGACGTTGGAATAGCCATGGGCGGACTTGGATCTGATGCAGCAGTCGAGGCAGCAGATATTGTAATCATGGAAGATCAGCCGTCAAAGCTTGCCGATGTAATTCAGATAGGAAGAAGAACAGTTCAGATCTGCAACCAGAACATTGTATTTGCAATTGCAGTCAAAGTTATTATTCTTGCACTTGTAGCAGCAGGATTTGCAAATATGTGGGCAGCCGTATTTGCTGATGTAGGTGTTGCAGTTATAGCCATCTTAAATGCAATGAGAACATTATACTATAAACCACAGAAATAAGAGAAAAGAGAGCACAGAAATGTGTTCTCTTTTTTTAGAAGAAAATGAAATTATATTTACTATTTTTATAGAAGATCATTGCGGTAAAGCCCGAAGGGTTTTCGTTACATTACGCATGAATAGTAACAAAAAAGTAAAAATTGCGCTATATATAGGAAAAATGTTATTGCAAAGCGACTTCTTTGTATGATATGATGAAAGAAGTGGTTAACCACGGACTCTATAAATGCTAAAGGAGAAACCTTTTATGGCAACATATCTTATTGACTATGAAAATGTCAAATCAGAAGGTATTAAAGGAATTGCGCAGCTTAGCGAAGAAGACCGCGTTGTGATCTTTTATAGTCACAATGCAGACACCATTACTTTTGAAGCAATGGATATGATTTTTAATTCAAAGGCACAGGTATCAAAGTACAAAATTCTGTGCGGTGGAAAAAATGCACTTGATTTTCAGCTATCCACGTATCTGGGCTATCTGATTCATGAGGCAAAAGATTCCTATTTCTATATTATCAGTAAAGACAACGGATTTAAGCACGTAGTAGATTTTTGGAAGAGAACATTCCGCTTTGACGGATATGTATACTGCTTTGCGACAATCGCAGATGGTAATGCAAGACAGAACCGCTTTAAAAATGCAACTGCAAAAGAGCGTGCACGTGCAATGGAAGAAGAACTCGCAGCAATGAGCGAAGAGCTTGAGGCTCAGGGTGACAGTGACTTAGAAGAGTCAGAAGAAGACTCTGCACCAGAAACAAAAGAAGCTGTAAAAGAGGCTGTAAATGAAGCTGTAAATGAAGCAGAGGCTGTTAATGACAAAGAAAGCAGTGAAGCAGAAGAAATGATGCAGGAAGAAGAGCCAGAAGAAACAGATGAAGTGGCTGAACAAGAAATAGAAGAAGCACCTGCAGAGGAAGAAGTACAGGAAGAACCTACAGAAGAAGAACCAGTACAGGAAGAATCTACAGAAGAACCAGTACAGGAAGAGCCTGCAAAAGAATTAGTACAGGAGACAGAACTGGTACAGGAAAAGTCTGCAGAAGAGCCAGTACAGGAAAAATCTGCAGAGAAAGAATCTGCAGAAGAACCAGTACATGAACCAGAACAGCAAAAAGAAAACAAAGAACCAGAAAATTTTGCATCTGATACAATAATTTATCCAGTTCAGCAGCATAAGCCAATTTCTGTAATGCCACCTGCACAGCTTCCAGATTCTGTCAGAAAGGAGCTTGAAAAGGCAGATGCGCAGTATAAGGATAGCAGCGAGGAAGATCTTCAAAAGAAGATTGCTGCGGCAGTGTCAGCTTCAACTATTACTGTAGTGGAAAGCGGAATGACCATTCATCATGTAGAAGAAGAAACTAAGACAAAGCCGGTAAAGAAAAAGGCACCTGCAAAAACGAAAAAAGCACCAAAGCAGGAAGAAGCATCAGAAAATGAAGTAAAGCCAAAGAAGACAAGAACAGCTAAAACTTCAAAGAAGAAAACAGAAAAAGAAGCTTTAGCAGCAGAAGAAAAGCTAGAAGAAAAGCCAGCAGAAGAAAAGCCGGCAAAGCCAGCCAGAAAGCCAATTACAAGAAGTACAAGAGCTAAAAAAGAGGCAGCGCCAGCTGAGGAAAAGCCAGTAAAGGAAAAAACGGCAAAAGAGAAGCCAGCAAAGGAAAAGCTAGTGCAGGAGAAGCTAGCTGAGGAAGCAACGGAACCAAAAAAGCCAGCGCGCAGAGGACGCCGTCCGAAGGCACAAAGCAACATTGCAGCAAGTTTTGAATAAATATGATACCAGGGTCAAAAGCTTCAAAAGCAATTCGTGGATATCAGTTTGGGGGCAAAATACCTTTTGATCCCAATATCATAAATATAAAAAGGAGATATGAATCATGAAATATTACTTAGCAGTTGATATCGGTGCATCAAGTGGAAGACATATTTTAGCACATCTTGAGGATGGAAAGATCGTTCTTGAGGAAATGTATCGTTTTACAAATGGAAATGTAACAAGAGATGGTCATCTGTGTTGGGAGTTAGACAGACTGTTTGAGGAAATTGTAAACGGAATTGCAGCCTGTGCAAAGGCAGGCAAGGCACCATCATCTATGGGTATCGATACATGGGGTGTTGACTTTGTTCTTCTTGATAAGAATAATCAGATTCTTGGAGATACAATTGCATACCGTGACAGCCGTACAGATGATATGGACAAACTCTTAGAGACAATGATCTCCCCAGAGGAGCTGTATGAGCGCACAGGAATCCAGAAGCAGCTGTATAATTCTATATATCAGCTTCTTGCAATCAAGAATGAGCATCCAGAGTATATTAAGAATGCAGAGCATTATCTGATGGTTCCAGAGTATTTTAACTACCTGCTTACCGGAGTGATGATGAACGAGTACACCAATGCAACGACAGGACAGCTTGTAAATGCCGTTACAAAGGATTGGGACTATGAGCTGCTTGACAGAATCGGCATTCCGTCTAAAATCTTTGGAAAGCTTCATATGCCAAAGACAAGCGTTGGTATGTTAAAGCCAGAGATTGCAAAAAAGTGCGGATGCCAGACAGAAGTAATTCTTCCGGCAACACACGATACAGGCTCCGCTGTTTTGGCAGTTCCGGCAAACGATGATGACTTTATCTATTTAAGCTCAGGTACATGGTCACTTATGGGAATTGAGAGAAAGTATGCAGAGTGCAGCTTAAAGAGCATGAAGTATAACTTTACAAACGAAGGCGGTTATGATTATCGTTTCCGTTATTTAAAGAATATCATGGGTCTGTGGATGCTGCAGAATGTCCGCAAGGAAATGAATACGGACAATAAGACCTACACGTTCCCAGAGCTGATTGCAATGGCAAAAGAGGCAGATGGCTTCCCGTCAATCGTAAATTGCAATGACAGCAGCTTCCTTGCACCAAAGAGCATGACAGATGCAGTACGCTATTACTGTGAGAGAACAGGCCAGAAGATTCCTCAGTCTATGGGTGAGGTTATGGTAGTTATCTACAATTCACTTGCTCAAAGCTATAAGGATACTGTTGCAGAGCTTGAAGAAATGTCTGGACGCAAGTTTTCAAGAATCCATGTTGTAGGTGGCGGCTGCCAGGATATGTTCTTAAATCAGAAAATCAAAACCTTTACAGGAAAAGAGGTTTATGCAGGACCAGTAGAAGGCACAGCACTTGGCAATCTTATGGTTCAAATGTTAAAGGATGGCAGCTTTAAGACACTTGAAGAGGCAAGAGAGTGTGTTGCATCA
>OGOG01004171.1_pt1 | contig 10243 bp, 8 predicted proteins | sample 1552581 | NCBI WGS metagenome assembly OGOG01 (sample SAMEA2580152, study PRJEB22360) | human gut metagenome | biome: human gut; feature: human-associated habitat; material: faeces | place: Denmark | collected 2008/2010 | reverse complement strand
CCCCTGCGGCCTCCATCGAGCCGAGCTGGCGCGGCGCCTTCGGGTGCTCCTATGCGAACTCGGGCGAGACGGCGCGCGCGCTCTGCCTGTTCAACACGCTTCTGGGTTGCTGGAACCAGCCCGGCGGGGCCCTGTTCCTCCCCAGCGTGAAGGCGGGCGATCTCGATCCGGCGAAGTTCCCCGAGGTGCCGAAGGTCGAGGCGAAGATGTGGGGCGCCGAGGAGTATCCGCTGGCGCTCGCGTCCATGGGCACCAACCTCTACGTCGCCGAGATGGCGAAGGAGGGCAACGTTAAGGGCCTGTTCTTCTACAACTCGAACATGGCCGCTGGCTATTCCAACCCCGCCCAGCTGGCGGAGGATTTCGCGAACCTCGATCTGATGGTCGTCGTCGACGTGCAGATGTCGGAAACCGCGATGCTGGCCGACTACGTGCTGCCCGAGTGCAGCTACCTAGAGCGCCGCGAGCTGCCCGAGTTCGTGGGCGGACGCGTGCCGGTCGTCACCCTGCGCGATCAGGTGCTCGAGGTGATTCACCCCAACACGCGTCCGGCCGATGTGATCTTCACCCAGTTGGCCGAGGCGTGCGGCGTGGGGCAGTACTTCCCGTTCACCGTTGACGAGCTAGCCGACGCGCAGCTGCGCAGCGTGGGCACGAGCCTCGAAGAGCTGCGCCAGGTCGGCACGGTGTCGTTCCCCGAGAAGGCCTACGTCTACGGCAAGGTCCCCGAGTGGAAGACCCCGACGGGCAAGATTCAGTTCACGAGCGAGGCGTGCGCGGCAGCCGGGCTGTCTGCGTGCCCGGTGTGGGTCGAGCCCCAGGTGATGCCGAATGAGACCGTCGGCGAGTTCCGCCTCATCGGCGGCAAGCAGGCCATCCACACGCATACGCAGACCGCCAACTGCGAGCCTTTGATGGACATCACGAAGTCCTACGGCCTCGACCGCATCTGGATTAACACCGAGGTGGCCGAGCGGTTGGGCATCGCGGACGGCGACGAGGTCATTCTGTCGAACACGATGGCCGAAGGCCCCATCAAGGTGAAGGTGACCGAGCGCATTAATCCGACGGCCATCTACATGCCCTCCCATTATGGCTGCAAGTCTCCCGATCAGCACACGGCTTATGGCGTGGGCTTGAATTTCATGGACTTCGTTCCCTTCCACATGGAACCGGCCTATGGCTCGGCCATGACCCAGGAAACGTTGGTTTCCGTGCAGAAAGTAGGTGAATGATGGCACGCTACGGAATGCTCATCAATACCAAGAAGTGCATTGGCTGCTATGCCTGCCGCACGGCCTGCCAGCGCCAGAACGACCTGCTCCCCGACGAGTCGTTCATCCGCTTCGAGGAGCGCGAAGTGGGCAAGTACCCCAACGTGACCGTGGAGCACATCCCGCTGCAGTGCATGCACTGCGAGGACGCGCCGTGCGCGAGCGTGTGCCCCACCGGAGCCGCGCACATGGGCTCCGACGGCATCGTCGAAGTGGATCACGGCCGCTGCATCGGTTGCCTGTACTGCATGGCCGCCTGTCCCTATCAGGTGCGTACGCGCAACTCGAAGACGGGCGAGGTGGACAAGTGCCGCTTCTGCACGCTTTCTTCCTATGAGAACGGCACGAAGATGTGCTCGTGCGTCGATGCCTGCCTGACGGGCGCTCGCATCTTCGGCGATCTGGACGATTCCGACAGCGAGATTTCCAAGGAAATCGCGCGTACGGGTGCGGCCCCCATCGCCGGCGATCTGACCCGCGCCAAGATCTATTACGTGAGGTGATTGACATGATCTACGAACCCATTTGGGGCGCCATCATCGCGTGGTACCTCTTTCTGGCCGGCTTGGGCGGCGGCGCGTTCGCAACGGCGGTGTTCGTCCGCTACCGCCATCCGGATTGCAAGCGCCTCATGCGTGTCGGACGCCTTATCGCACCGATTGTGGTTATCATCGGTCTGTGCCTGCTGATGTTCGACGCTGCCGCGGGCTTTGCCCATCCGCTGCGCTTCGCGCTTCTGCTCACGAACTTCGGGTCGGTCATGACCTGGGGCGTGGTGTTTCTGGCAGTGTTCGTGGTCGTCGCGCTCATCGTGCTCGTGCTTGATTTGATGAAGCGCGAAGTGCCGATGTGGCTCGATTGCGTGGGGCTCGTCATGGGCCTGTGCGTCGCCATTTACACCGGCTGCCTCCTTGGCGTGTGCCAGGGATTCCCCCTGTGGAACAGCGCGCTCCTGCCGATTCTGTTCCTCGTGTCCGCCGTGTCCACAGGCATGGCCGCGGTGCTGCTCGTCGGCGTGTTCTACGCGCCTGACGAGTTCAACGAGGTCGTCGTCATGAAGAAGTTCCACTTCTGGCTGCCCGTCATCGAGTTCGTGCTGGTTGCCGCGCTGCTGTTCATCACGGCGTTCAACCCCAGCCCCGCCGGCTGGGAGAGCGTGATGTCGCTGGTGGCGGGCAATTGGGCCGTCGCGTTCTGGCTCTTGTTCGTCATCGTGGGCCTGGTGCTCCCGACGATTCTGGAGTGCTGGATGCTGTGGCTGGCCAAGCACGAGTTCGAGACCTCGCGCACGGGCCAGATGATCAGCGCGCTATCGGACGCGGGCGTGCTCGTCGGCGGCTTCATGCTGCGTCTGCTCATCGTGAGCGCGGCGGTGCCGATCACGATCATTCAGCCTTGGATGCTGTAAGTTCTTGCGATACCCACTCCTTGCAAAAGGCGGCCTCCGGGCCGCCTTTCTTATGGAGCTACGGCGCCGGAAGGCTACCTTCCAGTCGCCTTCTTTTCTGGGCTGTGGCTCCGGGACGGCGCCCTTTCGAATTTAAGAGCTCGGCGCGTTGGCAGGGCACGACACGGCGGAATGAAGCTTAACTCCGGGGATGCAATGCGGAGCCCGGACCCGAACTGGGGAAATGCAACTTTTCACCTGATTCATGGGATGTTTTTCACGGGGTTCTGGGAATGGTTTTCGCGGTGTCGATCCCTCAATAATAGGTGCATCGAGCCGCTTCAGGAGGGAGCGGACGGGAACCGGAAAGGGAGACACCATGAGCAATTATGAGCAGAGCCTCGATCGTCGTATGTTCGTCAAGGGCGCAGGGGTCGCTGGCCTGGGCGCCTTGGCCAGCTATGCGCTCGCCGGCTGCGCGCCGACGGGCAAGCGCGAGGAGGCGCCCGCTGCGGACGCCGCGGAAGATGAAAACCTCGCCGCTACGGGAGCCGACGGCAAGAGCTACATCGGCCTAGCTGACTCCGATGTGGAATTGGGCGATCTTCAGGTGAGTGAGACCCGCGATGTGGACGTGGTGGTCGTAGGGTCGGGCATGGCAGGCATTACTGCCACGATGGCCGCCGTTGATGAGGGCATGAGCGTCATTTGCCTCGAGAAGCGCTCTGCTCTTGGCGGCACCTCGGCGGCGGCCGAGGGCATGTTCGGCCTGCGCTCTCAGTATCAGATGGATCAGGGCTATGACGAGAATGTGGACGACTACTTCAAGGCGAGTATGGAATACCACCACTACTGCAACAATCCCCGCATCGCTCGCCGTTACTACAACACTGCTGGCTCCCATGTGGATTGGTGCATGGATCACGGCATGAAGCTCCGTGCTTTGCTCGCATCGTGGAGCGATGTGCCGTCTTGGCACGTATACGATGGCAAGGGCAAGGTGGCCATCGAGACCTTCGCCGCCTATAGCGAAGGCAAGGGCGCCGAGATTCTCACGGAAACTCCGGCCGTGAAATTGCTCGATGATGGTGCGGGCACTGCAACCGGCGTGATCGCCAAGACGAAGGACGGCTCTTATATTCAGATCAACGCCAAAGCCGTTGTTATGGCGTGTGGTGGCTATCCCTGCAACCGCGAGATGATGGAAACTTATACGGGCTCGGTGTTCTACGAGGGCGAAGATCCCGTGAAACGCGATAACTCCTATTTCGGCACTGAGGGCCGCGTGGGCGACGGCATCATCATGGGGCAGAGCATAGGCGCCGATTTGTTCCGTGTGGGAGCCGTGATGGCTGACTTCTCTGCCATCGGGGGCACCCGTATGGACGAGGAAAACGTTTGCCGCAATGTGCTTCTGGTAGCGCCGACGCTCATCGTGAATGAACGCGCCAAGCGCTTCTGCAGTGAGGGCCTCATCAATGATTTCGTTTCCTGGGGTGAGTGCATGACCACCCAGCTCAAGAATTTCCAGATCTGCGATTACGACTTCGTGGTTCAGCAGTCCAAGGGCGTTATCGCTGACTGCTCTGGCGTGGCCCAGAAGGGCACGCCCTATCCCGACGCGGTGAAGGAGATCGACGAATACATCGAGCAGGGCGACCTTATGATTTACAAGGCTGACACCATCGAGGAATTGGCCGGCAAGATGGGCCTTGATGCCGAGACGTTGAAGGATACCGTCGATCACTACAACGAGATGTGCGATGCCGGTCATGATGATGACTTCTGCAAGGAACCTGAATACCTTATTCCTGTGAAGACGGCTCCGTTCTACGGCATCATCACTCATCCGATGTACATGACGACGGTGGGTGGTTTGCGCATCGACGAGCGCGCTCGAGTGCTCGATGGCGAAGGCAATGTCATCAAAGGCCTGTACGCCACCGGCTCCGACGCAGGTGGATTGTATGGCTACTCCTACGACGTGAAAGTGGCTGCCGGTTCGCAGCAGAACTTCTGCGTGGCTTCGGCTCGCTGGGCTATTGAGGATGTAAAGGAGAACGTCCTGGGCGATGGCGACGGGCACCATGCGGCTGCCAAGGACATGTGGATGGATTAGCGTTTCTGCACGCATTTTCTATCGCGTTGGGCATGCTTGGGGCCATGCGCGATTCGTACATCGACAACCAAGCCCCTCCCTCGGCGCGACCCTGCTTTTCAGCGGGGTCGCGCTGATACGCGTTGCGGGGAATGGGCTGCTGGTCGTGTACAATGATCGCACGAGCCGATGGGGAGGTCGAACTATGGGATTGCTGAAGCCGGTGTACCTTGGATACGGCTTTTTGGAAGTTTGGGCGCTTTGCATCATCTACAATCAGAATAATACTGCCGAGCGGGTGACTTCGGCTTTCTCCGATGGTGGGCTTTCTTTTGGGCTGCATCTGATTCTGGTCAATTTCTCAGCGTTTGCCGTCATCGGCACAACGCTTGCATTAGTGCTTTGGTGCCGCAACGGGGATCGCGTTTCCAATCATGGGCGATGGGCGATTGTTGCGGCAGCGCTGAATGCGATTGGGACTCTTCTGGTTCTCTCGGGCGCTCCGGAAGCGGGCCTCATGGGGCTGTTCGTGGCCGGATTGGGCAATGCGTGGCTATGGATTTGTTGGGGGGATGTGTATGCTCCGTTGGATACCGAATCGGTCGAGGTGGTGGCCATCGGATCGGTCTTCGTGCAGGTCGTTGTAACGCTTGTCGTTTTCGCGCTTCCCGCTGCCGCTCAGGCTGTAGCTGTGTTGCTCATGGCTCCGATTTCTTGTGCCCTGTATCTTCTGAGTTTGCGTGATCAGCGCGCGGGGATGCTCGTTTCCGCTTCGGCTTTCTCCGAACGATCTGACGAGGCCTTCGACAATGCATTCGTGATGCGTTTTGTTGTAGGCTTGGGTGCGCCCATCGCTCTTGCCTACTTCATGTGGGGGAGCGGGTTTGCCATTCCGTCGTTAGGGGACGGCGTTGAGGTGGTTGCGGTTGTGGGGCTGCTTGTCTTCGTGCTGGTTTTTCTTGGGTTCGTTCGGTTCTCGCCTGGTTTTTCCGTGGCTGCCATCTGTCGGGTCGAGCTGGCTCTTGTGGTGGCCGCCTGTTTGTGCGCTCTGGGATGGGCTGGCTATGCCCTCAGTCGAGCCTTCGTTTTTGCGGCCATCCTCATTTCCCAGTACTTTATTCTCGTCTATTGCGCTCGTCTTTTCCGTCAAGGTTTTGGGAACGTGGTCTACACTTTTGGCGTGGGCCAGCTTTTGAACCATGGGTTTGGCTGGATTGGGAGCGCAGCCGCGACGCTTGGGATGACGGCGATCGGCGAAACTGTGTTTTCTCCGAGTGTGGGGTGCGTCGTGTGCGCAATGGCGTTCGTTGTCGTGGTGTTGGTTCGGAGTCCGCTTGCGGTTTCGGGCGATGCGAAGCCGCTTTCGACCGAGGGCGCTGACAAAGCGCAGCGGATTGGCGCGTTAGTGGAGGCGTATCATTTGTCGGCGCGAGAAGCAGAGGTCTTCGCACTTTTGGCTCACGGGAGAAGTGCCCCCTATATCCGCGATGAGCTGACGGTATCTCTGAACACAGTCTCGTCGCACATCAAGCATATCTACGGAAAGATGGGTATTCATTCCCGGCAGGAGCTTATCGATCTCGTGGACGGCTCGCGAGACTGATGGCCGCAGGAAAGTAGAGCTGCTGAAAAAGCGCAAGGTGGCTTCAGGCCTGGACGTGGTACGTTTCAGTCAGCCACTCTTCGAGGCAGAGGCCGCTTCCCGCTATGCTGGGGGCGGCTTCCTTGCCGACGTAGCGGTAGTGCCAGGGCTCGTAGCCGATGCCGGTTGTGGCGCTTTTGTCCGTGGGGTAGCGCAGGATGAAGCCGTGCTCGGCGCAGTGGGTCATGAGCCACTGCTGGGTGGCCGTGGATTCCTGACCCTCGTCCAGTTCCAGGTAGTCGGCGTCCACGATGTCGACGGCGAGACCGGTCTGGTGCTCGCTGGCACCCGGCGGGGCAACCCAGAACGCGGCAGCCTCCTCGGCTTCGATGCCTTCCAGATGCTCCTCGCGCTCGGCTCGCTCGATGCGGTTTTCGAAGAGATTCTCCTGGTAGTCGTAGGTGCGGAAAGAGGAGCAGATGATGGGATATGTGCCGGCGGCCTCGGCAGCCGTGAGCATGGCTGTGAGATCTTCGACGATGCGGGCATCCACTCGGTGGTTGACGTGGGGCTCCACCCAGCTTGCGTCGGGCAGCTCGGCCAGGTTGCCGGGCTCGAAGTCGGCGTCGAGGGGATGCTTGCGGTTCACGAGGCGCAGGTTCCAGGGGAGGTCTTCAAGCGCCATCGGAGGCGTTTCGGTGTCGACTGGGGCGCCGGGTTCGCCCTCGGCCGCGGGGTCGGCGGCCGCTGCTGTCTCTGCGTTGGATGAGGTGATCGTGCCGTTAAGCGGCGTTTCGGGCTGGGCGAGGGTGCCGGATTCGGAAGGTACGGGCTGGGCGTGGGCGGCCGACCTGCGGGAGGCGAGATAGGCGCCGTCGCCGACGACGAGCACGGCGGCCAGGCCACCGGCGAGTGCGATGAACTCGCGGCGGTCGAGCGCGAATGGCGCGTTCGTCATGGAGCCTCCTTCCTGGATTTCGCAACGGTTGACTGCCACGGGGGCATGGCGCCGGCGATCGACGGGTCGATCGGGGCTCCCATGGTAGCGCTTGGGGCAGGTGTCGCGTGACAGCTTCTGGAAAAAGACGCACACCTTACGCTTTCTTAATTGGGGCATTCAGGATTTCGCAAGCGGGAAGGTGCAGGCGCTATAATAGCGGTCATGAAAAAGCCGATAGAAAAAACGAAAGAGGCGATTGCGCAGAGCGATGCGGGCGATGCTCCCGACGGTGTGACTGATCGCGCAATCGAGGCGGGGGAGGAAGTCTCAACGGAGGTTGCCGACGAAGGCTCTGCGGAGACCGCAAACAGAGGCTCCGTGGAAGGCGAGGAGAGCGCCGAATCTCGCATGCGCTTGTCGAAGACGAACCGCTACGATTTCGGAGTTGTGTCGGCAGCCACGCACAAATCGATGCAGGGCAACAAGCGGCGCGATACGAAGCCGGAGGTGCTCGTGCGTCGCATGCTGCGCGAGATGGGCTTTCCCGGTTACCGCTGCGATTGGAGGAAAGCGCCCGGGCGTCCGGACGTGGCGTTCGTGGGGCGCAAGCTCGCCATCGAGATCCGCGGGTGCTTCTGGCATCGGTGCCCTACCTGCAGCCTGTCGGTGCCCAAGAAGAACCTCGATTACTGGGAGGCCAAGTTCGCCCGCAACGTCGAGCGCGACGAGCAAAACCTGGCGGCGCTAGAGGAGGCTGGCTGGAAGGTGCTCGTGCTGTGGGAGCACCAGCTGAAGAAGAAAGAGCTGCCCGCCACGCGCCGCCTTCTATACGAATTCGTGCGCCGCGAGGACGACCCCGACTACAACGAGGCGTTTCCGGAGGACGAGGGGGAGTGAAGACAGAAGGCGAACGGGAATACCTGCCGTTTTACATAGCTCACTGTGTTTGACCGTTGTCGGTGGTTGATCATCTTGTAGGAGAAGCGCGGGGAGTGGCAGTCCGGGAGGGATTTGGAAGACAAACATCGGAAGAGCTCCCAGCGTGCGCTATTCAAATCTAGATTTGTCAAATCGTGATTTGAATAGTGAGGGATCTGTTTTGCCCAGCGATTGACTGGCTCTTGGTGCAAATGATCCTATTGCTACTAGTAGTCTCAAGTTGTTGCGTTTTGCGAGACAACTTGAGACTACTTTCGATGGATGCGTTGTGACTGGAACTGGCGCATTGCAAGTCAACGGTTTCGCATATCACAGTTTCTGGTTTGAGCTATGAGAGCGAGGAACGCCTCGTAGAGGCGGTTGTCGGGATCGAGTTCTGGATGGAAGGCGGCGACTATTTGGTTGTGGTGGCGCACGGCCACGGGGGTGTCGTTTAGGGTAACGAGGGGCTCTACGCCGGGGTCTAGGGCTTCGATGCGCGGGGCGCGGATGAACGTCAAGGGGACAGGCGCCGGTGCGGGCTCGTCGCAGGCATCCGGTTGGCTCTTCGCGTTTGTCGTCGCGCTCGTTTTTGCCGTTTCGGCATCACCTTCCCAGCGGCCCTCGGCGTGGAAGCTGCCGAGTTGGCGGCCGTAGGCGTTGCGGCGCACGGTGACGGGCAGGGTGCGGAAATGGTCGGCGAGCAGGATGAGGCCGGCGCAGGTGCCGAGGGCGGGGAGGCCCTCGGCGATGCGTTGGCGCAGCGGTTCGAACATTCCCAGGTCATGCAGCAGCTTCGCCTGTACGGTGGACTCGCCGCCGGGGAGCACCAGGCCGTCGAAGGGACGGGCGAGGTCGGCGGCCTGGCGCAGCTCGATGGTGGTGCAGCCGAGGGATTGCAGGCGTTGCTCGTGCTCGATGAAGGCCCCTTGCAGGGCGAGGACGGCGATGGTTGGGGACATGGGTTCTACTGCCCCCGCTCTTCCATGATGATCTGGATCTCCTGCTCGTTAATGCCCACCATGGCTTCGCCGAGGTCTTCGGACAAGGCGGCGAGCATCTCAGGATCGTTGAAGTTCGTGGTGGCCTTCACGATGGCCTCGGCGCGTCGGGCCGGGTCGCCCGACTTGAAGATACCACTGCCCACGAAGACGCCCTCGGCGCCCAGCTGCATCATAAGGGCCGCGTCGGCCGGGGTGGCGATGCCGCCGGCGGCGAAGTTCACGACGGGCAGCTTGCCGGCCTCGTGCACCTCGCGCAGCAGCTCCACTGGCACTTGCAGCTCCTTCGCCGCTTCGAACAGCTCATCGTCGCGCAGGTTCTGGATGCGGCGGATCTCGGCGTTCATGCGGCGCATGTGGCGCACGGCCTGCACGACGTCGCCGGTGCCCGGCTCTCCCTTGGTGCGGATCATCGTAGCGCCCTCGGCAATGCGGCGCAGGGCCTCGCCGAGGTCGCGGGCGCCGCAGACGAAGGGGACGGCGAAGACGGTCTTGTCGATGTGGTAGGTGTCATCGGCCGGCGAGAGCACTTCCGACTCGTCGATGTAGTCGATGTCGATGGCCTGCAGGATCTGCGCTTCGGCGAAGTGCCCGATGCGGCATTTCGCCATGACGGGGATGGAGACGGCGGCCTGGATCCCCTTGATCATGGCCGGGTCGCTCATACGGGACACGCCGCCGGCCGCGCGGATGTCGGCGGGGATGCGCTCGAGCGCCATAACGGCCGCGGCTCCGGCGGCCTCGGCGATGCGGGCCTGCTCGGGGGGGGGGACGTCCATGATGGCGCCGCCTTTCAGCATTTGGGCGAGCTGGCGGTTGAGGGCTACGCGCTCAGCAGAGGTGGTGGGAGCAGCGGGGTTGCTGGCCTGGTTAGCGGCGGGGGCGGTTTCGGTCATGAGGATCCTTCCTTTCGCAAAAGATATGAGCGGAAGGGTAAGGGATAACTGATCTTAGTGCTATATTCAATTCGGGAAGTTTTAATAAGGTCAGTTGGAAACGGCCTCGGATTCACGAAGGGCCGGCGAGCCGACGAGCCGACGAGC
>OGOG01004162.1_pt1 | contig 10250 bp, 6 predicted proteins | sample 1552581 | NCBI WGS metagenome assembly OGOG01 (sample SAMEA2580152, study PRJEB22360) | human gut metagenome | biome: human gut; feature: human-associated habitat; material: faeces | place: Denmark | collected 2008/2010 | reverse complement strand
ATCCCAACAGGACGCCGGCGATTTGCAGGAGGAGTTTTATGTCCATTGTTTCAACATTCGTATTGTCATTCCGAAGAGGACCGAAGGTCCGACGTGGGAATCTGCTGGAAGCGTTGTAAGGTCACGACTTTCGCCCGGATTGCCACGGCATCTGCGATGCCTCGCAATGCACGAAGCACAATTATTTAGTTTTCAGAGCTGAAATTCGGTTTCAGCGGCGTTGAAATCGCGCGTTTTAAAATTTCACCGTGACGTTCGCCAGCACGTTCAGCGGCGCCTGCGGGAAGTAGTAGGCCTCGTCGATGCGTACGGGCGCGGGTCCGCTCCACGTGTCCATGTACGAATACCCGTAGCCGTTGCTCTCGTATTCCGCATTGAACAGGTTGTTGATCAGCAGGCCCAGCCGAACGCTGCGCGCCGTGCGGGTGCGGAACGTATAGGCGAGGTTGAGGTTGGTCACGCAGTAGGCGTCCAGCGACAGGGCGTCGTTCTCGTTGTTGGTGAAATACTGCTTGCCGACGTGCTGGGTGTGGAACACGGCTTCGAATCCGCGGTGGTGGAAATTCAGGAAGGCGTTGGCGATGACGTCGGGCGAATAGGCGATGGTCATGTCGCCCAGCTCCTTGCCGTAGGTGGGGCTATCCTTCAGTGCGTCGACGTAGTTCTCGATGCGGTTCTGCGAGAAGGTGGCGTTGGCCCCCACGGTGAACCACCCGGTTGCGCGCCACGAGGCCGACAGCTCCACGCCCCGGCGGTAGCTGTCCGGGACGTTGGTGTTGAGGGCGTTGCTGTCGTCGTTCACCATGCCCGTCGGCACGAGCTGGTCCTTGTACTTCATGTAGTAGAGATTCACCCCCAGAGGCGCGGCGCCGTGTACTGGTAGCCCAGCTCCCAGTCGTAGAGCTTTTCCGACGAGGGATAGGTGTCGTCGGCCGCGAATTTGTAACGGTCGGTGAAGTCGCTGCGCGTGGGTTCCTTCTGGGCCACGGCGAACGAGAGGTAGAAGTTGTTGCGCTCGGCGAGCGTGTAGCTCACGCCGGCGCGGGGGTTGAAGAAGTGGTACTGTTTGTCCACGTCGATGGGCTGCATCCCGACCTCCTCCGAAACGTAGTTGTCGTTGACGCCCCAGGCCTGATAGCTGACATAGCGGTACTGGAGGTCCGCAAAGAGCCTCAACCCTTTGGCCACGGACCAGTTGGCGCGAGCGAAGAGGTTGGCGTCGTGCTTGTCCACGTCGTTGTCGTACCAGCGGCCGCCGATCGCCCCGGCATCCATGCCGTCCACCCAGTCCAGCTCGCCCCAGTGCGGGCAGGTGTAGTAGCTCCACGAACCGCCGAAGTTGAGGTCGAGCGCACGCGAGGTGTAGGAGGCCGAGGCGTTGAGCCCGCCCAGGTGGTTGCGCATGATCTTCTCGCGGATCAGGTCGGCCTCCTGGATTTCGGTGTCGAGATTGACGTATTCCGCCAGTTCCGCGTCGTCCTTGTACTGCTTGTAGTAGCCGTAGCCGTAGGTGTAGAAGGCCGTAGCGTTGAGCGCCCAACGGTCGTTGAAACGGTGGTTCAGGATGAGCTGGTTGTTGATTTGCAGATAGTTGTCCGTCTGGTCGTCGTAATAGCCGACGTGCGATCCGTCGGCCAGTACGTGCGGGCCGGCCGAGGTCTGGTACTGGCCGCTGTCGTGGTAGCGGCGGCCGTAGCGCTCCATGTCCTCCATCGTGACGCCGTTGTAGGTGAGGTAGGTTTTGGCCTTGCCGCCGAACGAGAGGAGTTTGACCATCGTCCGTCCGTTGTAGTAGCCGCCCTGGAACAGATAGGATTTCAGATCCGTGGCGCCGCGGTCGATGTAACCGTCCGAGCCGATGTGCGTCAGCCGTGCGTCGACGGCCCAGTGGCCGCCCAGCAGCCCCGACGAAATGCCGACGGCCTGCTTGTTGGTGTTGTACGATCCGTAGCTGAGCGAGGCTTCGCCCGAAAATTCGGTCGAGAGCGCTCCGGTGGTCATGTTGACCGCGCCGCCGAAAGCGCCCGTGCCGTTGGTCGAGAGGCCTGCGCCGCGCTGCACCTGCATCGTTCCTACGGCCGAGATCAGGTCGGGCGTGTCGTACCAGTACATCGAGTGCGAGTCGGGATTGTTCATCGCCACGCCGTTGATCGTGACGTTGAGGCGCGTGGCGTCCGTGCCGCGCAGGCGGATCGACGTGCCGCCGATGCCGATGCCCGTTTCGTTGGTGGCGATCATCGAGGGGGTGAGCGCCAGCACGGTCGGAATATCCGTGCCGTAGCTGTTGCGGGCGATCGCGTCGTGCGAAAGATCGGTGTAGGCCACCGGCGTGCGAGGCGTGGCGCGCGTGGCGGTGACTTCGATCTGTTGGAGGCGGTACATGCGTACCGAATCGCTCTCCTGCGCGTGGGCGGCCACTGCGGCGACGCCCGTCAGAATGGGTAGTAAAAACCTTTTCATCGAACCTTTAATTTGAGGTTAAAGAACTGAAAAGGGGTATGCGGTGTTGATTATGCGTCCCGGTCTCGGCATTACCCGTATCCGGTTCAATGGGTATAATCTCAGCCTGGAAAGTAAGGCACCCCTTTGTGAATATCGGGGGCGAAGATAGTGTTTTTCGGCGAGAACGGAAAGGAAAAATGCGGATCTTTTTGCCTGACCACGGTAAAAACGCTCGTGCGAGGCCCTTCCTCCCTGCGTTTGCCTGCGGCAGTCGGCCCGACGCGGTTCGCGCCGGACGATGTCGGATAGGGGGGGGCGGATAAGCATAAAAAACGCGCGGCAGGGAATCGCATTCCCTGCCGCGCGTGCCTGCGGTCGCCGCCGTCAGTTCTCGAACCACATCTTGGTCCAGACGCCGTCGACGTGCGGAACGTTGTCGTTGACGCTGCCCTCGCGTTCGGGGTAGGGCCAGCGGTGCATGATGCCGGGGTAGAAGCTGCGGATCGACGCCGGAACTTCCAGGGCGGGATACCCCGTGCGGCGCTGGTTCGACCACGCTTCGAGCGGACGCATCATCATCTCGATGCGCTGCTGCGAAGCGATCGCTTCGAGCGCCTTGTCGTCGCCGCCGAGCGTCGAGAGCGACGGCACGCCGGCTGCGAACGAAGCGGCCGTGGCGGCGGCTACGCCGTTGTAGACGCACGACGCCTCGATGCCCTTGCGGTAGGCCGCGTCGGCCTGCGCCAGATCCTTCGCTACGCCCAGACCGCGGACGTAGGCCTCGGCCACGTAGAACATGGTTTCGGCATAGGAGCAGATCACGTCGGGGTAGTCGGCGCGCAGCAGGTTATTCTTCTGGAAGACCGCCTCCGTACACAGCGACGGTTTCTCGCTGATCTCCTTGTCGGTGACGACCGAACCCTTCTCCGACGCTTCCAGCGAGATGTACTCGCCGTCGGCGTTGGCGCGGAAGTAGATCGGGATACGCGGGTCGTCGAGCGCCTTCATCGGATCGAGTACCGTCGGGTTGGCGAAGAAGCAGTATTCGTAGTAGTCGGGATACTGCACGGTGAGCTGGTAGTTGGGGTTCTGGTTGCCCGGCGTCGTGTAGAAGGGGAAGACGAAGTCGTCGGCCGAGGAGTTCATCAGTTCGCCTCCGTCGATAATGGCCTTGATTTCGTCGCCTACGTCCTCCTTGTTGGCCAGGTACATGTAGAACTTCAATTTGAGCGAGTTGCCCAGCCGGCGCCATTTGGCCATGTCGCCGGTGTAGTAGATGTCGTACTTGTCGATCCGTTTGCTGTTCGATTCGTCGATTCCGTCCAGCGCCTCGTCCAGCAGTCCGATGACCGAATAGAAGACGTCCTTCTGCGTGTCGAATTTCGGCGTCTGCGTCCCTTCGATGTTCCATGCCTCGGAATAGGGGATGTCTCCGTAGAGCATCGACGACTCCCAGACGGTGTTGGCCAGCAGAATCTTGCATTGGGCTACGGAGTTGCTGTCGTTTTCGCCCGTGGCGAATTCGATGGCTTTGAGCAGGTTGTACCCGCAGCTCGAATAGGAGGTCACCCAGCCGTTTCCGGTGGCGTAGGTGCTGATGTTGTACATGTCGTCGCCGACGAACCAGTTGTCGGCGTCGGAGGCCACCTGTGCGGCGTAGATGATCGGGAGCCACTGGTCGCCGCCGACGCGCTTGCTGCTGTAATTGATCGCGGCGTAGTTGAACAGGTAACCCGCTTCGGTCTTGGTCGCCGCCAGTTCGTTCGAGTTGATGTCGAGCCAGTCGCCGCAGGAGTGTAATCCCAGCGAACCGCCCGTCAGCGTGAGACCGAACAGAATCTTGTTTATCAATCTTTTCATACGTCCTGCTTGTTTAGAAGGTTAATTTGATGTTGAAGCCCCAGCTTCGGGTCGTGGGAATCGCCGAGTATTCGACGCCCGAACCTACGGCCGACGGGCCGAAGATGTTGGTTTCGGGATCGATGTGCGGCACGTTCGACTTCATGAGCCACAGGTTGCGGCCCTCGACGCCCAGTGCCAGCGAACCGATGAAGCAGTTCTTGAACCAGCGCTGCGGCATCTGGTAGCTGAGCACCATTTCGCGCAGTTTGACGAAGGTGGCGTCGAAGACGTTGGCCTCGGACACTTTCGAGCTGTAATTGTTCGACCAGAACTGGTAGGGCGTGATGGCCGTCGTATTCTCGGTGCCGTCCTGTTTGACGCCCTTGTCCACGATGTCCGTGCGGTTCTTTCCGATCGTCTCCTCGGCCATGCCGTTCACGCGCAGGTCGGAAACGGTACCCGAGTACATGACACCGCCGTAACGGACGTCGATCAGGAAGCTCAGCGACAGATTCCGGTAGCGCAGCGTGTTGCTGATGCCCATCGTCCAGTCGGGCGCCACCTTGCCGAGGTTTTTCGTCGTCTCGCTGACGGCGCGCGTACCGTCGTCCTTGATGATGTAGTTGCCCTCGTCGTCGGTCATCCAGTAGGTTCCGTAGAGGCTGAACGGTTCTCCCTCCGCAGCCTTGATTTGGAGCGAGTTGAAACCGGCCGAGAGGGTGTAGCTCGTGATCGAAGGATCGAGTTTCTTGACCAGCTGGCGGTTCGACGCGAAGTTCACGTCCAGATCCCAGCTGAAATTTCTGGTTTCGACCGGTGTGAAGCCCGCCATGATCTCGACGCCCTCGTTGGTGATCGTGCCGGCGTTCTTGCGCATGTAGAAGAAGCCGGTCGAGTTGGCTACGTCTAGACGCACGATGTTCTTCGTCGTCTTGTTGTAGTAATAGGTCGCATCCAGTCGGATTCGCCCGTTGAAGAACCGCAGGTCGGTTCCTATCTCGAACGACGACTGGTTCTGCGGTTCGAGGTTGGGATCGGGATAGGTGGCCGGAGCCATGTAGGCCAGCAGGCCGCCGTGCGGGATCGAGTTGTTGCCGACGTATTGCAGGAAGATCGAGCTTTCGGGCGTATAGAGGAAGTCGAGCGCGTAGGGCACCGTGTCGCTGCCGACGTTGGCGTAGCTCAGGCGCAGTTTACCGAAGCTCAGCACGTCGTTCTGCGGGATGAGCTGCGAGAAGACGAAGCCTGCGCTTACCGAGGGGTAGAAGTACGAACGGTGCGACTTGGGCATGGTCGACGACCAGTCGTTGCGGCCCGTCACGCTCAGGTAGACGATGTCCTTGTAGCCCAGGTCGATCTCGCCGTAGACACCGATCAGACGCGACTTGGCCTGGTCGTTGGTCGTGATGACGCTCTCGGCGTTGGCATACGAATAGATGTCCGCCACCAGCAGGTTCTTGGCCGTCACGTCCAGATACTTCGTGAAGTTCTGGTTGATGTTGTGGCCCAGCATCGCCTTGAACGACCAGTCTTTCCCGAAGGTGGTGTCGTAGGAGATCATCAGGTCGTTGTTGATCTGACGGTAGGTGATGTTGTTGGTGTTGAACTGTCCGTCGGGCAGGCCGACCGTTCCCCATGCGTAGATCTGCCGGCGCTGCTCCTCGAAGAAGTCGGTACCGAGGTTGTTGGTGATCGTCAGACCCTTGACAGGCTTGTAGCTGATGACGGCCGAACCGAACATGCGGTCTACCGTGCCGGTGTTCTTGTTCTTGTTCACCGTCCAGTAGAGGTTGCCCGTTTTGCCCGCCTCGTCCACGCTGGCCTGCGTTACGGTCGTACCGTCCTGCGCGTACCAGTTGTTCTTCAACCAGTTGATGTCGGTCGTGCGCGGGATCGCGTTGATCTGGTTGACCAGCACGTTCACGTCGTTCGAACCCTGTGCCGGACGGCCTTGCGAGGTCGTGTGGGCGTAGGAGAACGAGATGCGGGCTTCGAGTTTGTCGTTGAACTTGCGTCCGCCGTTGAACGATACGTTGTATTTGTCGTACTCGTTGTTGGGGATGACGCCGGTCTGGTTGTGCGCCGTCAGACCCAGACGGAAGTCGTTCTTGTCGTCGCCGCCCGATACCGCTACGCTGTTGATATAGGTATGGCCGGTCTGGTAGAAATCCTTTACGTTGTTTTTGTACGCCCGCAGCTGTACGTCCTGCCCGAGGAAGTTCTTTACGGTCTGGCCCTCGATCTTGGGGCCCCAGCCGTTCTGATAACCGTAGGAGTAAGCGCCCGTCGTGGGGACGCCCTGCGCATACGAATTCTGGAAGTCGGGCAGGCGCAGCACGCTTTCGAAGCGCATCGTCGAGTTGATCGAGACGCTCGTCTGCTGGTTTTTCGAGCCTTTTTTCGTCGTGATGATTACGGCGCCGTCTTTGGCGCGTGCACCGTAAAGGGCCGTCGCGGCGGCTCCTTTGAGGACGTTGATCGATTCGATGTCGTCGCTGGCGATGTCGCCCATGCGGTTGCCCGGATCGACGGCGGCGCCGCTCAGTGCCGAACCGGCGTTGCCCGGGTCGTAGGACTGGTTGCTCACGGGCATACCGTCGATGACGAAGAGCGGCTGGCCCGACGAACCGAGCGACGACTGCCCGCGGATGATGATACGCGACGAACCGCCGGCCGTACCCGAGCTCGACGAGATGTTGACGCCGGCTACCTTACCCGACAGGGCGTTGAGGATGTTTCCGTCGCGCGCCTTGGTCAGTTCGTCCGACTTGACGGTCGACACGGAGTATCCGAGCGTCTTCTCCGAACGGGTGATGCCCATGGCGGTCACCACCACGTCGTCTATCGTGTGCGAATCCTCCTTCAACGAGACGGGGATATGGGTTCGTCCGGCGACGTCGACCTGTTGCGATTCGTAGCCGATGAAGGAGATGTTCAGTTTGGCATCTTCGGGAGCGTTGAGCGAGAAGTGTCCCGAGGCATCGGTCGTCGAACCGATCGTAGTGCCTTCGACCAGAACCGTTGCGCCTACGACTGGCGCCCCGGCCGGATCGGTCACCGTGCCCGACACCTGCTTGTTCTGTGCCGTGACGGTCGCGTCGAGACAGAGAACAGCGATTAACGAAAGTAGAATTTTGTTAATCATACGCATGATTTTTTAAGTGGGTTTTTAATCTATATACCTCTTGTGTTCGGGGCAAAGTTACGGATTATAATATTTATCGCCAAGATATTTTTAAATAAATTTAATAACTGCTTTCTGTCTACCGGAAAACCCCGTGTGACGCTTATAATTCATAATTCAGAGGGGGGGGGTAATATTACGGATTGTAACGTGCTTCTTCGACCGCTGCGTTCCGTTCGGCCGGATCGGGGAGTATATCCTCCTTTTAAAGCGGTTTTGGGAGGGATCGGAGTCGGTGGAGAAAACGGAAACCGGTCGCCTTTCGGCGATTCGTGAAAAATCGTAATCGAATTCCGGAAGATTCGGCCTTCATCCGCTGTCAATACATTGATAATCTATTGTATTCCGATCTTCTCGAATCCGTTTTCCGACTTTCGAGTCCGAACGGAATGAAAAAACCGCATCCTGCGGGGATGCGGTTTTCGGGGGAGGGATCGTGCGTTCAGAACCGGTAGACGTCTTTTTGGCAGTAGAGGGTTTCGTCGTCGAGCGGTGCGGGACGGCTGTCGCCGCACAGCAGGGCGAGCTGGCCGTCGTGCCGGACGATGCGGATTTCGGGCCGCGACGTGAGGATATCGATCGTGCGGCCCGCTGCGGGATCTTCGAGGCGTGCCGCTTCGCCCAGAATGTTCCGCCGCCATCCTTCGATGGGACGGAAGCGTCCTTCGTCGTCCGTCGCGGGCCCCTCCTGCGTGCGGAGCGTCGGCCGCCAGTCTCCCTGCCAGAAGAGTTGCGTGGTCATCGTGAAGGGTGCCGCCGTCGCCCCGCGTGCCAGATGCGTCACGGCGAACTGTCCGTCGTCGTCCAGGTCGAACAAGACGGCCAGCGCCGGCAGCTCATCGTCGCCGGCGGGCAGCTCCATGACGATGCGGTCGGTCTCCACGCGGCTCTGCCAGATGCGCTGCCCGAAGCCGTAGCGGTTTGCGCAGAGCGTCTTGCCGCGGTCGGCGTAGTCGGCCAGCAGCGCTTCGGGCGTTTCGAAGACGGGCGTCAACGCTTCGGGCCTCCCGTCCGCCCCTGCGGCGAAGATTCCCGTCACGGCGGCGCCGGCGTTGGAGAGGCGTACCTCCCGTCCGCCGGCGCAGCGCAGCGTATAGAGCAGGATACCTTCGCCTTCGGCCGAAGCGCCCCACAGATATTGTTCGATCTCCACTATTCGACCGGTTTGAGGTTCGCCAGCAGGGCGTCGATGCGTCGCAGCGTCTCTTCCTTGCCGATGAACGACGTGACGTCGTACATGCCCGGCCCCTTGCCTGCGCCCACGAGCGCCAGCCGCAGCGTGTTCATGATCTGCCCCATGGGGTAGCCCTTCTGCTCGATCCATGCGTGGACGATCCGCTCGGTGTTCTCCAACGAGAAGTCGTCGATCGAGGCCAGCACCTCGCGCACCTCGTGCAGGCGGTCGGGGTTTTCTCCCTTCCAGTATTTGCGCACCTGCTTCTCCTCGTACTGGGTCGGAGCGACGAAGAAGAACGAGGTCAGCTCCCACAGATCGGTGATGAAGGTCGCGCGCTCCTTCATGATCCCTGCCGCGCGGCCCGCCACCTCGTCCGTCACCTCGATGCCGTGTGCGCGCAGGATCGGCTGGTAGAGTGCGGCCAGTTCGGCGTCGCTCTTGCGGTGCATGTACTGGGCGTTGAACCATTTGGCCTTGTCGGGCTGGAAGCGCGCGCCCGATTTCGACACACGCTCCAACGAGAAGGCGTTGATGAGCTCCTGCATCGAGAAGAGCTCCTGCTCCGTGCCCGGGTTCCAGCCCAGCAGCGCCAGCATGTTGATGAACGCCTCGGGGAAGTAGCCGTCTTCGCGGTAGCCGTGCGCCGTCTCGCCCGTGGGCGACTGCCAGAAGAGCGGGAAGACGGGGAAGCCCATCTTGTCGCCGTCGCGCTTCGAGAGCTTGCCGCCGCCCGTGGGTTTGAGCAGCAGCGGCAGGTGGGCGAATTCGGGCTGCGTGGCCTCCCAGCCGAAAGCGCGGTAGAGCAGGTAGTGCAGCGGCAGCGAGGGGAGCCACTCCTCGCCGCGGATGACGTGGGTGATCTCCATCAGGTGATCGTCCACGATGTTGGCCAGATGGTAGGTCGGCAGTGCGTCGGCCGACTTGTAGAGCACCTTGTCGTCGAGCGTCGAGGTGTTGACCTCCACGTCGCCGCGGATCAGGTCGTGCATCCGCACCGTCTCGTCGGCCGGCATCTTGAAGCGGACGACCCACTGGTCGCCGCGCTCGATGCGCGCCCGCACCTCGTCGGCCGGCAGGGCGAGCGACGTGGGGGGGGGGGGGGGGGGGGGGGGGAGCCGTTCGCGTACCGAGGCGTTGTAGGCGAAGGTCTCGCCGCGTTCCTCGTACTGCGCGCGCAGGGCGTTCAGCTCGTCGGCCGTGTCGAAGGCGTAGTAGGCCCAGCCCGCGTCGACGAGTTGCAGGGCGTATTTCAGGTAGATTTCGCGCCGTTCGCTCTGGCGGTAGGGGGCGTGGGGGCCGCCTTGCCCGACGCCCTCGTCGATATGGATGCCGCACCATTCGAGTGACTCGATGATGTAGGCTTCGGCACCTGGGACGAAGCGCTGCGAGTCGGTATCCTCGATGCGGAGGATCATCTTGCCGCCGTGGCGGCGTGCGAACAGATAGTTGTAGAGTGCCGTGCGGACACCGCCGATATGGAGCGGTCCCGTGGGGCTGGGGGCGAAACGCACCCGTACAGGTCTTGTCATTTCCGTGTATATAATTTAAATCCTTATACTCTCTTTTTTCCGGTCGCGGGTCTCTCCCGCCGCCTGCTTTTCGGCG
>OGOG01004161.1_pt1 | contig 10254 bp, 6 predicted proteins | sample 1552581 | NCBI WGS metagenome assembly OGOG01 (sample SAMEA2580152, study PRJEB22360) | human gut metagenome | biome: human gut; feature: human-associated habitat; material: faeces | place: Denmark | collected 2008/2010 | reverse complement strand
AATAAAACAGATTGTCCACAGAAAAGGTGAAGCCGAAAAGTGCAATCAGCATGGTTACCACTAAGGAAATGATACTACTTTTGTCACCCGGCATTTTGAAGAATGCCATTAATATGATTAATAATAGTACCGGAATGATAGCAAGAATCAAGGTCATAATAGTCTGGTTTTAAAAAGTAAGACGTTCATTTGTTATGAGTATAACAAACAAACGTCTCACTTGGGTCGATGCGGCAAATAGATTTTTCTATTTATTTCATTTTCACATTTAATATTTGCTGTAACTGTTTCAGGTTCGTCTGAGCTGCTTCGTTACCTAATTTGGCAGCTTGTTCGAATGCGGCCATAGCACGTTGGATATCTCCGTTCAGGAAATTGTAAACTCCGGTATTGTTCATAAATTCGGCAGTTGTATGGTCTGCTTTTTCCATATATTTCACGGCTGTATTCAAGTCTTTCTGTGATAAGGCGACGGCAGCGGCATTCAGGTTGGCTACCTGGTCGGTAGGATACATACGTACTGCGATATCGAATACATTCACGAAATCTTTGCTACCTTTCGGATAACTGTTGGCTACCTGATACATTTCATTCAGGCTCAAATACTTCGGATTCTCACGAATGATGATGCGTCCCTGTTCTACGTCGAAATTGACGACGGTATAGTCGATCTTACAATTCACCTTACGCAATCCCGGATAGATTTCCTTGAGCATACTACGATAGGGAGCCCCACCGCCCACACGCATGATTTCCTGTTTCCGTTGGGCGTCATCAGTCGTATTTTTGATAATATTCAGGAAAGTTTCCTTGTCTTTCATGGACGAGGACTTTAAAGCTTTCACCAGTCCGTCCCAGTTTTCGCCGCCGAAAGTCACTTTATAAAGTTTGGAAGAAACTTTCTCATTCTTGACCAGATAATCTTTCAAGGCTTCCGCACGTTTCTTGGAAAGCTGTTCATTGAAGGCCAGCGGTCCTTCGGGAGAGGCGAAACCTTCGATTCCGATTCCTTTTATAGTCAAGTTCTTATCATTCTGAATCTTGTCGAACATGGAATGAATATTCACCAGTTCGGTATGATTATTCATAAAGTCGGTAAGGATAACTGATTTGTTGACCGGGAAATCCAGATGAGCTTCATATTGTTCGCTACGTGCTTTTACTACTTCTGCTTTCGGCTGAATGTAAGAAGGGACAGGTTGCAGGGCAGCCAGACGTTTGGTCTCCGTAGAAACTCCGTTCATAATCATTTCCTGTGTCAGTACCTCCTGGTGTCCTCCGCATCCGCATAAATCTTCTTCCAGATTCAGATAAGCATTTTCCATCCATGGTTCGTAAGGGATGACTTGTGTGTAGTTCAGAACTTCCTGAGTATTGTAAGGTATCTCCATATTAGTTGCTTTATCCAAAGCCATGGCGCGGAGATAGGCCTTTTGCCTTCTGCGTCCGTTGATAACGATTTCTGGCAATACGACATTATTGTCCGGACCTGTCAGTACGGGAGTTAGCGTCAGGGTGCGGTCATTGCTGACTTTCAGGTTCCGCATATCCATCTGCATATTTATGTAGAGCGACTCTCCCTGTTGCCATAGGGAGGCATTGGTGATGTTGATGGCATCTTTATAGAATTTTTGCGCGCTGACCGGAAGTGCGGCTATGAGGCACAAAACAGAGTATATCAGTATTTTCTTCATGACTATATTATTTTATGACGTATATGATGTTTAATGCTACCTTGGTAGGACCAATGTAGTTTTTGTGTCCGCTGTCGAGTTTGCTGCCGCACTTGCCGCAGTTGTACTTATCGTAGTCTATGCGGGCATAGCCTACACCGATTTCCGCTTCCATGCTCCAGTGCTTGTTTAGTATCCATTGATATCCATAAGAAATGCCGGCTCCATAGATATTGCCCTGATAGCGTTCGTGTCCCAAACCTAATATATTCAGGTTGCTTACATTCGCTTCTGCATAATGGGCGTGCAGACCGAAGAAATGTCCGTAGAAGCGCTCGCACAGCCAGTAACGAAGTTCAGGCTGTACCAGCCAGTGCTTGATTTGTTTGTGATCCGAGAATTTCCAGGGATTGTAGTTACCGGATACATCGAGGGTCAGCTTCTTGGAGAGTCCGACCTCAAATCCAAGGTTAGCTGTAGTGGTAGCCCAATACAATGCATTGGTCTTTATTGCAAATTTAGGCATGTAGTGGCTTTTGTCCTGTCCGTACGTACTGATGGTGTATGTGAGCATCAGGGCTGCCAATAAAAGGAATTTAATCGTTTTCATATTTTCATTACATTATATTATCGTAAAACAATAGCCGGATTTTGCAGTAACTCTTCCACTTTATATGTGGCGGAATAGTTATAATTCCTCAGAGTGAAAGTAACCACATCATTCAATTTGGCTCCGGCGTATATGGTCGTTGAATAAGTGCTGGTGCGGCTGGTGGTAAAACTAGATGCAATGCCGGTATTCGATGAGGTTACCGTATAGCGGGGGATATTGAGCAAGCCGTTATTCTGATAAACCTTTATCGTATTACCCACCGTTACTGACTGCGCCAGAATATTCTCGAAGCCAATGGTCGTAGGACTGAATCCGGGAGCGGATATTATCAGCTTTTCACTGCTTAAAGCTTTCTTAGAGGTAAACGTGACGGTTTGTCCTCCTGAAGGCTGCGAAGCGTAAGTCCGTTGATAACCACCTGCAACTGCTGTCCATCCGCTTTGGGTGGTTTGCAGATTTTGGGTTGCAATAAACACCGTTAACGGGTATGTGGGCGGATAATCCGGGTATGATGGAATGGTAAACATAAAGCTGGCTGTATTGTTCACACCGTAATTTACCGTATTGTCTCCGTTGACGGAAACATTGGTAAAGTGGCGCGATTTTACTTCCACGCTCTTTGTCTGGAAGATTTCATTGGCTATCAGAACGGTTTCATCGCTGTTTTCAAGACTGGTACGGAAGTTCAATACTTTGGTTCCGGGACCGGTGGCCCAATAGACATACTGATACCCTCCGTTAGTGTACTCCAGTTGCAGGTTTTTGTTAGGCTCTACCGGATAGAGGTTGCCTGTGGTAATGGTACACTTCAACGGATACAAATAGTAGGGTATTGCTGATGGAATAGTGAAGCTCAGTGCTACGTCCTGGTCACGGGCAGTGTATATTTCGGGTGATAAGCCGGCGGGATCGAACAGATATAACGCACTGGATATGACCGTGATGGTACGTGAAAGTACACCTGCCTTAACGGTAATTGTAGACTCATATTGTCCTGTAATGATGCGGGATACATCGGCAGAAATATTCCCATTTCCGTCATAAGAGAGATTATGAAGTATGCTTCCCTGATCTTCGGCTATGGATACGCTGATTTTAGAGTTATCAGTCACGCCGTTGGCCGTGTATTGGGCTGATACCTTCAAGGTGCCTGCCTGGGTGAACAGGAAGTGCAGTCGGCTTACTGTCAGCATATTATTGTTATTGTCGGAGATAGAAGGAGATTCCTTGAATATCTCGGCATAGATATTATTGGAAGGTTCTGAAGTTTTAGCATCGGCAAATTCAGTACTTCCGTTTGCACTCTCGCTGAAGGATTTTATCACAACCTTGTAGTGGTAATTCCTCATGACGGGGTAGGGCTTCTTGTCTGTATCAAGAAGCTGTATCTTGTAATAAAGCTCTTCGGTCTTTCCCGTCAGTTTTCCCTTAATGATGATATAGGTCTGATCGTTGGAATAGTTCTCATTCTCGAACATATATTTGGCGTCCATGTTACAGTCTGTTTCTGTCTGATCGATTTTGGAGATGGGACTGCGAGGCAAAGTTGGCGTGCCGTCTATCAAGGTGAACGGGGTAGCGGGGGCATTCGGGTTGAATGGAGCCACCGTTCCATTACTTGCATAGTTACAGAGCGCATATCCTGTTACTTCGAAATTCGTAGCTTCGGTTTCTACAGTCACTTTGGCCAGGTTGCGGTAAAGTGTGACATTGGGAGTGTCATTGGCGGAAGAGATTGTTTGTCTTCCCCAGAATACTAAATTGGTGCTGTTCAATGAAGGTATAATCTCCCTTTCATCTTTCTGCATGGCGGCACGTTCGTCAAAACTATCCCATTGGGAATAATTGGCAATGAGGTGAATGATTCTTGCGTCATCGGGTATATTTGCCTGGAATGTCCCGGTACCATTACTGTTACTGCTCAGGAGCGAGGCATGAGCCCGCCCTATGAATAGTCCGTTGGCATCGAAGGTCATCAACCACAGGTCGTTAATAGCATTCTCATCCGTGGCGGCACGGGTGAGTGCCAGTATATATTCAGGCATGTTTACCGAGAACTGAAAGGCGGTCTTATCGTCATTTCCAGTCAGGGGAGTGCCGAGAGCATCTTCATCTGTACACGAAGCCAGAAGAAGACCGAGGAGTGTTATAAGGTAGGTTAATCGTTTCATACTTTTCTAATTTTAATCCATCAATACTATTTACCGGATGTCGCGGACGCATCGGACGGATGCATTCAGCGGACTGAATTTACCACCTTCTCCAACGCGGGGATCCATGAAGTTAACAGCACCGGAAGCATTCGAACTCCAATAATAATTTCCTTCAAGGATGCCTTTAACTTCACATATCCGGATGTTTTGTAGGACATCTATCAGGTAGATTTCCGCTTGCGTGGGCATACGCCAGTCGGAATAGGTTTCTCCGGTAGTGGCATCCCGCTCTACATAATCCCGACATTTGATTCTGGATGCGGTGTATGTATCCGCCGTTGTCGTACCATGTTGTGAGGCAAGCATGAAGTGCGGAGAGATTCTCCGGTTGTTTTCTTCCGTATCTATGGCTGCGTGTTCGCTATCTGTCAGCGGATAACCGAGTACGGCATTGTCACGTATGTACGAAGCGTAAGATGCGCCTAATGTGGGATTGGCTGCATAATGGGAATATCCGCTGCCGAAGTCTTCGTCAAACTCGTCCGGATTGGGAAGAGTAGAGAAGTCGGCGACGAAGGAATTCATTATATACATCTTCGTATTATTTTGCCCTTGGCTTCCTCCGGGGACATCGGCTGAAATGTCAGAACCGATGTAGAGGGCCGGATATTGGGAGACAGTGACAGGTTGTGTAAGTCCGGCACCATTGACTACCTGAAAGGTGATATCTTTGGCTAGGAAGTTTTCAGGAAGAGGACTCGTTATGGTTATGTTGCCGGACTTTACATTCGGGGTAGCAGTGATGGTTATCTCTTTTCCACCGTTGGAAACCGATACACCATTTACAGTAATCTTCTGTATTTCTACATCCGGTGTGGATGACTGGAAGGTAGTGGTGAACTGTGTACTGTTGGGCATCGAAATCTTGGTATCTTTTACATAGATGAAGTTGATTCCTTCTACGGAAACAAGTACTTCGTGGGTGCTCCAATCCTGTATGGTGTATCCGGCATTCAGCGGAACTGCGGAATGCGGGTAGGTATCACCTTTCTTGTCTATGTTCACGCGGATATCATACAGGCGATTACGTTCCAGTTTATAGAGATTTTCAGTCTGGCCCGTGCTTCCGTCCGATAGCCGGTAGTTTACCGGTATTTTGTAATAGTTCTGAGTAGTAGTGTTACCATCAGCGTCCTTTACAGGGACATTGATGAGTACATAACTTTCCCTGTTCGTATCTTTGGTCCAATCATTGGCATACGAATAGAGGATGAATTGATTGCTATTGCCTGCACCTGTATTTTGTTCCGTAAATGAGTTCATGCTTTGCAGAGTGGGGGCATTTACACTACCGTCTGCAATGGATGAGCCACTGGCGGCATAGTTGACCATCTTTTTTGAAGGTATATTATTGTCTATGGGGGTGAAACCGTTTACATAATTCAGGCTTATTCTGATCTTGGCGGCCGCGCGTTTAAGAACAACGGGAATCTCTTTGTTGACGATGATTCCGTCATTCAGCACCATTGTATGCTTTCCGTCCATTAAGAATGCATCTTGTTTTTTATCTGCATCCAGAGTAGGGGCGGTGAGCGCCTTCAGTTCCGGAAGGGATAATCCCGCAGCCGGAATGGTTGCCGTATGGTTGGCTACTACATAAATGGTATGGTTGATGTTCTGATCGAATTTCTCCTGTGCGGCATCCAGGGTAGCTGTATGTTCCCCGGTTCCGGTCAGTTCGGGAGAGAACGCAAAATGCTGGTAGAACAGACATTCGTCTGCTCCTTCACGGTAAACGAAAACATCTAATGATTTTATTGTATTTTCATTGAGCGCTTCTTCACCCGGCTCTTCTACGGCACGCGAAGCCACGGAGCTGGGCATAGACAGTTTCAGGGTAATTCCGCTTACCGATCCTGTTCCTGCCGATTCGATGGAGGAATCATCCTCGCAAGAGGTGAGTCCCCAGAATAATGAGAGTATCAGCGGGAGGATATATAGTTTATTTCGTTTCATAATTCATCTTATTTATATTCGGTTTGGCGGATTAAAATATCCGTGTCGTTGTCGCCCGGAAACTGGCGGTTGCCATTGCTTTGCTTCGGATTGATCTTGAGTTTCACGCCTCCTACGGTTATATAGAAGTAGGTACTCTTGGGGTTTCCACTCCAGCGTTTGGTGGCTCCTATCTTTATCGTATATGCTTCATCACGGGCTATCCCTTTGGAGACGTTGAGGCCATCGTCCGTGCTGAACGTAAAGTCAAGTCCGTTGGTCAGAGTGGCAGTCCAGATGGCACCGGCAGGGGCTGTCAGACTAAAACTGTAGTTGGCGTAGGAAGTCTCATTATGGGCTTCTCCGTTCGCTATGTAGGGAAATTGCACGATGCCTGTAGTGGCACCGGCGTCATCTCCATTGTACGGTTGAAGCTGATAGTCGTCCTCCGTGATCTCTTGTCCGATTTCAGACGAGGTAAGCTCCCATGGATAGGGAGTCGTTTTTATTATTAACTGGTTGTCCGGATGGTCGAGCATAGCCATGACGCGGTAAACTGTATTATGCAGCAGACTGTACTTATGGGTTGTCTGCCCCTGATCGGTAAGATATCCCCTGTACGTATAACTGATCCCGTTGAACAGCGCCTTTATGCGGATATAGGGAGTGTTAGCGTCAGGTGTAGCGTCAGGAACTATATTTCGATATGTATAGAATGAAGCATGTGCATTCTCCGGTACTATTTCAGATAAATCAGACGGCATAAGTTGCAGAGTTGTTCCTCCAAGAAATACCTCCGAAACATTCTTCTTGCTAATGGGCGTCGGCATTGATGTTACCTCCGGACTACTATTTGTATTAAGTATCTGATTGACAAATTCTATGGAGTTAACAACTACACTCGAACTCTCCAATCCCTGATTCTTGAACATATAGATGTCCAGCCGTGCTACCAGGCGTTCCATAGGAACTTCCGCTACTACATATTCACTATTGATTGCAACTTCCTTTTTTCCGACCATCAGGATATTGCTGTCAGTAAAAGCGTTGCCGGATACCGTCAGGCTTTCCAATTGCTGCAATGTAAGGTCGGGAGACACCGGAACAGAAAAGGTCTTATCGGGATCGTTATAATTAGCAATCGCATAAATTACTTTTGTCTGTGGCGACACATTGACAGAGCGTGAAAACTCTTCCAGTCTCTGCGGGGTGAATTCCGGAATCAGTTCCGAATATTCACAGTGCTGGTCTGCTTTATTGAAAATATAGAGTGCCAGACTGGAAAAGCTGCCATCGTCTCCATGAATCAAAGCTTTGTTTGTAGGAGCCGTTTTGATCAGAAAGTTTAGCCGGGCCTGATTATCGGTTGTATCGGATATCGGCGTCTCGTTTTCACTGCAAGAGTACAGCAGCAGTGCCATGGCAAACAACTGCAAACAGAACCGGTATTTTAATTTTAGCTTCATATACATTGGGGGTTATATCCCCGGTCTGATCACTTCCTCGTCCCAGGGTTTTACTGTGATGGCGGTTCCATTGAAATAGATGCGGATGCCTACCGCAGCTTCATTGATGCCATTTACAGTAATATTATTATCTTTCATGAAGTCCTTTAATTGCATGGTGTATAATTCTTCATTGCTCTGAAGGTCGCGCAATCGCAGATATACTTCATTATCATCATTAAATCGTAATACGTTGAATTTTGAACCAAACTTTTGTACGTTGGAGTCAAAAGTTACCAACGGGAAATAAGAGACGCGTTCGTTTGAAAACGTTTTGGTGAAGTCCACTGTTGAACTTAATTTCCCCATTTCTATACTGACGGGGGAAGTGGCTGCACGTGTACTGCCAACATCCAGTCCTTCCAGCTCTATTTGCATTTTTATATGCGCACTGCTGAAATAAACGGTGTCAACCTTATAGTAATCTCTCTTTCTCCAAAATACAGACTGTCATTGGTCGATATCAACTCTTTCGTAAAATAATGCGGGGCTCCGACAAGGTTGTTTTGCAAGGATGAACCTTCGTTTATCCGTGTGTCGTTGAGGGAGTTTCCCCAGCATATAATGTGATATTGACCGCTTGGCAAATTCAAGGTAGTGCCGCGTTGGCGGTTGAGCTCTTTCCGGTTGAGAACTGTTTTCTGTACAAATACATTGTTCTGATTGTATATATACATATCTACCTTTTCTATTTTCTGAGGAAAGATTTCCTTTGTTCCATCACCCAGGTAGCTGAAGTACAAAGTTGTCTCACAATCATCAAGGTTTTCTTTTATACACCCTGTCACTGTTACCAGTAGCAGGATGTATAGAATTATTGCCTTTTTCATATTTCAGGTTTGTTGAGTCTGAAACTTATTGTTCCAGATCAAATCCCGGAGTGATTGTTTCTTCATTCCACGGAGCGACTGTGACGTGTACCAGTACGTTGTATTGTACATTTCCTAAGTCATTGTCGAGCATTGGAACTAACTCTATCTCCATATTATAAAGGGTACCGGGTTTGAAGTCGGCTGCTGTCAGTTCAGTATTTACTTCTTTATAATACTTCACCAGGTTGGCAAAGCGTGCGCCATTTGCTAAGTCCGGGTTAAATACTTCCGTATCGGATGACTTCAGGCCGGTAATGTTCAAATCAGAAAGATCTAAATGCAATTGCGGTATGGCTGTGCCCGGGAAGAAATTGAAAGCATAACATTTGCCGGCTAAATCCAGTGGCAGGTTACCGTAGGTTCCGTCTTCATTATATATAATGTAGCTGGCAAACGGAGCTGCGTCTATTATCGGAGTCGTGTCAAAAGTCCACATACCATCATGGATATGTCCTTCGAAAGTTGAGTTCAGAAGCAGGTTGTCCATTGTTCCCGGATTTTTGTAAGTGTTATAGAAGTTATTCATATAGAAGCCTTTTACATTTCCTGAGAATCCTGTCCAACTAACTGTTGCTTTCTTATCTGTTCCGTCAATGGTTCGCGTAAAATCGAAGTTACCTGAATTCTTGAATGAAATCTTGGTAATTTGCAGTCGGGCTACAATAGGGGCTATGGTCACTTGTGCCGTATAAGTCTTACCTGCTGTCGGAGTCGGATCTATCGGTTCATTAACGATAGGTTTCAGATCATCGTCCATACCATAGTAAAGCACTTCGCTACCCTGTTGATTAGCTAACTTGGTATTAACTACATTGTTAGTTACGGCATTCCCGGGATTTCCATAAATATACACTTTAGAAACGGATTCGGGAATGTTTATGAACTTCAATCCTTTTGCTGGATCGGTCAATTTATTCCAGTCGGAGTTAAGCACTTCATCTTTGGTGACGGCTTTGGAAGTTATGATTTTTCCATTTACGTCAGTCAGATTGATTAATACACTGTTCACATTCTTAATATCCGATGTGATGATATCTGTTGGAGAAGAAGCTCTTGTCTTGATCCCGCCTAATGATACTGAAATGGATTTTATTTCGTCCTGTGAAACAGAAACATCGTCTTTGTCACTGCAAGAGAATAATGCTATACTTACGACTCCTGCTAATAATAACTGTTTAATTTTCATGTCTTATAAAAATAATTGTTTATAAAATTTCCCAATACTAATTTTGGTTGCGTACGTCCTGTTGGGATCATAACAACAACAGTTGCATAGGAAAGTTTTGAGTGCAGGTAGTATTTTCTACAGGAAATAATCAAAACAATGATATTTTTATGAATTTTATCCAAAATTGTATCGATTACAACTTTTGTTAACCATGTTGGAGAGCGTGTGCTCCGTTATAGGATGTTGTATTGCGCAACTGGGCTGTTTGATAAATA